>LUMI01001275.1_pt1 | contig 15035 bp, 16 predicted proteins | sample 729681 | NCBI WGS metagenome assembly LUMI01 (sample SAMN03860267, study PRJNA289734) | marine metagenome | biome: seawater column; feature: ocean; material: water; isolation source: Red Sea water column Station 34 - depth 10m | place: Saudi Arabia: Red Sea | collected 2011-10-15 | depth 10 m
AATATCAAAGGCCCTGCGTTTTTTGAGAAAACTGGATCCGTAATAATTGTTGTTTCACCTAATTTAATTAAAAATGTAGCATGCCCTATCCAAGCAATATAATCATCATCTTTAAATTTCTCTAAATTTTCTTTAACAACTTTTTTTTCGATGACATGATCTTTTGGTACTGTAGTATCAATTTTCTTTTTTTCTTTAATAAATGTTCTGTAGGAAAACTTTACATCATTTGATCTAACTGGTGATCCTTCAGGATTTCTAAAAGTTCCATCAGGCAAATGGTGATAAGGTTTATTATTCATTGTAAATGCTAAAGAATTATAAAATAGAATTACAACAATAAAAATTGCTATTTTTGACAATTTAAAGACTAATTTTTTTGAGATCTTTTAAAACACTCGATTGTATTTTTTAGTAAACAAGCAATTGTCATTGGTCCAACACCTCCTGGAACGGGTGTTAATGCTTTTGCAACTTTTGAAACTTCATCAAATGCAACATCTCCGACTATACCTTTTTCAGTTTTATTTATTCCAACATCTATAACTATTGCATCTTTTTTAACCCAATCACCTTTTACTAATTCAGGAATTCCAACAGCTGCAACTATAATATCTCCTTCTAAACATTCTGCTTTTAAATCTTTTGTTTTAGAATGTGTAATTGTTACTGTACAATTTTCTTTTAAGAGAAGTTGTGTCATTGGTTTTCCATTTAAGTTAGACCTACCAACTACAACAGCTTTTTTTCCATTTAAATTCGGTTCGATTTTTTTGATCAACAGATAACACCCAAGGGGCGTACATGGAATTGAACTTTCATAACCTGAAGACAAATTACCAACATTCATTGGATGAAATCCGTCGACATCTTTTGAAGGATCTATTGCTTCAATAACTTTTTGTTTATCAATATGTTTTGGTAGAGGAAGTTGAACAAGAATTCCTGATACACTCTCATCTTTATTTAACTCCTCTATTTTTTCTAAGACTGTTTTTTCCTCTACTGAATCTGGATATTTTATTACCTCTGACTTTAATCCCACTTCTATTGCTGATTTTTCTTTGTTTCTTACATAAATTTGGCTTGGAGTTAAATCTCCAATTAAAATAACGGTAAGTCCTGGAACTTTATTGTATTTATCTTTTAAAATTGAAACTTCTTCTTTAAGTTCTTGTCTTAAATCTGCTGCAGCTTTTTTTCCGTCGATTAAAATCATAAAATATTAAAATATAATTGGTGCTAAATAAAGCTTCATACACATTTCTATAAACCAGATCAACAAAAGAAGGATGATTGGGGAAATATCAAAAGCACCAAGATTAGGGAGAAATCTTCTTATTCTCGATAGAGCTGGTTCAGTAAATTTATATCCAAATTGTAAGATTGAATAAACAAATCTATTTGAAGTGTTTAAAATATTGAAACCTACTAGCCAACTTAAAATTACATAAGCAATTACAACATAGGAATACAGCTTTAAAACCTGAAGTGCCAAATAATAAATTGCTATCATTTTTTCTCCACATAAATTGATTGACTTGGAAATGCAAAAGAAGCTTTATTATCTTCGACAATTTGTTTTATTGATAAAGCTAAATTTTCTTTAACTTTTAACCACTCATTCCAGCTATCAGTTTTGCTAAAACATCTAACATACATATCAATTGAACTATCAGCAAATTTATCCACTCTTACTGCAACGCCTATGGATTGATCAAAGTCTTCACTGTTATTTATGTGATCTTCAATTTGATTTCTTATTGTTTTTAATTGATCAACTGTCGTGTCATATTGAAGGGTAATAATCCAACTAATTAACCAATTAGTTGTCTTGCTTACATTTATAACTGCATTTTCTGCAAATTGAAAATTTGGAATAATTGCAAGGGATTTATCAAATTTTCTAATTACTGTTGATCTAAAACCAATTCTCTCAACTACACCTTCGATTATTCCATCAACTCTTATCCAATCACCCATTCTAAATCTTTTTTCAACTAAAACTAAAATTCCAGATATTAGGTTTTTAAATAAATCTTGTGCTCCCAATGCAACTGCAACACCAAATAAACCTAAACCAGCAATAATAGGACCGATTTTAATTCCCCATAATTCAAGAACTGCAGCAGCACCTAATATAAAAATTAAAATTTTTAAAGATTTCAGTATCCATCCGATCAACTCTCGAGTTAAAATTTTATCTAACCCACTTAAAATATAAGAAATAGGTTCAATAATTTGGTGAATGATCCAAAAAATTAAAATTGTAATTAAAGTTCTATTTATATTATCAACAAATTCTCTCGTTTCATCTGTGAAGGACATGTAATAACTTGCAAAAAAAACTCCAAGCACAATTGGAAGAAATCTAGCTGGACCCAACATCGATTTCACAAATGTGTCGTCTAACTTGTTGGTAGTTCTCTTTGAAATTATCTCTAGTTTTTTTATGATCAATCTACTTATAAGTCCTCTAAAAACTAAAAATAATAAAAATATTCCTAAGCCAACTAAAATTTGAAAAAAATCTATTCCTAGAATTCCTTTTTCCCAAACTGATAAAAATAAACTATTAAAATTGTTTAAAACTTCCATATCCTAAATTTTATACAGTAAATACTCTTCTTCGCCAGGGTTGAATAGGAATATTTTCTTCCATTTTATTTCGTTTAAAACAGAAGATGCTTTTTCCCCTAAACACATTAAATTTGTTTCCATCCAAATATCTAATAAATTATATTTTTTTAGCAAATTTAAATAACTTCGAGCACTATTTTCTGAATAAATAAATACTATTTCTGGTATTGAAGATTTTAATTCTTTTATAAATTCATCTGAAAGAATTTGATTAGAATTAACTTTGTAAGTGATTATTCTTTTAATTGTATATCCTTCTTTTTTAAGTTCTAAATCTAAATCATATGAAATTAACTCTCCACTTACATAGACTAAATTACCAATCTTTTTATCAAAATTTTGTAAAATAATTTCTTTTAAATTGGCAACATTTCCAGAAGCAGTAAATATATTTTGAAAACCTTTCTCTTTTACAATTTTTTCTGTAGCCTCCCCTACACAAAAACAAAAAATATTTTTATTAATTTTTGAGACATTAAGATTTTTAATTGCATTGGAGCTTGTAAAAATTATCCCTTTGAATTCACTAAAATTAATATTTTCATAATCTTTTTTTTCAACATTTATTACTGGTAAATGTGAAACTTGATGACCAAGTGATTTAAATCTTAATATGAGTTCTTGGGAATCCTCTAAAGGTCTAGTTAAAAGTATATGCATTTTATCTTTTATATGATCCTTTGGACTTATTCTTCAAGTCATCTCCTATTTTTTTTGCTAAAGATAAATGATTTTCCTTTAAAACCGTTTCTTTAATAAAGTATCTTTCTTCGCCATCTACAGAAAACAATTCTGTGCTTAGCTCTATGTTTTCATTATCTAGTTTTGCAAAAACACCTATGGCTGTATCACAATCTCCCTCGAGAATTTTTAATACCTCGCGCTCAGTATTAGCAACAATCCTTGTGTCATTATCATTTATTTCCTCAAGTAAATTAGAAATATCAACGTCATTTTCATTACATTGTATAGCTATAATACCTTGACCTGCGCAGGGTATTAATTTTTCAACGGTAAACTCCTCTGTAATTTTTTCTTGTAGATTTAACGATTCAATTCCTGCCTTTGACAAAATAATTGCATCATACTCATTGTCTTCAAGCTTTCTAATTCTAGTATCAACATTTCCTCTTATGAGTTTATAATTTAAATCTGATCTGATATTTTTTAATTGATATTCTCGGCGAAACGAAGAAGTTCCTACAATAGATCCTTTTTCTAAATCAACAAACTTTTTATTTTTACTTATTAAAATTTCATTTGGTGAATTTCTTTTCAAAAAACAATTTGTTTTAAGACCACTTGTTTCAAAAGATGGCATATCTTTTAAAGCATGAACTGCTAAATCAATCTTACCTTCTTTTAATTCTTTTTCAATATTACTTGAAAATAATCCTTTGCCACCAAGGCTTGAAAGTCTGTCTTTTTGATTTTCATCGCCTGTGGTTATAATTTCTTGATCCAATTATTATATTATCTCTTTTCATAAATTTTATTTTTATTACATTCTTATAATTTAATTGTATTAATTAAAAAAAATTTTTATGGCAGAAAAACCAATAATATTAGGTATTGAGACCAGTTGTGATGAAACAGCAGTTTCTATCATAAAAGATCATGATAATGGGGTGCCTGAAATTTTATCAAATATTATTTCAAGTCAATTTGACGTACATAAAGAATTTGGAGGAGTTGTACCTGAGCTAGCAGCAAGATCGCATGTCGAAAAAATTGATTTAATAGCAAAAAAGGCAATTAAAGATAGTGGGGTTAGTTTAAATAGTATTTCAGCTCATGCTTTAAGTCCAAAACTTCATGATAAAGTTCAATACCCTTATTTACTTTTATTAATATCTGGTGGCCATAGTCAGTACCTTTCAGTAAATGGTTTAGGCAATTATAAAAGGCTAGGCACCACCATAGATGATGCGCTAGGGGAAGCTTTTGATAAAACAGCAAAATTATTAGGTATTGAATTTCCTGGCGGACCAAAAATTGAGGAATATGCAATAAAAGGTGATCCAAATAAATACGAACTGCCTAAGCCAATAATTAATAAAGGTGGATGCAATTTATCTTTTGCTGGACTTAAAACTGCAATTTTAAGAATAACAAAAAAAATTAAAACCGATCAAGAAAAATTTGATCTAGCAGCATCATTTCAAAAAACGATAGAAGATATTTTAATTATCAAAACTAAAGTTGCATTTGATGAGTTTAAAAAATTAAATTCAAATAACTCAGGTTCATTTGTAGTTGCCGGAGGTGTTGCCGCAAATAAAGGTATAAGAAAAAAATTAATTGAATTAAGTAATAAAAATAATTTCAATCCAATATTTCCTGATCTCAAATTATGTGGAGATAATGCTGCAATGATAGCGATGGTAGGGTTAGAGAAGTTTAAAAATAAACAATTTGATAGTTTAGATTTACCTGCAAGTCCTAGACTTCCTCTTGATAAAAATGCAAAATTTCTTAAAGGTGCTGGAGTAGTGTTGTAATGGCTTATTGGTTACTTAAATCAGAACCTGATGTTTGGTCAATTGATCAACAAATGAAAGCTGGGTCAAAAGGAGCTGATTGGGATGGTGTAAGGAACTACCAGGCTGCAAACAACCTTAAAAGTATGAAGAAAAAGGATCTCTGCTTCTTCTACCATTCGAATATTGGTAAGGAAATAGTTGGCATTGTTGAGGTAATTAAAACAGCATTTATTGATCCTTCGGATAAAGAAAAAAGATTTGTGGCAGTAAAAGTAAAATTTAAAAATAAACTTAAAACTCCAGTAACCCTTGAAAATATTAAAAAAATTAAGGAACTTAAAGATTTAGCGCTAATTAAACAAAGTCGTCTTTCAGTAATGCCAATAGATACTAAAAGCTGGAAAATTATTTTGAAGATGGGTAGTATCACATAAAAAAATCATGCCAAAAATTAAAAAAAAAACAAAAAAAAAATCGTCAGTAAAAAAAAAGATTAAAAAAGTTAAAAGATTTAAAAAAATAAAGTTAGATCAAAAAGAAGAAAAAGAGCTAATTTACAAAACGAAGAAAGATTGGATAAGTAAGGCTTTAGTTAATAAATCTCAATATGAAAAAAAATATAAAGCATCCATATCAGACAATGATGGTTTTTGGAAAAAAGAGGGAAAAAGAATTACTTGGATCAAACCATATACTAAAATCAAAGATGTTAAATACAGTAAATCAGATGTTAGGATTAAGTGGTTTTATGATGGTACGTTAAATGCTTCTGCAAATTGTATTGATAGACATCTAAAGAAAAATAAAGACAAGACTGCAATTATTTGGGTTGGTGATGATCCAAAGGTTCAAAAGAAAATTTCATACAAAGAGTTACACAAAGAAGTTTCAAAAGCAGCAAATGGTTTAAGAGAAATTGGAATAAAAAAAGGAGATAGAGTTACAATTTATTTAACCATGATCCCTGAGTTAGCTTACACTATGCTAGCCTGTGCAAGAATTGGTGCAGTACACTCAATTATTTTTGGTGGATTTTCTCCTGATAGTATTTCTGGAAGAATTAACGATTGCAAATCAGACTATGTTATTACCGCAGATGAAGGTTTAAGGGGTGGTAAAATAATTCATCTAAAATCGATTATGGATGAAGCTTTAGTTAATTGTCCTAATGTTAAAAAATGTGTTGTTGTTCAAAGAACAGGTAACAGAATTAATTGGGATAATAGTAGAGATGTTTGGTATCACGAAATGATTAAAAATGTTCCAACGAAATGTGAACCAGAGGAAATGAATGCTGAGGATCCATTATTTATACTTTATACTTCTGGATCAACTGGTAAGCCTAAAGGTGTGTTGCATACAACAGGGGGTTATATGGTTTATGCCTCTATGACACATCAATACATTTTTAATTACAAGCCTAAAGACATTTATTGGTGCACAGCTGATATTGGTTGGATTACGGGACATAGTTATATTATTTATGGACCACTTGCTAATGGTGCAACAACAATTATGTTTGAAGGAATTCCAACTTATCCTGATAATTCTAGATGGTGGCAAATTGTCGATAAATATAAAGTTAATATTTTCTATACAGCTCCTACTGCAATAAGAGCTCTAATGAGAGATGGCGATAAACCAGTAAAAAAAACATCAAGAAAAACACTAAAATTATTAGGAACTGTAGGAGAACCAATTAATCCTGAAGCTTGGCAATGGTATTATAAAACGGTTGGGGACTCTAGATGTCCAATAGTTGATACGTGGTGGCAAACTGAAACTGGTGGAATTTTGATTAGCCCTCAAACTGGAGCTATCAATTTGAAACCAGGTTCTGCAACTAAACCATTCTATGGTATTAAACCTGCAATAGTTGATAAAGATGGTAAAGTTTTAAAAGGTGAAGCACAAGGGCGTCTATGTATAGCTCAATCATGGCCTGGACAGATGCGAACTGTTTATGGAGATCACCAAAGATTTATCGATACATACTTTTCACAATTTGATGGAAAATATTTTACTGGGGATGGATGTAGAAGAGACAAGGATGGATATTACTGGATCACAGGAAGAGTTGACGATGTAATAATCGTTTCAGGTCACAATTTAGGAACAGCAGAAATTGAGAGTGCCTTTGTTGCACATCCAAAAGTTGCCGAGGCAGCAGTTGTGGGTTTTCCTCATGACATTAAAGGTAATGGCTTATACTGTTATGTTACATTGAATGCAGGAGAAAACAGTTCTTTAGATTTAGAGAGAGATCTCAAACTTTGGGTGAGAAAACAAATAGGTCCAATTGCAACACCAGATTTAATTCAATTTGCACCAGGTCTGCCAAAAACAAGATCGGGTAAAATTATGAGACGTATTTTAAGAAAAATAGCTGCAAACGAACATGACCAATTAGGTGATACAACAACTCTGGCAGATCCAAGTGTAGTTAAAAGTTTAGTTGAAAATAGAAAAAATATTTAAAAATTTATTAGTTCATTAAATTCTTTTTTCACATTATCCCATTTTAAAATCATAGAATTTAATACAATTTTTCTATCAAGTGTTTTCAATTCCTCAGCAATTGGAGACCATTCATATAAAGAAAGTGCACTAGTATTAAATGGAAGAGATGTATAGTACTCATCCCATTTTATATTTTGATAGCGTTCATCAAACTGTTTCTTTGCTTTTTCAAAAACTTCTTTTGGAATTTCGTTTTTTAATTCATCATCTAAAATTTGATAAAAAATTTCTTTAGATTTTTCTGTTTCATGATGATTTCTCTGCTCTTTTAAATACGAAATTGTATAGAAAGTTAAATCTTGTAAAGCGACTACGTAAATATTCCACTTTGCTTTATTAATTGAACCCAAAAATATTTCATCTTCAAACATCAGAACATATTTTGCACCCATTCTAGTTTTTAAATAACCATATAGTGTAACTTGACTAACCCAGGCAGACTTTTTTTGAATAAATTCTTTTAAATCAGAGTAACTTTCGATTTTTTTTGTTTTTTTAAAATATTTTAAGAATGGTGAGAAATATTCTTTAAAATATTCTAATTTCAAATCTTTTAACTTTAATTTGTATTTAATCCCCATTTTGTTCTAATTTTTCAACTTTAAGTATAATTTAAGGTCTTTTTTTCCTCTTTAAATATCATTTCAAATGAGTAAGGTTTTATTTTTTAACCTATAGGGAGGGAAAAAAATGTCAAACAAAGAAAAGCACTGGGAAAAAACCAAGGGCTTAATGTTAATCACATTAGCGATTTGGTTCTTTTTCGGCTACATCATCTTCATGTTTGGCTCTGACATTAACTCTGCAAGTTTTCTTGGTTATCCATTAGCGTATTACATGTGTGCGCAAGGATCGATCATTGCTTTTGTTGTTCTAATTTTTTGGTTCGCAAATAAGCAAGAGAAAATTGATGAAGAGTTTGGCTTTGCTGAAAAGGGGGATGACTAATGTTTAAAGGCAATTTTATAGACAACTTACCTAGAATCTATGGAACATATACTGGTGGTTTCCTAGTATTCATTATTTTAATGGCTATTGCGGAACAAGCAGGTATGACGGCCAAGACGATAGGTATTTTGTTCGTAGCTTTTACAGTTTGTATATATGCGTTGATCGGATATCTATCTAGAACTGTACAAGTTGATGCGTACTATGTTGCTGGAAGACAAGTACCAACTGTTTTCAATGGAATGGCGACTGCAGCTGACTGGATGTCAGGTGCATCGTTTGTTGCAATGGCAGGTGGTATTTATTTTGGTGGTTACACTTATATGGCATTCTTAGTCGGCTGGACTGGGGGTTACGTATTAGTATCATCACTACTAGCACCATATTTAAGAAAGTTTGGTTGTTATACTGTGCCAGATTTTATTGGTACAAGATACGGTGGAAACTTTGCTAGGTTCTGTGCAGTTGTTGTACTAACTTTAGCTTCTTTCACTTATGTGACAGCTCAAATTAACGCAACAGGAACAATTGCATCTAGAGCACTTAGTATTCCATTTGAGTTAGGAGTTTGGGTTGGATTAGTAAGTATCTTATTATGTTCAATGTTAGGTGGTATGAGAGCAGTTACTTGGACACAAGTTGCTCAATACATCGTATTGATCATAGCTTACTTAATTCCAGTATTCTGGATTTCTAACAAATCAGGATTTGGTTTCTTTCCACACTTTATGTTAGGTGAGGAAGTTGCAAGATTAGGTGAACTAGAATCACAATTTGGTTTAGTTAAAAATGCTGCAGCAGATGTTAAAGCAGCAGGAGTTCCAGGTGGATTAAAATCTATTGCTGTATCGCATGCAGGAGTACCTGAAGGCGGAATGGCTGCTTGGAAATTTATTTCATTAGCTTTATGTATGATGGTAGGAACAGCTTCTTTACCACATATCCTAATGAGATATTTCACAACTCCTAGCGTTAAAGCTGCAAGAAAATCAGTGGCTTGGTCACTATTTTTCATTGCATTGCTTTATACTTCTGCACCTATGCTAGCAACATTATCTAAGATCTCACTAATGGATCCAAATTTACCAACTGGTATTATTGGAAAACCTATTGCTGAAATTATGCAGATCGAGTGGGTAAATGCTTGGATTAATGTTAAACAAGCCTACATAGCAGACTTCAACGGAGATGGAATGCTTCAGTTGAACGAATGGTTCATGAGAGGTGACGTAGTTGTACTTGCAACACCAGAAGTTGCTGGTTTACCTTACGTTATTTCTGGACTAGTTGCTGCTGGTGGTATGGCTGCAGCAATGTCAACAGCTGATGGTTTAATTCTTGCTATCGCTAATGCTTTATCACATGATATTTATTACAAAATCATTGATCCAAAAGCAGATCTGTAGCTTGGGCATTTGACTTTGCAATGTCAGGATTGTTCTTCCCATTAATACTTGGTGTATGGTGGAAGAGAGCAACAAGACAAGGAGCAATCGCAGGTATGATTGCAGGTCTAGCATCAGGAACGGCTTATCTAATCTATGTGTATCCTAAATTTATGGGTAATGCACCGTGGTTAGGTATTGACCACTTACGTTTCGGTATCATTGGAGCTAGTGTGTGTTTGGTTGTTATGGTTGTTGTAAGTTTGATGACTGAAGAACCAGATAAGGCTACTCAAAAAATGGTAGACGAAGTACGTATACCAAGTGGTAAAACTATTCTTGGTAAACAACACTAAATAAAATATTTAAGGGGGCGTTTATCGCCCCCTTTTTAATTTCAAATTAATATGCCATTCTATATCTTAGTAATTGACTATATACTTGGAATAATAATGTGGACACTTATTGGAAGATCCGCAATGAATATATTTCAAAGGGAAGACTCCGAATTTTTTTTTATGAGAGTTTTTGTTAAATATACAAACCCAATTATCAAATTATTCAAATTCATTACTCCAACTTTTATAATTGGACCCCTAGTTCCACTTTACGTAGCATGGTTTTTTTATATGTTTAGATTTTATTTAATGCCTTACTTAATGGGGTATTCAGTAATGGGCATGCTTTCATTTCCATTGGAAAGTGAAATAGCTGGGGAAATCTACAGACTATTTGGTAAAAATTAATTCAAAATAAAAACAAAACTTGCTACTAGTAAGTGAAAGTATCAAATGAAAAAAATTAAAATATCTCCTTCAATACTATCTGCAGATTTTAGTAGACTTGGAGACGAGATTAAAAAACTAGAGGATGGTGGGGCTGATTTAATACATGTAGATGTAATGGATGGTCATTTCGTGCCAAATTTAACAATAGGACCACCAGTTATTAAAACGCTTCGAAAACATACAAAAGTGCCATTTGATGTCCATTTAATGATTTCCCCAGTACATAAATATATAAAAGATTACGCAGATGCTGGTGCAGATATTATTACATTTCATCCAGAAACGAGTGCTAATTTGGATGAAACAATTTCATTGATAAAAAGTTTAAACAAATTAGTAGGTGTTTCATTAAACCCAGATAAAGACATTAATTTAATTGAGGATAAACTAAAAGATATAGATTTAGTTTTAATTATGAGTGTTTATCCAGGTTTTGGTGGACAAAAGTTTATACCGGACGTTTTAGGTAAAATTAAAAAATTGAAAGATATAAAAGAAAAAAATAATTATAAATTTGATATAGAAGTTGATGGTGGAATAAATTTTTCAAATTCAAAAGAAGTTTTAAATGCAGGTGCAAATATTCTAGTGTCTGGAACAACAATTTTTAAAGAAAATAACGGGAATATAAAAAAAAATATTGAAACACTAAAGATAGTGTAGAATGAAATTCAGAAATTCTTTAGATTTCATTAATGAATTTTATCTCGGTTTCGCACAGCAAATAAGAAAAATATACTTAAATTCAAATATTTACGATAAAAAAATTTCTAAAGTAAATCAAAAATCTTTAAGTTATAGACCCTCATTAAATATTTTAAGTTGCCTTGTTAAATATGAAAAAAAGAAAAATAAAATAGAGGATTTTGAAATAGAAGATGTATGGGAGAATAACAAACTTGAACATCAAGAAGTTAAAAAACTAAATAATTTTTTTTGGTTATTTTCAATTGATTTAAAATCATCTAAGAAAATCAGCTCATCAATACTTGATAATTGGATAAAAAAAAATCAAAAATATTCTAAAAATACTTGGGAAATTGATACTTTATCAAAGAGGATAATATCTTGGATTTCAAATTCAAAATTAATTTATGATGAAGCAGATCATACATATAAAAAAAAATTTAATAAAATAATTTATAAACAAATAAATCATCTCCTAAACGAGATTAATAGATCTGATAACTACAATGATAAATTGATAGGATGTACTGCAGTAATTTTGGTTGGACTTTCATATAATGATGAAAATTTTTTAGATTATGGTTTAAATTTGCTAAAAAAAATAATTAATACTTCATTTGATAATGAGTACTTTCCAAAATCAAGAAACATTAGGCAATTAACTTTTTATTTAAAATATTTCGTACTAATTAGAGAATTATTGAAAGACTCTTCATCCAACATACCAGATTATCTTGATGAAATAATTTTCCATTTGGGTAAGGCTTATGATTTTGTTTGGGGCTCTTCTAAACAAAGTCTCCTATTTAATGGAAATCATGAAAGTGATTTTAGTGATTTTGACAAATATCTTTCACAACAAAAATATTCTTTTAAAAATAAAAAAAATGAATTGGGCGGATATGGAATTTTGAAAAACAAAAATTTGATTGTTGTAATGGATATGGGGTCAAATCCTGATAGTAAGTTTTCTGAGCACTATCAAAGTGGACCTCAGTCGATTGAAATAATTTATAAAGGTAAAAAATTAATCTGTAACTCTGGTTATTTTCAAGATACTCACAATAAGTTAAATTTGATATCTAGATCATCTGCAGCTCACTCAACTCTTATCATTGATAATTCCTCGGTGACTAATTTTTCAAAAAAAAAAGATGGAAAAATTTTAAATAAATCAAACTTCAAATCATTCTCAAAAAATATTGTATTTGAAAAAAACTATTGGCTATTAAAATGTTCACATGATGGCTTTGCAAAAAAATATGGCATTATTCATGAGAGATCTTTAGAGTTTTACCCTGAGAAAGATAAATTTATAGGTATTGATAAAATTATCAAAAATAAAGATTTTAAAGCAACTAATTTTGAAATTAGGTTTCATTTAATGCCTAATTCAAAAGTTACAAAGACTCAAGACTCAAAAACATTATTAATTGAACTAGAAAATTCTGGGTGGAAATTTTTTTCTGATAGCGGCCCTATAGACGTTGAAACTGGATTATATTTTGGTAAGAAAAATAGTTTTATAGAAAATCAAAACATCTATATTTCTGGACAGACACAAAATAAAGATCAAGAAATTAGGTGGGAAATAACTAAAATTTAATGAGAAAAATATCTCAAGCTCTAATATCCGTTTCTGACAAAAGTAACTTAAAAAATCTATTAAAAACCTTAAAAAGATTTAATATTAAAATAATTAGTTCTGGAGGCACTTACACTGAGATAAAGAAACTAGGCTTTAAATGTAGAGAGGTATCAGATTTTACAGGTTTTCAGGAAATTCTTGATGGTAGAGTAAAAACACTTCATCCAAAAATACACGCTGGTATTTTAAACAAAAGAAATAATAGATTTCATAAATCTCAAATGAAAATAGCAAATTTTGAAAATATTGATTTAGTAGTAGTAAACTTTTACCCTTTTGAAAAAACAATAAAGAAAACAAAAGATCATAAAAAAATTATAGAAAATATTGATATTGGTGGACCATCTTTAGTTAGGGGGGCAGCTAAAAATTATAATGATGTAACAGTTTTAACAAATATAGATCAATACGAACTGTTTACTTCTGAGCTAATAAAAAATAACGGATCAACTTCTTTGGATTTTAGAGAAAAAATGTCAGAAGAAGCATTTATCCAAACATCTTCTTACGATGCCGCAATTTCAGATTATTTCATTAAGAAAACCAAAACAGAATTTCCAAAAATAAAGGTTTTGAAAGCTAACTTAATCGAAAAATTGAGATATGGAGAAAATTCTCATCAAGAGGCATCTATATACAGTTTTTCAGATACAACAGGATTAAAGCAAATCGGTGGTAAAAAATTAAGTTATAATAATTATAATGATATATTTGCCGCTTTAAATTTATCAAAATCATTACCAAAAAATCTTGGAACAGTTATTGTTAAACACGCAAACCCATGCGGTGTGTCAATTAATAAAAATAAGGCAAGTTCATTTGGAGAAGCTCTTAGATGTGATCCTATAAGTGCATTTGGAGGAATAGTTTCTTGCAATTTTAAAATCAACCTAAAATTAGCAAATGAGCTAAGTAAAATTTTTTTAGAAGTAGTTATAGGAAATGGTTTTGAAAAAGATGCATTGAACTATCTAATAAAGAAAAAAAATTTACGATTAATTGATGCAACAAATTTAAATTTAGAAAGTAAAATTAGTTTAGCTACTAATTTTAATACAGCGTTATTTCAAACACCAGATAATAAATTATTTGAAAGTAAAAACTTTAAAGTTGTATCAAAAAAAAAACCAAGCAAAAAAATGCTTAAAGAACTTATTTTTGCATTTAATGTTTGTAGATATGTTAAATCAAATGCGATAGTTTTAACTACAGGCACAAAAACAGTTGGAATTGGATCTGGTCAACCAAGTAGATTGGACAGTTGTAAAATAGCCATAGAGAAAATGAATAAATTTCAGGAATTAAAAAATAATGACGAGATTATAGCGGCATCAGATGCATTTTTTCCTTTTGTAGACGGAATAGAAACTTTAGTACAAGCAGGAGTTTCGGCTGTGATACAACCATCAGGATCAATAAGGGACAAAGAAATAATTAAGTTTGCAGATCAAACGGATACTGTTTTAGTTTTTTCAAAAACAAGACACTTCAGACACTAGATATTTTATCAATCTTTGCAGCAAGAATAAAATCACTTTCTGCTAATCCTTTTATGGCATGTGTAAATATTTTTATTTTTGCATAACCCCAACCAAACCACATATCAGGATGATGCCCTTCTATTTCTGCAATTTCTCCTACTTTGTTAACGAAGTTTTGACTTTCAATGAAATTTTTAAACTTAAAATCTTTTATTAAATGAAATCCATCAATTTTATCTTGATTAACTGACCACCCATCAACTTTTTTTAAATAATTGTGAATTTCATTTATATCAAATGGAGGAATATTTCCCTCACATGGAACACATTTTTTGTTTGCTAAATCACTCATTTTTTTTTGGAGCGGGCAATGGGACTCGAACCCACGACCTTCTCGTTGGCAACGAGACGCTCTACCACTGAGCTATGCCCGCATAATTAATAATTATTAGTAC
>LUMI01000801.1_pt1 | contig 14958 bp, 15 predicted proteins | sample 729681 | NCBI WGS metagenome assembly LUMI01 (sample SAMN03860267, study PRJNA289734) | marine metagenome | biome: seawater column; feature: ocean; material: water; isolation source: Red Sea water column Station 34 - depth 10m | place: Saudi Arabia: Red Sea | collected 2011-10-15 | depth 10 m
CCCCGAACTCGACCGGATGATCGGCTATGCGGTGAATTATTATCAGGACATGGTCCGCCCGCATAAGACCTACCGTCTGCCGACGGCCGAAGAGGCCGCGCAGATCGAGACGCTGGCCGCCACCATCGAGGCGCTCCCTGCCGACGCCGATGCCGAGGAGGTCCAATCCGCGGTCTATGCCACCGGCAAGGATGCCGGCTATGAGAACCTGCGCGCCTGGTTCCAGTGCCTTTACGAGGTTCTTCTCGGCCAGTCCGAAGGGCCGCGCATGGGCTCCTTCTTCGCGCTCTATGGCCGCGCCCGGTCGGTGGCGCTGATGCGCGCGGCGCTTGCGGGTGAGCTTGCCGCCGGTTCGGCCGGCGGCGGAGACGCGGCTTGATCTGGCGCGCCGCGGCGGGCCTGGCACGGCTGCTGCCGCCCGAGGCTGCGCACCGGGCCGCTGTCGAGACCTTGCGCCGCCGCATCGGGCCGTCGCCCGAACTTGATGATATGCCGGTAGATGTTGCCGGGCTTTCCTTCCGCAATCCGCTCGGCCTCGCCGCCGGTTTCGACAAGGACGCCGCCTGTCCGGACGGGGCGCTCAGGCTCGGGTTCGGTCATGTCGAGCTTGGCACCATCACCCCGCTTGCGCAGCCCGGCAATCCGCGCCCGCGGGTCTTCCGGCTGCCGCAGGACCGGGCCGTCATCAACCGCTATGGTTTCAACAGCAGCGGCATGGAGCCGGCCGCCGCCCGGCTTGCCGCGCGCCGCAGCGGCACGTCCAGGCAGGCCGGCATCGTCGGGATCAATGTCGGCGCCAACAAGACCAGCGACGTGCCGACGGATGATTACCGCACCGCGGTGGCGCGGCTTGCGCCCTATGCCGACTACATCACGCTGAATATCTCCTCGCCGAACACGCCGGGGCTTCGAGACCTGCAGGCAGGCGACAATCTGCGGCGCACCATCGCCGCCGGCCGCGACGGCATGGCAGAGGCCGGTGTCATATGCCCGCTCTTCGTCAAGATCGCCCCCGACCTCGAGGATGGTGACATCGACACCATCTGCGCCACCGCGCTGGATGAAGGGATCGACGGGCTGATCGCCACCAACACCACCATCGCCCGTCCCGGGACGCTGCGCTCGCCGCATGCGGCCGAATCAGGCGGCCTGTCGGGCGCGCCCCTGTTCGAGAGAGCGACGCATGTCCTTGCCGCCATTGCCGGGAGGCTGCCGGCGGACGGGCCGGCTCTCGTCGGTGTCGGCGGGGTGGCGAGCGGCTGGCAGGCCTATGCCAAGATCCTGGTCGGCGCCAGCCTTGTGCAGCTCTATAGCGGGCTGGCGCTGGAGGGACCCGAGCTGCCCGGGCGGGTGGTCCGCGAGCTCGCGAGGCTGCTGCGGGCCGACGGCCATGACAGCATCGCAGCAGCGCGTGGCAGCATCCCCGACGCCGGCGAGGCTATTCAACACGCGCTTCGTCTTGCGCAAAGCGCCTGAGCGCCAGCTGCAGGAGCGGCACGGGCGGCCTGGCTGCCGCCGGTGCGCGAAGCGCCCCCTCGCGGCCCAACCGCTGTAGTTCCGGATCGACAAAGGGCGGGCTGTTGATCTGCTCGAGAAGCCTGAAATAGGCAGGACGACAAGGCGTGCCGAGGATGCCATGCTGGAATGGAGGCGGGTATCGTCCACATCGGCGCAAAAGGTGTCCAGCGACACCCCTTCGCGGTCCAGCATGCTGTCGATGCTGTCCCAGACATAGGCTTCCAGAACAATGGTGGTGCGGCGACCGCCGACGCGCACATTGCGCTTCAGGCGACGTCCGGTCGACGCCGGGTTGGGTCGTTGTGTCGACCGCCGCCTTGGCGCGCGGGACGGGGAATCTTGTCCTTGCATCATCGGGTCTGCCTCTTGACTGTCATGCGGGCGGACGCCTGCGGGCGTGCGCCGGGCAGGTCACGGCGAAACTGTGATATGCGCGCGCTCGTGACCCGGTTTCGAACATCAAGGATAATCCGAAAGGTTTAATAATCCGCTAAGCGCACGCGCTTTTCACCTTCGGGGCGGGCCTGGTGGCAGGAAGTGGCTGATTTGCCGGGAATTGCCGCATGCCGGCAAGGGATTCGGGACTTGACCTTGCCCGGGTGCTGGCCTATACCCACGCTTCGTTATCGCAAGCGGTGCCTTGGTGCCGCATACGCCGGATGCCCGCGCTGGGCGCGGCGGTTTTCGTAGAGATAGGAGCCAGACCGATGGCCAAACGCTGCCAGATCACCGGCAAGACCGTCATGACCGGCAATAATGTCAGCCACGCGAACAACAAGACGCGTCGCCGTTTCCTGCCGAACCTGCAACATGCCACCATGCACAGCGAGGCCCTTGGCCGCCGCGTCAGCCTCCGCCTGTCGACCAGCGCGATGCGCACCATCGAGAAGCATGGCGGTCTTGACGCCTTCCTGATGCAGGCCCGCAATGCCGAGCTTGCCGACGAGGCGCGCCAGCTGAAGCGCGAGATCAAGGCCGCCCAGGCAGCCGACTGACATCGGTGATTGTCACCGCCCGCCGGTAATAGCGGGTCACGTCATGGCCGATGCCGATGGCGAGAAGCTCGACCGGCGAGCGGTTCTCGATATAGGCGATCACTTCGCGAAGATGCTTTTCAAGATAGCTGCCGCTGTTCACCGACAGGGTCGAATCATCGACCGGCGCGCCATCCGAGATCACCAGCATGATCCGCCGATCCTCGGTGCGGGCCAGCAGGCGCTCATGCGCCCACATCAATGCCTCGCCGTCGATATTCTCTTTCAGGATGCCCTCGCGCAGCATCAGTCCCAGCGACTTGCGCGCGCGGCGCCACGGCGCGTCGGCACCTTTATACACGATATGGCGAAGATCATTCAGGCGCCCGGGCGCCGCCGGCTTGCCGGCCTGCTGCCACAGCTCGCGTGACTGGCCGCCCTTCCAGGCGCGCGTGGTAAAGCCGAGGATCTCGACCTTCACCCCGCACCGCTCGAGCGTGCGCGCCAGAATGTCGGCGGTGACGGCGGCGATGGTGATCGGCCGACCGCGCATCGACCCCGAATTGTCGAGAAGAAGCGTCACCACCGTGTCGCGGAACTTGGTGTCCTGCTCCATCTTGTAGGACAGCGGGCTGAGAGGTTGCGTGACCACCCGGTGCAGCTTGCCGGCATCGAGGATGCCCTCCTCGAGGTCGAAATCCCACGACCTGTTCTGGTGCGCCATCAGCTTGCGCTGCAGCCTGTTGGCCAGCTTGCCGACGACGCTGGCGACATTTTCCATGTGCCGGTCCAGCATCAGCCGCAGCCTGTCGAGCTCTTCCGGGTCGCACAGGTCCGCCGCAGCGACGATTTCGTCGAAGCGCGTCTCGAAGACTCGGTAGGCGTCCTTCGCCTGACCGCGGTCCTGGTTGTGGCCCTGCATGTCGGAATGCGGAGAGTCGCCGTCGGACATGCCCTCGTCGGCCCCGTCCGCCTCGACCATCTCGCCATCCTCGCTGGCACCGCCGTCGCCGGTATCTTCCATCGTCTGGCTGTCATCGCCTTCCGACTGATCCTCGCCGACGGATGACTGCTCGCCGCCAGTCTCGTTCTGCTGGTCACCATTGTCCTCGGACTGGTCGCTGTCGTCCTCGGAATCATCCTGATCGTTCGACGCATCGCCGAGATCGGTTTCCAGCGCGCCGATCAGCCGGCGCGAGATTTCCGCAAAGGTGGCCTGGTCCTCGAGCGAGTCGCCAAGCTCGCGGAACAGCTCGCCGGCACGGCTTTCCACCCAGGGACGCCACAGGTCCATCACCATCGACAGGGATTGCGGCGGCGGCGCGCCGGTCAGCTCCTCGCGGAGAAGGAGGCGCACGACCTCGGCGATGCCGGTCTCGTCTGCCTGGCCGGGGGCCTCGATCTGGCGGTCCTCATAACGCTGGTTCAGCGCCGCCTCGAGATTGTCGCCGACGCCCTTGAGGTCACGCGCGCCGATGGCCTCGACCCGCGCGCGTTCGGCGGATTCGAAGATGGCACGGGCGCCGTCGAGGTTCGGGCAGAGCTTGCGATGGGTTGATTCGTCGTGATGCGCCAGCCACAGAGCCGCCGCGTCGGCTGCCCCGCGCAGGCTGGCACGCTGCTGTGCCGTCGCCCGCGGTGGCAGCGCCGGAAGCCGGACATCCGCCTTGCCGACATGGGTGTCGGTTCCGGCATAGGTCACCTGATGCTCGACACCGCCGCCGATGGCGCGCATCGCCGCCGCGGTCGATTTCAGGAACTGCTGGTTCGAATCACTGCTCGCCATCGGGCAGAGGCCTAGCCGGCGGGGGTCTGGCGGACCGGAGCCTCGGGCAGGTCGATGCCGAAGCAGCGCTGGTAGTATTCGGCCACGGTCGGGCGTTCCACCTCGTCACACTTGTTCAGGAAGCTGAGACGGAAAGCCGTGGTCACATCGCCGAAGATGGCGGTATTCTCTGCCCAGGTGATGACCGTACGCGGCGACATCACAGTCGACAGGTCGCCCGACATGAAGCCCTTGCGGGTCAGGTCTGCCATGCGCACCATGCTGGCAATGCGCTCGCGGCCTTCTTCGGTGTCATATTCCGGCAGCTTCGCCGTCACGATGCCGACCTCGTCCTCATGCGGAAGATAGTTCAGCGTCGAGACGATCGACCAGCGGTCCATCTGGCCCTGGTTGATCTGCTGCGTGCCGTGATAAAGGCCGGTGGTGTCGCCGAGGCCAACCGTGTTGGCGGTGGCGAACAGGCGGAAGCTCGGGTCCGGATGGATCACGCGGTTGGTGTCGAGGAGGGTGAGCTTGCCGTCCACCTCGAGAACGCGCTGGATCACGAACATCACGTCGGCGCGGCCGGCGTCATATTCGTCGAACACGATCGCCACCGGGTTCTGCAGCGCCCAGGGAAGGATGCCTTCCCGGAACTCGGTCACCTGCTTGCCGTCACGAAGGACGATGGCGTCCTTGCCGATCAGGTCGATACGGCTGATGTGGCTGTCGAGGTTGACGCGGATACACGGCCAGTTCAGACGCGCCGCCACCTGTTCGATATGGGTCGATTTTCCAGTGCCGTGATAGCCCTGGATCATCACCCGGCGGTTGTGGCCGAAACCGGCGAGAATCGCCAGTGTGGTGTCATGGTCGAACTGATAGGCCTCGTCGATGACAGGCACATATTCCGAGCCTTGCGAGAAGGCAGGCACGGTCATGTCGACATCGAGGCCAAAGACACTTCGCACGTCGATGGTGGTGTCGGGTGCGGCCAGCGAATGGGCGCTCATCTTCGTCATTGTTTGTTCGTTGGGCATAACGCGTAATTCTCCGGAATCTGCCGGGCCACCGGCTTCAGGTCAGGAAATGGTTGGTGCGGCGGCGGTTTGCAATGACTTGCGGATCAAATCATAGGCCAGATTGATTTCTTTTAGACGCTCCTCGGCCCCGGCGTCACCCCCATTAATATCGGGGTGGTGTTCTTTCGCCAGCTGCTTGTATTGCGACTTTACGGCATCAAGGTCGCTGACAGGCTCCATCCGCAGGGTTTTCCAGGCCTGCCGTTCCTCCGGGCTGAGATGGCGGAGCCGCGGATCGCCATTGCCTGTCTTGTCGAAATCGAACACCCCCATCGGATCGTCGAAGATCTCTTCAACCGGCTTGCCGGTGGCGAATTTCCAGCTGGGACGCTCCCATGTGGTGGCACGCCTGATCTCCGCTTCCAGCGCGGCGCCCTGAAGCCCTTCGTAATAGTTCCAGGACTTGTTGTAGGCGCGCACATGCTCAAGGCAGAACCAGATATAGTCGCGCAGCGCGTCGCGTGACCGGGGGGCCGGATAATGGGCTTCGGCCCGGCATCCCTAGGCTTCGCAAATTCGCATCCGCGAGGCGGGTTCCTCGTCGTCGGGCGCGGTGAATCCCGGGATCTTTGCCTCTGGTCTGGAGGGGCGTCTCATAATATGGTCCATCATACCGGCCTGCATTTCGCAGGCAATCAAAACCCCCGCTCCGGAGATAGCATATGACCATGGCCGACGCCATAGCGAGAAAGCTTCAGGACGCGCTTTCACCGCGCGAGATCGAGGTGCGAGATGTAAGCCACCAGCATGCCGGCCACGCCGGCTGGCGCGAGGGTGGCGAGACCCATTTCGAGGTGGTGATGAAAGCCGATATCTTTGCCGGAAAGAGCCGCGTGGAATGCCACCGCATGGTCAACAGCATCCTTGCCGAGGAGCTGGCAAGCAGCGTTCACGCGCTGCAGCTGACCCTGTCATCCTGACAAGACGGGATCAGTCCTCGTCGGTGGCGTAGGCGATACAGCTGTTGGCCAGGACGCTGGCGCGTTTCTCGCTTCGCGACTTCGCCGTTTCCATGCCGGTCGCGCCGACCCGCAACCGGCGCCTGCGCGCATCCTCGCCATAGCGGGTCTGATAGGCGATGGTCCCGACAACGCCCATCAGCTCGGTGATATGGGTGCAGCCATGGCGTCCGCCGATGGCGTCGGTGACGCGGCGGCGCCATCCCGGGCCGATGGTCAGTCCGACAAGGCTGTCGAACACATCATTGGCTGTCGGGCATACGGCGTAGGGACCGGAAATGGTCAGCGCCTCGGCGGCGTGGACCTTCATGTCGCGGTCCACCGTCACCCGCACCTTCATATGGTGGACGTACTGGTCCGGCGTGACATCGCCGCGAAACTCGGTCGGGAACGGATAGGTCTTGTTGTCGGTAAGTTCGGCCTCGATGTCATACAGCCCGTCCTCGCGCACAAAGCCGTTGCAGCTGATCCTGCGGTTGTGGACCTCCTCGCGCGGCACCGGCGTGCTGAGTTCGGTGGGATGGGCGTCGCCATAGGGGGTTGCGGGCTTATCCATTGCTCGTGCTCCACAGTCGCAGGCTGGTGATCTTGTTGCCTTCGCGTTTCAGGATCCGGAAGCGGATGTCGTGAAAGCGGAATTCCTGTCCCGGGCGGGGAATGGTGCGGCTTTCGAACAGCACCAGCCCGGCGATGGTCGCCGCGTCCTCGTCGGGAAGCTGCCAGCCCAGCGCCCGGTTCAGATCGCGGATCGTCACCGCGCCGTCGACAATCCATGACCCGTCAGCCTGCGCCGTCAGGCCGGCAAGGTCGACATCATGCTCGTCATCGATGTCGCCGACGATCTCCTCGAGGATATCCTCAAGCGTAACGATGCCCTGAAGGTCGCCATATTCATCGACCACCACCGCGAAATGCTCGCGTCTGGCGCGGAAGGCCTGAAGCTGGTCGAACAGCAATGTGGTTTCCGGTACGAAATAGGGATCGCTGGCGATGTCCTGGACAAGCTCGCGGCCGGTGGTGGCGCGCTGTTTGCCGTTCTCCACCATCTCCGGCTTGTTGCCGACGGCGCGAAGCAGGTCCTTGACGTGAAGCACGCCGATGATGTTGTCGGGATTGCCCGAATAGACCGGATGGCGTGTGTGGGGCGAGGCCAGAACCTCGCGAAGAAGCGATTCCAGATCGTCATCGGCATCGACCATCTTCACCCCGGCGCGGTGCGTCATGATCTGTTCGACGCTGATCTCGTTCAGGTCGAGCACCGAGGACAGCATGGCCTGCGTTTCGCGGTCGTCGGCATCGCCGTCGGCGCCATGAAGCTCGATCATGCCACGAAGTTCTTCCTCGCGATCGGCATCGCCCGTGTCCTGCTTGCGGATCAGGCTGCTGGCAAGCATGCGGAGCGCGATCGACAGCGGGCTCAGCACAATGACGACGACGCGGACGGCCGGCGCAATCGCCAGCGCGTATTTGTCGGAATAGGTGAGCGCATAGGTCTTCGGCATCACCTCGGCAAACACCACGAGAATGACCGTCATGGTGATGGTGGCCCACAAAACGCCCGCATCATCCAGAACCGAGATGAAGACCGATGTCGCCAGCGCCGAGGCAATGACGTTCACGGCATTGTTGCCGATCAGGATCGAGCCGATCAGCCCCTCGCGGTCGTCACGAAGGCGCTCGACAAGGCGGGCCCGCCTGTTGCCCTTTCCGGCAAGCTGGCGCATGCGGGCGTCCGACGCCGCGGTGAGGGCCGTCTCGGCACTGGAAAAGAAGGCCGATGCCAGGATCAGCAACAGGATCACGCCGACCAGTGTCAGGATTTCGCTGCTCATCGGCTTGCCTCCAGCACGGCGGCGAGCACGTCCTCCCGCACCTCGTCGCTGACATAGCTGTCACCGATCGCACGCGGCAGAACAAAGCGCATCCGGCCGTCCCGTACTTTCTTGTCACGGCGCATGATGTCGATCAGGCCGGCCGTATCGGCATGTGCCGCCGGGCTGTCGCCAAGCCGCGTGACGAGCCCGCTTGCGGCGATATGGGCATGCACCCGGCCACGGTCCTGACCGCTGCAGATCTGCATTTCCGTTGCCAGGTCATAGGCGAGCGCCATGCCGGTGCCCACCGCTTCACCATGAAGCAACCTGCCGTCATATCCGCACACCGCTTCAAGCGCATGGGCGAATGTGTGCCCCAGATTGAGCAGGGCGCGCTTGCCCGACTCGCGCTCGTCGGCCTCGACGATACGGGCCTTGGCCTCGCATGAAACTGTGACGGCATGGCGAAGCGACGCGTCGTCACGGGCCAGGACCGAGCCGCCATGCGCCTCGAGCCATTCGAAGAAGGCCGCGTCACCGAGAAGTCCGTATTTCACCACCTCGGCATAGCCGGCGCGAAGCTCGCGGTCGGCGAGCGTGTCGAGCGCGGCAAGATCGGCAAGGACGGCGCGCGGCTGATGGAAGGCGCCGATCAGGTTCTTGCCGGCGGCTGCGTTGACACCGGTCTTGCCACCGACAGAACTGTCGACCTGCGCCAGCAATGTCGTCGGCACCTGGATGAAGTCGACACCGCGAAGCAGGCTTGCCGCGGCAAACCCGACAAGGTCGCCGATCACCCCGCCACCCAGCGCGACAAGGACGACACCGCGGTCGACGCCAAGCGCCAGGATGTCCTCCAGCAGTTTCGCAAGCACCGGCATGCTCTTGCTGGACTCGCCGGCCGGCACTTCGATGGTGTCGCAACGGCGGCCGACGCGTGCGCACGCCGTCATGAGGGCCGGCAGATGAACAGGCGCGACGTTGCTGTCGCTGATGACAACAACATGCCTGTCGTTCAGGAACGCACCGATCAGGTCATCTGCGCGCGCAATCAGACCGCGTCCGACGGAAATGTCGTATGCGCGCGTCCCGAGACCGACGGTCAGGGTGGAAATATCATGCATAATGCTATGGCCTATGTGACCGCCAGATGTGTGTCAAGGGCGCTCAACACGGTCAAGGTTGTCGACCAGGCCGACAGCCCGTCCGTTTTTATGGTGATGTGTGCCTTGCCGTAGTCGTTTTCGCGCTCTGCCGCTAGCCGGCCCAGCATGCCAAGCGGGTCATCGCCATGCAGAAGCGGGCGCGAGCCGGTCGAGCCGATGCGGCCCAGAAGTGTCTCCGGCGCGGCGCTGAGCCATACCACGATTGTCCGCTTGCAGAGGAGTTCCGCCGTGTCCGGCGCGCAGATGGCGCCGCCGCCCGTCGACAGGATTGCCGGACCCTCGTCAACCGCTGTGCGGATGGCGTCTCTTTCCATGGCGCGGAATTTGGCCTCGCCGGCAATGTCGAAGATCTCGGCAATGCTGATCCCCGCTGTATCGACGATGCGGGCGTCACTGTCGATGAAGGGCAGGTCGAGCTCCTGCGCCAGTTTTTTGCCGATGATGGTCTTGCCACTCCCCATCATTCCGACAAGGGTCACCGGCCTGTCCAGAACCTGTTTCAATCGACCCCGATCGGGCCCGGATTTGGATGTTTTAGCCATGCTGCGCATCCTGCCTGACCCGTTCGGTTGCCGCAACCATCGACAGCGCCCTCTGCCACCCTTGGCAGCATTGCCCTAATACAGACATAATCTTGCCTTACGAGGGAATATACCTGATTTTGTCAGGCACCGGCGGCCTTGCGATGCGAAACCCTGTCGCAAGATCGGGACCGGGGCGGAATGGCGGAGCGAAGATGAATCGAATTGGTATCGTATTGGTTGTGGTCCAGGTAAACCTTCGTCCAGCTGTCATCTCCGGCTTGCCGGAGCTGTTGCGGGGCTGGCACTGTTTTTGTCCGTGCCGGTGACGGCGCAGCAATTTTCCGCGGATACGGCCGACCAGGGCCCGGTCGATCTGCTTGCGACCATTCAGGACAACCGCAGCACCGGCAGCGATGAAATCACCTATGACGCGGCAGACACCGGCTCGTCAGGCTCAGCCGGTTCGATCACATCGATTGATGATGCGGTCAAGTCGGTGACCGAGCTCCCGGTGCTTGAAGTGCCGGCCACAAGCGAGCCGACACAGCCTGCCACGATCGCGGAAACAGCTGCTGATGCATCCACCACAGCTGAAGGTGACAGCAGCGGCACAGCTGCTTCGGGCACCGCAACAGCACCGGCCAGCCAGGGTGTTACCCTCGACATCACGCAAGAGGGCACGGGCGACACCGGCGCGGCATCCTCTGACAGCAGCCTGACCGGCTCCGGCGCCAGCCTGCAGAAAAGCAGTGCCCCGGTCTTCGGCATCGCCAATATCGGAATTGAGACAGACGCCGGCCTCAACGCCACCATCTGGCGGGACACTTCGGCAAGCCGCGCCGCCCTGCTGCTGGACAATGACAGGGTGCTCGGCTCTTCGCCTGCGCTTTCGGCGCTCGCGCATGATGTTGTCGCGCACCGTGCAGTGCCGCCTGCCGGCGCGGCAGCGAATGCAGATGCGCTGGTGGCCGCAAGGATTGACTGGATGGCGGCGAGCGGCCGTTCCCAGACGCTGGAATCGCTTGTCGGGCAGCTTCCCGACGAGGAGCCCTGGCTCGACTGGAAACAGTGGCTTGTCGAGACACAGCTTATGGCCCGCCGCGACGACGAGGCCTGCCGCACAGTCATGTATCAGGTCAGCCGTACTTTTGAGCCCTTCTGGCACAAGGCCAAGGTTATCTGCAGCGCGGCGATGGGCGATGCCGCCGGCGCCCGGTTCGCCGCCGATATCCTGTCGGCCATGGGCGTCGATGACGCCGTGTTCTCGGCGCTTGTCGCAAATCTGCTGGACGACACCGACCCGGGGCCGATCGACCCCTCGCTTCTCGAGCCGCTTCACATCGTGCTGATGGACGCGGCGCACAGCGATATCGACGCCGCAGCACTCGGTGCCCTGTCCGATGCCTCTGCGCAGACGGCGGTCGGGCTGCGCTATCTTGATGCCGACGCGCGCCTCGTATCCACCTGGCAGGCGCTCGACCGCGGGCTTGTCGATCACGGCAAGGCCGCAAAGCTGTGGCGAAGCGCCAACTTCACCTCAGATCAGGTGCAGCTGGCGGCCGCGCGCCACCAGAGCCAGCCATCGGCACTGACACGCGCGCTTGTCTGGCGTGCGCTCGACAAGGAACGGAGCATTGCGCGGCTGCCGATGATTTCTGCCGCGATGGATGCCGATATCGCCAGCGGCGCCGGTCTGATGATGGCCCCGCTCTATGCCGAGCTGGTGCGCCAGAGCCTCGATTTTGACGGTGCGGCCGATGCCATTGCCGCGGACCCGGCGCTGTCCGTCAGGATGGCGCTTCTTCTCGGCTTCGGCGATATGGCCGACCTCCCGCCACAGCTGGATACGGAAACAGCGCGCGCGGCCCGTGACCTGCTTGCCATGATTGGCGGCGGCGAGGCTGATATCGCACCGCTCGACCGGTTCGGCCTGTGGCATCTTTTGCCGCTGATCGAGCTGGACACGCCGATGGATGCCGTCATGAATGCGGGCGATGACTGGCTGGAGCTGGCATCGCCAGATGCCGGCGAGCCTGCATCGTTCCTGTCGGTCTCGCCGGTCATGCTCCGCGCCATGGAACAGGCCGCCGGTGACGGCCGCGTTGCCGAAACCGTGCTTCTGGCACATCGGATTGTCGGCACGATCGACCTTGCCGCCATTCATCCTGCGGACGCTGCCCGCGTGGTGCGTGCGCTCGACAAAGTCGGCCAGCCGGCCACGGCGAGAGCGTTCGCCGGCGATGTGGCCAGGGCCCACCTTCTGATGGTGATGCGCGATTCCGGCGAGGTAATGCCGATCGCAATGGTCGATGCGGCCATTGAAGCGGCTGCGGATGAAACTGCTGCCGGCGGGAACGGGATCGAAGCGGAAACCACCGAGGTCGCTGACGAGGGTGCGCCGGCCGTTGAAGAAGATGCCGCTGCGGCCGATACCGATACTGGCACCGCAGAAACTGATGCCGCCGATGCCACGGCCGAGACAGATGCCGAAACAACAAACTAGCAGAACCGGACAGGACCCGCTTGTCACCGAATTCCTGCAAGCCATGGCTGCGGATCGCGGTCTTGCCGCGAACAGCATCGCCGCCTATGAGCGGGATCTCGCATCTTGCCTCGAAAGCCTGTCACAGGCAGGCCGCCATTTCGACAGCTGCGATGCGGATGACCTGCGAGGCCTGCTGGCGGAATGGACGGTCAGCGGCCTTGCGGCCCGGTCTGTGGCACGCCGCCTCAGCGCGCTTCGCCAGATGATGGCCTGGCTGGTCGAGGAACGGGTGCGGCCCGACAATCCCTGCCGCTGGATCGACAATCCGAAACAGCCGGCGGCATTGCCGAAGAGCCTGTCGGAAGAGGAGATCACCGCGCTGATCACGGCCGCCCGGGCCCTGGCGCCGGCTGCTGAAGCGCCGCGGATGACGGCGATGCTCGAGTTGCTCTATGCCACCGGCCTGCGCGTCTCCGAACTCGTATCATTGCCCGTGGACCAGTTCCGGCGTGAGCTTGAAACGGTGATCGTCACCGGAAAGGGCGGCAAGGAACGGCTTGTTGCCATGGGCACGCCGGCGCGCGATGCGACTGCCGCATGGATGGCCGCGCGCGATGCGACCGAGGCGTTCGTCACCTCGCCATATCTGTTTCCCTTCCGCGACAGCCATGTCTCGCGCCAGCAGTTTGCGGCCGCGCTGAAACGGGTCGGGGCGGCTGCCGGGATCGACCCGCGGCGGGTCAGCCCGCATGTGGTCCGGCACAGTTTCGCAACACATATGCTGAATCGCGGCGCAGACCTTCGCGGCCTGCAGACGCTTCTCGGCCATGCGGATATATCGACCACCCAGATTTACACCAAGACCCGCCCCGACAGGCTTGCCGGCCTGGTCGCGGCGGCGCACCCGCTTGCGAAGGCGAATCAAGGCGACTAGACTGCGGCCGATGACGCGGTGCCGCGGCGCAAGGCATATTTTGCTGCAACCAGGATAGACAGGCTGTCATGCGACATTTTCTGGATTTTGAGAAACCGATTGCCGCCCTCGAGGGCAAGGTCGAGGAACTCCGGCATATGAGTTCCGACGGCAGCATCAATATTGCCGACGAAATCGGCAAGCTGCAGACCCGTATCGAGCGCGAGCTGAAAACGACCTATGAAAAACTGGGTCCCTGGGAAAAGGTACAGGTCGCGCGCCATCCTGACCGGCCGCGCGTCAGCACCATCATCAACCAGCTGTTCGAGGATTTCACGCCGCTTGCCGGTGACCGCAACTATGCCGAGGACTATGCCGTGATCGGTGGCATGGCCCGGTTCCGTGGCCAGGCCGTGATGGTCATGGGCACCGAAAAGGGAAGCACCACCGAGGAGCGTATCAAGCGCAATTTCGGCATGGCGCGGCCCGAGGGCTACCGCAAGGCGTCGCGGCTGATGGATCTTGCCGGCCGCTTCGGGCTTCCGGTTCTCAGCTTCGTCGATACGGCGGGCGCCTATCCCGGGCGCGGTGCCGAGGAGCGCGGCCAGGCCGAAGCCATCGCCAGCGCCATCCGTTCCTGCCTGCGGCTTCCCACCCCGATGGTTGCCAGCATCATCGGCGAGGGCGGGTCCGGCGGCGCCATCGCGCTTGCCACCGGCAACCGTGTGGTGATGTTCGAACATGCCATCTATTCGGTGATCTCGCCCGAGGGCTGCGCCTCGATCCTGTGGCGCAGCGGCGATCATGCCAAGGACGCCGCCGAGGCGCTTCGCATCACATCGGCGCATATGAAGGAACTTGGCGTGATCGACGCCATTGTTGCCGAGCCGCTGGGCGGCGCGCATCGTGACCAGGCGACGGCCATCGCCAGCCTTGGCGATACATGTTTCACCCAGCTGCAGCAGATGCAGTCGATGGATGCCGCTGCCCTTGTCGAGGACCGGGCGCAGAAATATCTGGCGATGGGTGACGGCGCGGCCTGACCCGGCCGTCTGTGGTCAAAATCTTCTTCAGGAAAACTCCGGCTGGGTTCCCAGCGACGGGATCGCCTTGCGCGCTCCGGCGACGGCCTGCGGGTCGAGGGCGGCATGGATGACGGCGTCATTCGCGCCGGCGGCCGCATTGCCGTCATCGGTGGCGGCCTCGGCCATGATCTCGCCCCATGGAGCTGTCCGCACGCACCATTTCATCGCCCGGGGCAAAATAGCGGGATTCGCGATAGCTTTTCCCGTCGCCGACATCGGCGTCGAACATGTGAATCTTGTCATATTGCGCGCGGATCCCGCCGTCGGCGCCGACAAGCAGATGCCGGTTGACGTGACGGCCGTCCGGCCCGAGGAAGAACATCGATCCGATGGACAGCTCGATCCCGCGCCGTGCGGCGGCATTGCACAACCTGTCCAGAACCGGGCTTTCGCCCGCCGGCTCCGCCTCATCGGCAAGCGCGGCGCGGCTGGCGGCAAGGAAGGTGGCAGCCTCTGGAAGACAGACGAGTTTCGCGCCGTCATCTGCCGCCCGGTCGATCAGCGGCATGAGTGTGCGAAGTGTCTCCTCGGCGGTGCCGGCGGCGCAATATTGCAGCGCGGCGACGGCCACAGGGTCGCGCCCGGCGGTCATGCCGCCAGCAGCTTGTCGAGATGGCCGGCATTCTCCAGCGCGTAAAGCTCGCGGCAGCCACCGATATGATCATTGTCGATG
>LUMI01000587.1_pt1 | contig 14956 bp, 14 predicted proteins | sample 729681 | NCBI WGS metagenome assembly LUMI01 (sample SAMN03860267, study PRJNA289734) | marine metagenome | biome: seawater column; feature: ocean; material: water; isolation source: Red Sea water column Station 34 - depth 10m | place: Saudi Arabia: Red Sea | collected 2011-10-15 | depth 10 m
GAAAGAAGGAGACGGATAAATTTGATCAAAAGATTTTGGTTACCAAACTTAATAAAAATATAGTTTATGATGAAAGTATTATTTTAGATAGTCTTTATAAATCAGCTTCGAATCAAAAAATCCCAGCTGGAATTATAGTTGAGTTTGCTAGAATTTATGGCTTTCAAGTGGATTTTCAAAGAGATGTTAGGAAACGAGATAGTTTCCAAATTATGTATGAAGTTTTTTTAGATGATAAAAAAAATGTAATTGAAACAGGTAATATTCTTTATGCAAATCTAAAACTAAGTGGTGAAGATAACTCTTTATATTACTTTGACTCAAAAAACAGCGAGGGACATTATGATAAAAGCGGAAAAAGTGTTCAAAAGGCATTAATGAAAACACCAATAAATGGTGCAAGACTATCTTCACCTTTTGGAATGAGAAAACATCCAATTGATGGTTTTAATAAAATGCACAGAGGGACAGACTTTGCTGCACCAATGGGAACGCCTATCATGGCATCTGGTAATGGAGTGATAAAAAAAGCGGGATGGTGTGGAGGTGGTGGTAATTGTGTCGTTATAAAACATAATTCTACTTATCAAACTGTTTATGCACATATGTCAAAATTTGCTAAAGGCATCAGAAAAGGAACAAGGGTAAAACAAGGACAAACTATAGGCTATGTTGGGTCTACTGGGAAATCAACTGGGCCACACTTACATTATGAGGTGATAGTAAATGGAAAAAAAATAAATTCTCAAACATTAAAGCTGCCATCAGGGAAAATTCTAAAAGGAGATGAAAGAAAGATTTTTGAAACAAAAAGAATCAAATTGGACGTATTAAAGTCCGAAAAAATAATTGGTCTGAATTAATTAATTTCTGAATGTTTATCTTCAGCACCATCTTTTTCATTTGATATAGAGTTTTCTTTATTTTCTCTATTTTCATTCGTATCGGTGGTTTCCTCTAAATCTTTATTTTTAAAACTCATTTTTCTTTGAGTCCCTTTCTCATTTAATATTCTCGTAAAATGATCTGCATGCTGAAAGTAATTTTCTGATAAAATTTTATCCCCAGTTGATAAGGCTTCTCTAGCTAAGTTATTATATTTCTCAATTAATTTAGGCGCATTGTGATTATTTCTCCCTGGAGATTTTCTTTGAAAATTTTCAGAAGTTGAAAAACTATTATTAAATTTATTTCTGTCACCATTAGACTTAAAATTTCTCTCATTTCTTCGAAAATTGCTTCTTCGTCCATTATTGTTTCTAAATGTAACCATCTTATTAAGTTTTAATACTTACTATGCAGCGATCATGATTTGATAAATCTTTAACAGTTTTTTTAATATAAAACCCCTTATCACGTAATATTTTTTTTACTTTATTTTTTTGATCAAAACCTATTTCTATTATGAAATGACCACTTCTTTTTATCAGTTCAGACGATTTATTTATAACTTTCCTGATTTCTGATAAACCATCTAACCCACCGTCTAATGCTTGTTTTGGTTCAAAACCAATATCCTTTTCCAAACATTTTAAATTATTTTTTTTAATGTAAGGAGGATTAGATATAATCAAATCATATTTGCCTGTATTAAAATTGTCAATATTTGATTTAAATAATCTCAATCTGTTATTTATTCTCAATTTTTGACCATTAACCTTGCTTATTTGCAATGATTTATTGCTTATATCAATGCCAGTTCCAATGAAATTTTTCTTTTCTTTCAAAATTGACATTAAAATGCAACCAGACCCAATTCCAATATCTAATATTTGTAGCCTGTTTTTATTTTTTACTAATTTAAGAGCTTGTTCAATCAAAATTTCTGTATCTGGTCTTGGTATTAATACATTATTGTTTACGATAAATTCATATTTCCAAAAATCTTTTTTTTTTATGATTTGCGCTATCGGCTTACTCTTAGCTCTTTCTTGAATTAAATTGTCAAAGTATTCAAGATCCTTTTTTTTAATTTCTTTATGTAAATTTAAAATTATAAATTTTTTATTCTTTCTAATTGCTTGAGACATTAAAATTTCACTATCTAGTTTTGCTGATATGATATTATTATCTATTAAAATTGATTGTCCTTTTTTTAATGCACTCTGTATATCCATAATTTAAAGTTTGCTCAAACTTTCCTCTTGTGCTTTTAAAGATAAAGACTCAATTATTTCATCAAATGCTTCTCCCTCCAAAAATTCTTCTAACTTATGTAAAGTTAGATTGATTCTATGATCTGTGACTCTTCCTTGTGGAAAATTATAAGTTCTAATTCTTTCAGATCTATCTCCGGTGCCAATCTTACTTTTTCTATCCGCTGATCTTTCTTGATCTATTCTGGTTCTCTCTAACTCATATAATCTTGCTCTCAATATTTTCATTCCCTTTGCCTTATTTTTATGTTGAGATTTTTCATCTTGCTGTGAAACACTCAAGCCAGATGGTATATGAGTTATTCTTACTGCACTATCAGTTGTATTAACAGATTGACCACCAGGACCACCAGCTCTGAAAACATCAATTCTTAAATCTGTCTCATTTATTTTTAAATCAACCTCTTCTGCCTCAGGTAATACAGCAACAGTTGCAGCTGAAGTGTGAACTCTTCCTTGAGTTTCTGTATCTGGGACTCTTTGAACTCTATGTACACCACTTTCATATTTTAAAGTAGAATAGATATTGTTACCCTTAATAGACGCTATAACTTCTTTTAATCCGCCGGCATCACTTCTCGAAATAGATATTAATTCCAGAGACCATTTTTTTTTATTACAAACTTTTTCATACATTTTGAATAAATCACCTGCAAATAAACTTGCTTCTAAACCACCAGTTCCAGCTCTTATCTCTATAATGGCATTTTTTTTATCAGCCTCATCTTTTGGTAGTAAAAATAATTTTAATTTCTTTTCATTTTTCTCAAATTGTGAGTTTAGCTCACTTAATTCACTATTAGCCATCTTCATTAACTCTTCATCAGAATTTTTATCATTTAAAATTTTTTCTAGTTCAATTTTATCATTTTTATATGAAGCATATTTCTTTGCGCTATAAACAATTTCATTTAAATCAGAATATTCTTTTGATTTTTCTGCAAACAATTTCTTGTCTACCTTTCCTGATGCTAAATCTTTTTCTAGAGAAGAATGTCGAGTAATTAATTCCTCGATAGTTTTTTCTGGTATCATTTTGAATTATTCTCTAATTCGGAAGCTTTCTTTTCAACTTCATGAATCACTCTCGTTATCATTTCATCTGTCATAACTTTTTCACTTTGAACACCAGAGAGGTAAAGCATATTACTTCCTTTTTGCCCACCAGTAATTCCTACATCTGTCATGGCAGCCTCCCCAGGACCATTAACAACACATCCGATAATTGATAGAGTGATTGGTGTCTTGATATGTGATAATTTTTCCTCTAAGACCCTTACAGTATCGATTACTTGAAAACCTTGTCTTGCACAGGACGGACAGGAAATAATCTTTACTCCTCTATTTCTAAGATTCAATGATTTTAGTATCTCATTTCCAATCGCCACCTCTTTTACTGGGTCATCAGAAAGAGACACCCTAATTGTATCTCCAATTCCCTCTTTAAGGAGAATTCCTAGACCAATTGAAGATTTAATACTCCCTGATATAAAACTACCAGCTTCAGTAATTCCCAAGTGAAGTGGATAATCTATTTTCTTTGAAAGTTGACGATAGGCTTCTACGGATAAAAAGACGTCAGAAGATTTTACGCTTACTTTTAAATTTGAAAAATCCATATCCTCTAAAATTTCAATATTTCTTATTGCGCTTTCTACCAGTGCCTCTGGACAGGGTTCTTTAAATCTTTCTAGTATATCTTTCTCTAATGAACCAGCGTTAACGCCTACTCTGATTGAACAATTATTATCTCTAGCAGATTTAATTACTTCAACAATTTTTTTTTTATCTCCAATATTTCCAGGATTTATTCTCAAACAACTTGCTCCATTTTCTGCAGCTTCAATTGCTCTCTTGTAATGGAAATGTATATCAGCAACTATTGGAATATTAACGTGTTTTGTAATTTCTTTAAGTGCTTTAGATGACGACTCATCAGGACAAGAAACTCTAACAATGTCAGCTCCTTCAGATTGTATTTCTTGAATTTGTTTAATTGTACTCTTAACATCTGATGTTAAGGTATTGGTCATTGATTGTACTTTTGTTTTCTTGAATTATCTTTTTTGTTTTGTTGAGATCTTCAGCTTTAATCGTAAAAGTTAAATCAGTTTCTTTTCCATTCGGTGAAATATTTTGTACTACCATGTCAACGTTTATAGAATTAATTGATAGTGGTTTAAAAATTGATGCTGCCACACCTGGTCTATCTTTTACACCAACTAAAGTAACTTTTGCATCATTATGTGTTGAAGAAATTCCTGTAATAATTCTATTATTATTTAAATTTGTTCTTTTTGTAATTAATGTTCCAGGTTTTTTTATAAATGAAGATTTTACCTCAATATTAATTCTATTTAATCTTGCATCTTGAATTGAAACAGGCTGCATAACTTTAGCGCCCAAAGATGCCATTTCTAACATTTCCTCATAAGAAATTACTTTAATTTTTTTTGCTTTTTTTAATTTATTTGGATCTGTGGTGTATACACCTTCTACATCTGTATAAATAATACATCTTTGTGCTTTAAAGGATTTTGCAATCATAATTGCACTTGCATCTGAACCTCCTCTACCTATCGTGGTTACTCTCTCGTTCATATTTACCCCTTGAAAGCCGGTAATAATAGGAATCCCTCCTTCTTTAAGAAATCTTAATAATTTATTTTTATTCACTTGTTGAATTCTTGAGTTTGTGTAAGGACCGTTAGTGAAAATCGGTATTTGCCAACCTAGCCAAGATCTTGATTTGAAACCTTTGTGGTTTAATCTTCCAGCTATTAAGGAGCATGCGACCTGCTCACCTGATGATACTAAAACATCATATTCGGAATCTATGAAATTGTTACTAATCTGTTTTGATTTTTTGATCAAATCATTTGTCACACCACTCATAGCTGAAGAAACAACTATTACTTTGTTTTTTTTCTTTTTATGTTCAATGATAATATCAGTAACTTTTTTAATTTTTTCAATTGTACCAACTGATGTTCCACCAAATTTTAATACTACAATTTTCATGATAAATATTTTTAATTAAAATTTATTGATTAAATACATCTTCAATATATTGTTAATCTTGTAATGAAAACTAGCACAATAAATAAAAAAGAAATAGAGAAATTTTCTAGAATTGCAGAAGAATGGTGGGATCCTACTGGTAAATTTAAACCATTACATAAATTTAATCCTATTAGAATTTCATATATAAAGGAAAAAATAATTAATAGTTTTAAACTTGAAAATTCAGATAAGCCATTACAAAAAATTAGATTATTAGATATTGGGTGTGGTGGTGGTTTACTATCAGAACCTATGAGCAGATTAGGAGCAGAAGTAACTGGCATAGATGCATCAGAAAAAAATATACAAGTTGCAAAACTTCATGCAAAAAAGAATAATTTAAAAATTAATTATCTAACTGCATCACCAGAAAATTTAAAAATAGATAGAAAATTTGACGTAATTTTGAATATGGAAATTATTGAACATGTTGAAGACGTTGATATTTTTTTAAAATCATGTTCATCACTATTAAAAAAAGAGGGTATAATGTTTGTTGCAACAATAAACAAAACTTTAAAATCTTATCTATTTGCAATAATAGGTGCAGAGTATATTTTAAGATGGCTACCGATTGGGACACACGAATGGGATAAATTTATAGATCCAAATGATTTAATTAAAATTTCTAAAAAATATAATCTTCAATTACAAAATCTAGACGGAATGAAGTTTAATATTATTACCGACAAATGGTCGATAAGCTCAGATAAATCCATTAATTATATTGGAAAATTTAATAAAGTTTAATTACTCTTATCTTCAATCCATGGTATCATTTCAGCTTCAACTCCTTCTTCCTTAAGTTCTTGAATTTCATTTTTTGTAGCTGAGCCATAAATACCTTTTTTCTTATTTTTTTTATTATAGTGTAACGATCTTGCTTCGTAAGCAAAATTTTCACCCACATAATCAAAATTACTTTTGATAAATTTTTGATACTCTTTAATCTTGTTTTTTATCTCATTTAATTTCGTGTTCTTTTTTTCAAGATTATCGATGCTATTTCTATTTATTAATTGAGGAGCCATTAAAGTTTTTTCAACTTTTTGAGAATTACATTTATGGCAATTTAAAAAATTTTTACTTTTGAGTTTTTCATACTCTTTAGATGAAGCAAACCAGCTATCAAATGAAAAATCACAATTTTTGCAAATCAACTTATATTTGATCATGATAATTATTTAGTAATAGTTCTATAAATTTCAATAGAACAAATCTAACTTCGATAATCTCCATTAATCTCAATGTATTTTTTTGTCAAATCCATCGTGTAAACTTTGAAACTTTTGGAACCACAGGAGATATCAACATTAATATCAATGCTATCACTTTTCATATATTCGGATACTTCATCCTCATTATAATTAGAATTCAGCTTTCCATTAGAAACAACACTTATCTCACCGAATTTAATAGACAATTTTTCATGTTTAATTTGTACACCTGCTTTTCCTATTGCCATTACCACTCTTCCCCAATTGGCATCTTCGCCTGAGATAGCTGTTTTTACTAAAGGTGAATTTGCAATTGAGAAAGCTATTTTTTTTGCATCATCTTCATTTTTGCACCCCTGGATATTAATAGTTATAAATTTTGAAGCACCTTCACCATCAGCTACAACTCTTTTAGCTAAATTTAATAAAACCTTATTTAAAGCAATATCAAAATTTTTAATTTTTTCATCATTAGCATTTTTAATTTTAGGATGTTTTGATTTACCTGTTGAAAAAATTGAAACCATATCATTAGTGCTAGTATCACTATCACAGCTGATAGCGTTAAAAGTGTTAGAAATATTTTTCTTTAAAAGTTTTTTAAGTATATCATTTGGTAAATCGGCATCAGTAAAAATATATGCCAAGGTTGTAGCCATATCAGGTTGTATCATGCCTGAGCCTTTAGCAACCCCAAATATCTTTATATCACTTCCACCAATTGAACATTCTTCCATTGCCATTTTAGGCTGAGTGTCGGTAGTCATTATCCCTAATGCGGACTTCATCCAGATATACTTATTTTGTGTATATTTTATTTTCTCAATTAGTTCAGGAATTTTATTGATTATTTTTTCCTCAGGAAAAATCTCACCAATAGTTCCGGTACATCCAAAAATTATTTCCTTTGAATTAATTTTTTTTGGTTGATCTTCATCCTCTTTCTGTTTTTGTGTTAATTTTTGAGAGATAATTTCTGCAATTTTTTCGAGACTTTTATAACCTTGTTTTCCAGTAAAACAATTAGCATTTCTTGTGTTCACTATTAATGAAAAAATTTTTTTAGCTTTTTGATTTAAATTCCATTTTATATTTTCAGAAATTATTTTGGATTGGGTATAAACAGACGCATAGTTAACTCCATCTCTAAAATAAAACATGACTAAATCATCTCGAGAACTATTATATAAGTCAGCACTAATCGTAGAAATCGCTACACCATCAATATGATCAAGATCTTGAAATTCGTTTAATCTCTTGCTTTTTGATTTAGATGATAGAAAATTTGTTAAATTAATACCCATTCTATTTAAAATAATTATTTAATGATTATATAAATGGTTATAAGTAAATAATAAATCAAAAACTGATGCTAAATCCACTTAACTTTTTCTCAAAACTAATTAAATCCAATAATCAAAGAGAACTTGATAGAATTGCTAAAATTGTAAACAAAATTAATTCATTAGAAGAAGAAATCAAAAATTTAAAAGATGAGGACTTTCCAAACAAAACTATCGAATTTAAAGAAAAAATTAAAAAAGGAGAAAAAATTGAGCAGATATTGCCTGAGGCTTTTGCATTAGTCAGGGAGGCCTCAAGAAGAAAAAGAGGAGAAAGACATTTCGATGTACAATTAGTAGGCGGAATAGTTCTACAAGAATCTAAAATTGCTGAAATGAAAACTGGTGAAGGAAAAACGCTTACTATTACTCTTGCTGCATATCTTAATGCTCTTCATGAAAAAGGGGTTCACATCGTGACTGTAAATGATTACCTCGCTAAAAGAGATTCTCAAGAAATGGGTGAGATTTATAACTTTTTAGGATTAACATCTGGTTACATAAACAATGATCAAGACGACTCTCAAAGGAAGCAAAATTATAATTGTGACATTACTTATGCAACTAATAGTGAATTAGGTTTCGATTATTTACGAGATAATATGAAATTTTCAAAAGATGAAATGGTACAAAGGGAACACTTTTTTGCTATAGTTGATGAAATAGACTCCTGTCTAATTGATGAGGCCAGAACACCACTGATTATTTCTGGAGCAGCAGAGGATAGAACAACCCAATATTTGGCTATAGATAAATTAATCAGATTTTTAAAAGAAAAAGACTACGAGGTTGATGAAAAGGACAAAAATGTACTTTTAACCAATGATGGAATAAACAATATTGAAAAAATTTTTTCAAATGCAGGAATTTTAAAAAATAATAACTTTTATGATCCTGAAAACTTAAGTTTGGTTCATCATGTAAATCAAGCTTTACGAGCAAATCATTTATTTCAAAAAGGTAAAGATTACATCATTCAAGATGATGAGTTGAAAATTATAGATGAATTAACCGGTAGAATTCTTGAAGGAAGAAGATTTGGTGATGGGCTTCATCAAGCCTTGGAAGCAAAAGAAAGAATTCCCATAAAAGTTGAAAATCAAACTTTAGCTTCAATTACTTATCAAAATTATTTTAAATTATATGATAAGATTTCTGGTTGTACTGGAACAGCAGTAACAGAATCTCAAGAATTTTACGAAATATATAATCTTCCAGTAGTTGTCATTCCAACTAATAAAAAAATGATAAGAAATGATTTTAATGACCAAATATTTAGAACAGAGACTGAAAAAAATGATGCTATCATTAGAAAGATAAAAGAGTGCCATCAAAAAGGTCAACCTTTATTGGTGTTTACCTCTAGTATTAATAAATCTGAAATATATTCAAATCTATTAAACAAAGAGAATATTAAACATGAAGTACTTAATGCTAAAAATCATGAAAATGAAGCTGAAATAATCGCAAACGCTGGCAAAGAAAATTCTGTAATTATAACTACCAGTATTTCTGGTAGAGGAGTAGACATTCAGCTTGGTGGAAAGAAAGGCTCAATTCCAGATGAAGAATTAAAGTTGAATAAAGAAAAAATTAAATCACTTGGTGGATTATTTGTAATTGGAACTGAAAGAATGGAGTCTCGAAGAGTTGACAATCAAGCAAGAGGTAGATCGGGACGTCAAGGTGATGAAGGAAATTCAATCTTTTATGTAAGTCTTGAAGATGATTTAATGAGAATTTTTGGATCAGACTCAATGAATAATATATTACAAAAACTTGGTCTTAAAGATGGAGAAAGTATTGATCATCCTTGGATAAATAAAGCTTTAGAGAGAGCCCAGCAAAAGGTAGAGGCTCGAAATTTTGACATAAGAAAAACATTAATTAAATTCGATAACGTTTTAAATGACCAAAGAAATGTAATCTTTAGTCAAAGAGAAGATGCCATGAATAGTGACACAATTTTTGATTATTCTAATAGTTTTTTAAACGAAATAATTGATGACCTTATTAGACTTAAAATAAAGAAAAAGTCCAATCCTAAAAGCACTGATTTTGAAAATAAACTTAAATCAATTTTAGGAAAGAATTTTATATATTCATACCTAGAGGAACTTACAAATTGTAGTGATAAAGAATTAAGGGAGTCATTAAATAAGAAATTTCAAGACTCCAGGGAGGAAAGAATAAAATTGTTAGGTAAAGATCAATCACAAGATATAGAAAAAAGAATTTTTTTACAAACTATTGATATAAATTGGAAATCCCACATTCAGTATTTAGAACAACTTAGACAAGTTATCGGGTTAAGATCTTACGGTCAAAGAGATCCTTTAGTGGAATATAAAAAAGAAGCATTTCACTTGTTTGAAAGTTTGTTAAATAGATTGAAACTAGATTTTACAACAATATTAATGAATCTAACTTTAGTTCAATCATCAACTAAAAACGTGGATAATGATGAAAAAAAAGAGAATTATAAAAAAGCATTTGATAAAAAAATAAGTAGAAACGAACCTTGCCCGTGTGGTTCTGGTAAGAAATATAAGCGATGTTGTGGAGCTTTATAAAAAGTAAAGAATCAATCCTATAACAAAAATTGTAAGTCCAGCACCTACAACAAATATTTTTTTGGATTTTAAAAAGTGATTAAAATTACTTTTTTCTAAATTTAGCGAACTTAATTCATTTAAATTACTCATAAATCCTTTACTTCTACCTATTTTTAAAAATTTATTTTTTCTACCATCAAATATTTCCTCTGGGGACATTTGTTTAAAATTTTCTAAATTTTTATTTAAAGCATTTCTAACATTTTCTAGTATCAAATCTTTGTCTCTATGCGCACCTCCAGATGGCTCTGGTATAATTTCATCTATTATCTCAAGCTCTAGTAAATCTTTAGCCGAAAGCTTCATTGCTTTAGCTGCATCTAGCATTTTTTTTGGATCTCGCCATAAAATTGTTGCACATCCCTCAGGAGAAATAACTGAGTAAATTGCATTTTCTAACATTAAAACTTTATTAGATGATGCAAGAGCGATTGCACCTCCCGAGCCACCTTCCCCAATAACAATTGCAATCGTTGGAACTTTTAATTTCATACAACATTCTATTGATTTTGCGATGGCCTCTGCCTGACCTCTTTCCTCAGCACCAACACCAGGATAAGCGCCCGGAGTATCAATAAATGATATGATTGGTATATTAAATTTATCAGCCAGCTGCATTAGTCGAATAGTCTTTCTGTAACCTTCTGGTCTCATCATGCCAAAATTTCTTTTGATTCTTGAATCTAAATCCTCTCCTTTTTCCTGTCCAATAACTAAAACTGATAAACCATTAAACTTCGCAAACCCACAAAGCACTGAAAGATCCTCGCCATAAAAACGATCCCCTGATAAAGGGATGAAATCTTCAAACAAATTATCTATAAAAAATTTTGACTTCGGCCTATCCTCATGTCTAGCTACCATTGTAGTTTGCCAAGGATCTAAGTTTGCATATACCATTTTTAATTTTTCATCTAACTCGTTTTGTATCTGAGAAATTTTTTGTGTATCTACTTCTGAAAGTCCACTTTGATTATATGGATCTTTAAGTTTATCTAATTCATCTTCTAAATTCTTTATATCACTTTCAAAGTTAAGATAATTTTTCATATTCTATGATATTAACTATGGAAATTGACAACAAAATGTCAATGCTACTATTAATTATTTGACTTAGTTTTATGGGGGTTTTAGAAATTATTTATGTCTAAAAATTATCAAAATGTGAACAATCTAAAAATTTCAGAAGAATTGCTGTCATTTGTAAATAAGGAGTTACTAAAAGATTTAGATATTTCTTCTGAAAAATTTTGGGAAGGTTTTGATAAAGCTGTACATGATTTAGCACCTAAAAATAAAGAGCTGATCCAAATTAGAGAGAATTTACAAAAAAAAATAGATGATTGGCATATAAATAACAAAGGAAATGAAATCGAAATTGAGCAATATAAAAAGTTTTTAAAAGAAATCGGTTATTTAAAGGAGGAAGGACCAGATTTCAAAATAGAGACCAATAATGTAGATGATGAAATTGCTCAAATTGCTGGACCACAACTAGTCGTTCCAATAATGAATGCTAGATACACTCTCAATGCAGCTAATGCTAGATGGGTAAGTTTATATGATAGTTTGTATGGTACAAATATTATTGAGTCAGAAGAAGGGGGGAGTGAAAGATACGACCCTAATAGAGGACAAGAAGTAATAAAATATGTCAGAGAATTTTTTGATAAATATATTCCAATTGATGGGACTAGTTGGAAAAATATATCTGCACTTAAAATAAAAGATAAAAATCTTCTAATTTTAAAAGAAGATAAAGAGTATAAACTTAAAGATGAAAATAAATTTGTAGGTCACAGAGGTGATGTAAATAAGCCAACAGCAATAATCATAAAAAATAATAACCTGCATTTTGAAATTATTATTAATCCAAAAGCATTTAGCGCTGCTCATGATATAGCCGGAATAAGTGATGTGATAGCAGAGTCTGCGGTTTCTACAATTTGTGACAATGAAGATAGTGTTGCGGCGGTTGATGCTGAAGACAAAGTAGCATGTTACAGAAACTGGCTAGGTCTAATGAGGGGGGATCTAAAAGTACAATTCGAAAAAAATGGAAAAAAATTAGAGAGAAAACTTAATCCTGATAGAAGCTACATTTCTAAAGAAGGAAAAGGTCTTAAATTGCATGGAAGAAGTTTGCTATTAATAAGAAATGTAGGCCACTTAATGACCAATTCATCAATAATTTTAAATGATGGTAGCGAAGTGCCAGAGGGAATAATGGATGCTTTTATAACAACCACTGCTGCATTACACGACTTTAAAAAAAAGAAAAATTCAAGAACTGGATCAATCTACATTGTAAAACCAAAAATGCATGGACCAGATGAAACAGCATTTACCGACTTAATTTTTTCCAAAGTCGAGGAATTACTTGGCTTACAAAAGTATACTTGCAAAATTGGTATTATGGATGAAGAAAGAAGAACTTCTGCAAATTTAAAGGAGTGTATAAGAACTTTGAAAAATAGAGTTTTTTTTATAAATACTGGATTTTTAGACAGAACAGGTGATGAGATGCATACCTCCATGGAAGCTGGTCCAATGATTAAAAAGGGGGATATGAAATCATCCAGATGGATTTCTGCTTATGAAAATAATAATGTTGATATTGGTCTTAAATGTGGTTTTTCAGGTAAGGCACAAATAGGTAAAGGCATGTGGGCAATGCCAGATAAAATGAAGGAAATGTTAGATGAAAAAATAAGTCATTTAAAAGCTGGTGCAAATTGTGCCTGGGTTCCTTCCCCAACTGCAGCATCATTACATGCTCTTCACTATCATCAAATAAACATTTTTGATGAACAAAAAAAAATTATGAAGCGTGAACAATCTAAATTAGATGATCTATTGACAATTCCTGTAGCTGATAGGCCTAATTGGTCAGTTGATGAAATCAATAAGGAAATTACTAACTCGGCACAAACACTGCTAGGTTATGTTGTCAGATGGATTGACCAAGGAGTGGGTTGTTCAAAAGTCCCTGATATAAATAATATTGGACTTATGGAAGATAGAGCTACTCATGAAAGCCATGGCAAAAGTTGTGGATAAACAAAATGAGAACGATAGGAACTATATAAGAATGTCAGATAATTTTGAAAATTCTTTAGCATTTAAAACAGCTTGTGACTTGATATTTAAAGGAAAAGATCAACCATCAGGTTATACAGAGCCTCTTCTGCATTTAAACAGAATAGAAAAAAAATCTAGCTTGAATTGATTTCAGATCTGTTTTTAAAAGCAGAGAATAATGTTCCATCATCAAGAGTTTCTATTTCACCACCAACAGGTAAACCTTGTGCTAATCTTGTAATTTTAGCTTTTGTTTTTTTTAGACTCTCTTGAATATAAAATGCTGTTGTTTGGCCTTCAACAGTAGCACTAGTTGCTAAAATTACTTCTTCTATATCATCTCTTTTTACTCTCTCAACCAATGAATTAATTAATAAATCCTCTTTTCTCTGTGTTGAAGACGAAATTGTTCCTCCTAAAATATGAAAATATCCTTGAAATATATTTGAATTTTCTATCGACCACTGATCAGCAATATCCTCAACTACACAAATCTTTTTGAAATTCAATTCTCTTTGCAGATTTAGGTCCAAGACCAGGGAGTTTTGATATTATCTTTATTAGTTCATCTATCTCATTTACATTTTGCATATTTATAGTGGCCACTTAAAGCCAGGGATTCCAAATCCTCCAGCTGTTTTAGAAATTTCCTCATTAGTTTTTTCTCTCAATTTTGATTTTGCATTATTGTGAGCAGCAGTAATTAAATCCTCTAAAACAGATTTATTTTCTTTTAATGTTTCATCTGAGATTTCTATTTTTTGCATTATGCCCTCTCCATCCAAAATAACTTTTACTGAATTAGCTCCTGATAAACCTTCTACTCTAATCTTTTTTATATTTTCCTGACTTTCTTTCATCTTTGCTTCAAGTTCTTTAGCCTTATCTAATATTTTAGTAAAATCTGTCATCTAATCATTTTCTTCTTTTGGGTTGACGTCGATTAAATCTGCATCAGGAAATTTTTCTATTAAATTTTTATATAATTTAGATTGCTTAGCGGAATTGATATTCTTAATTTTTTGATTTTTTTGCTTATCTTTTATTGATAACTCACCTTTTGATTTACTTAATGTGATAATCCATCTGTCTCCAGTCCATTCAAAGAGTTTTAAAGATAAATCTTTAATAAAATTTTTATCTAGATTATCATTAAAAGATATTTCAATACGATTGTTTTCAAAATGAACTAAATTTACATTTTTTTCTAGTTCATACTTAAGTTTAATCTCTTTTTTTTCATTACAAATTTTTAAAAGTTGGTCGAATGAATTTACATTTAGCTTTTCCTCAGCTTTAATTCCTTTATTATTTTCAATTTTTACTTCTTGCTCTTGTGAAATATTTTTAACCTGACTAATCGTTTCATTCTTTTTTTCGTTCACGATGATTTGTTTATCATCTTGCTTTTTAAATTGATCAATTTTATTCTTGCTCAAAAGTGAGTGCTCTTTATTTGCTGAGGACTTTAAATACATTAA
>LUMI01000497.1_pt1 | contig 14938 bp, 20 predicted proteins | sample 729681 | NCBI WGS metagenome assembly LUMI01 (sample SAMN03860267, study PRJNA289734) | marine metagenome | biome: seawater column; feature: ocean; material: water; isolation source: Red Sea water column Station 34 - depth 10m | place: Saudi Arabia: Red Sea | collected 2011-10-15 | depth 10 m
TTAAAAATAGATATACTGTAAAATATAATTAATAAAATTTTTTTCACTTTAAATTATAGTTTAGTTACCGTCCCATTTTGCCTTATAATTCCATTTAGCTCTGAAATCTTTAGGTGCTTTTTTAAATTCTTTTTCACATTCTTTGAACAACTTATTGAAAGATTCATTAGTCTGTAGTTCTAATTTAATATCTTCATGAGTTTTAAGTTTTTCATAATTATTTGACTCAACACTTGCTTTATTTTTTGCACAAACACCAATCATCATATCATGTTTAATAATTCGATCTTTTTGTTTATTGCTCTGAAAAATTTGGTTAATTCCGTATACTATAAGTAAAATTACAATGCTTATTATTATTATTTGTGATTTTTTCTGTTGCTGCATATTAAATCAAAAATTAATATAAAATTCTTTAATTGATATAACAAAAATTAATATACAATAATTTAATGAAAAAAATAATTAACAATCCAAGTAATTTTGTTGATGAAACAATAGATGGACTTATTAAATCTCACCCAAATATTTATTCACTAGCTTCAGATAATTCGAGAGTTATTACTCGTGCAATAAAGTCCTCAAATAAAGTTGGTTTAGTAACGTTGCAGATGATATTGCGAGTGCAAAACCTGAAGAAAAAGAAAAAAGACGAGGTATTGCTGGTATGATATTTGTTTTTAAAGTTGCAGGGGCGTTAGCTGAAACAGGGGCATCTCTTCAAGATGTTTGTGAATTAGCACTTGAAACTAATTCAAATATTAGAACATTAGGCGTTGCTCTTTCTCCTTGTATATTGCCTGAAGCTGGAAAACCTACATTTGAAATTAATGATGATGAAATAGAAATAGGAATGGGTATTCATGGTGAACCAGGTATTTCAAGAGAAAAATTAAAGTCAGCAAATGATTTGACAGATGATATATGTAATCGAATACTAAATGATTTCAATTTATCTGATCAAGAGATCGGGTTAATGATAAATAGCCTAGGAGCTACTCCACTTGAAGAACTTTACATTGTATCAAGAAGAGTTGTCGAAAATTTTAACAAAAAAAAAATAAAAATTTTTAAAAATTATGTTGGAAGATATGCAACTTCAATGGAAATGGCAGGAATGTCTGTAACTGTTTTAAAACTTAATAAAAATATTAAAGAAAATTTATTAGCTCCTTCTTATTGTCCATTCTGGACAAATTAAAATGTTAAATAAAGAAAATTTAATAATAATATTGGATAAATTATTTGACCAGTCCAAAAAATATTACGATGATTTCAACTCTGCTGATGCTAAAATTGGAGACGGAGATTTAGGTATTACCATTCTTCATGGATTAGAAGAAATCCAGAAAAATAAAGTATCTTTTAGTCAGAATATGGGTGAAAATTTTATGATTTGCTCAAAAGCTTTTGTTAAAAGGTCAGGATCTAGTTTTGGAACATTAATAGCATTTTCATTAATGAATATTTCAAAAAAAATGCAAGGTAAAACACATTGTGATCATAATGATATAATCAGTTTTTTTGAGACAGCTCTTAAGACAATTTTAGAGAGAGGTAAAACAAATTTAGGTGATAAAACAATTGCAGATACACTTGATTTAATAATAAAAAAAATGAAGAAAAGTACTAATTATAATGATGATATTAAATCAGCTTGTTTAGAAGCTTTAGCGAATTTTAAAGGAAAAAAAATTTTGATTGGTAGAGCAAGAATGTTTGAAGACAAAACAAAAGAATTTGATGATCCTGGGATGTTTGCTTTAAGTAAACTTTGTGAAATTTTTTAGTTACAATTATCTCTATTTATATTTATCTTCAATTTCATAATACTCATTGAAACCTACTATATCCCTTAACTCAGAGAATTTTGAAACATTTGTGTTATAAACTTTATTCTTCATATTTTTCAAACATTCCTGCATAGTTTTAACTGAAGCACTCATTAAAGTAAGTGGCATGACTGCTATTTTATAGCCAATTTCCTCTAACTCATTTATCTCTAATAAAGGCGTATCTCCATCTTCAATTAAATTAATCATATGATGACCTGGGACTTCCTTAATTATTCTTTTCATATCATCTTTAGATTTTACTGCTTCAATAAATAAAATATCAGCTCATTCTCTCTATTGCATCATCCAAGCCTCTAGTTGCAATTGCATCCGTTCGAGCCATAATTAAAATATCTTTATCTCCAAATTTGCTGGCATCTACTGCTGCTTTAATTCTTGATTTAGCTTCATCTAAGTCAACAACATCTTTCCCTTTGGTGTGACCACATTTTTTTGGCCATTTTTGATCTTCAATCATTACTCCTGCTGCTCCAGCATCCGCATAACCACGTACTGTTCTAAACACATTTACAGAATTTCCATATCCAGTATCACCATCAAAAATTATTGGTATAGATGTTGAATTACAAATATTTCTTACTTGATCAGCCATTTCAGAAAATGAGATTAAACCAGTATCAGGCATTCCAAGTCTGGTAGACGAAACACTAAAGCCAGACATAAAACCAATTTCCAAACCCTCTTTTTCAATTAATTTTGCCGAGAGAGAATCAAAACATCCTGGCATTACTATGATTTCTTTTTTATTTAAGCGCTCTTTAAGTTTAGCTGCTTTATCTTTTGATTTTATTTTTGAAAACATAATTATAATTTAAAAGGTATATATAAAGCTAAATCAGGAAATAAGTAAACTACAAAAACTGTAAATAACATAATTATCACAAAAGGTATTACGCCTTTCGCTATCTCTGACATTTTTGCTTTTCCAATTGCTTGCAGGACATAAATATTCAATCCTACAGGAGGAGTAATTAATGCACACTCAATCATAAGTGTAAAAATAATTCCAAACCAAATTAAATCTATATTCATTGCTGCAATTGAAATAGAAAATATTGGCATCATAATAAGTATCAATGAGAGAGTTTCCATAATAAAACCTAATATTAATAATGTAATGCACACAACCAAAATAAATAAACCTTGCTCGTTAATGTTGGTTACAATGAATGATGATAATTCTTGTGGAATTCTATAAAGTGAAATTGCTTTACCAAAGATTTTAGCGCCAGCAATAATGATAAAAATTGTTACTGTCGTTTTCATGGTTTCAAGACCAGCTTCAATAAAACCTTTAAAATTTAATCTTTTTTTAGCAACAACATAAATAAATGATATCAAAAAACCAATTCCACCGGCTTCTGTTGGTGTATATATACCGGCATAAATACCTCCAAGCATAATAAATGCCATCAATAAAATTGGTAATCCTCTTTTGGTATATTTGATTTTTTCCTCTAGTGTACTTTTAACATTGACAACTTCTTTATTAAAAAATTTTACATAAATTACTGAAAAGAAAATAAAAAATAGTGCCAAACAAACACCAGGTCCAATTCCAGCGAGGAACATGCTTAAAACAGATTCTTCTACAACAAAAGCATAGACAATCATTGGAATTGATGGAGGTATTAAAATACCAAGTGTCCCTCCAGCTGCAAGAATTCCTAGAGTAAAATTTCTATGGTAACCCCTATTTATCATTGCTGGAAAAGCGACTGTTGATATAGTGGCTGCTGTAGCAACAGAAGATCCTGATATTGCTGCAAAAATACTACATGAAACTATTGTGGCTATTGCTAAACCACCAGGAAAATTACCAACCCAACTTTGCGCAAAATTAAATAGATCTTCTCCAACTCCAGCCTTAAGTAAAATATTTGACATCATTAAAAACATTGGAACTGCCAACAAAATAAAATTATCAGCAACACTGTAAAATGTCTGGGGTACCATTAATGGTGAAATATCACCGAAAATCATTAATCCTAATCCTATTGTTCCCAATCCAAAGGCAATCGGAACTCCTAGAAATAAAACAAAAAATAATATGAATAAAATTATTGCAACAGTCATTTAAACAAATCTTTAAAGTAATTAATAATTTCTAAGAACACTCTTATAACTAAAAAACCAAAACAGAGTGGTATTGCAAATTCTGTGAGGAATGAAGGAACGTCTAAAATTGTAGAACTGGTTCTACCAACTTTTAAAGAGTCGTAAGCTATTAACCAGCCAAAATATAATACAAAACAACTAAACGTTAATATAAATATAGCACTAATAAGGTCTAAAAATCTTTTTCCAGCATCATTTAATTTGTCATAAATTACTGTAATTCTAATAAATTCTTTTTTATGAAATGAATATGTAAGAGCCAAGTAAGTTGCCCAGATTTGAAGAAATCTTGAAATCTCATTTACCCATACAGTTGGAGAATTAAACAAATATCTCATTATAACTTCATAAGAAACTATAAATCCTATAGATATAAATAAAGCCGAAGCTAAATAGCCAGAATATTTTATAACTTTGTTGTAAATTTCCATGAGAAAAACCCCGCATAAGAGTATGCGGGGTTAATTTTTCTTAAAGTTTATTTGCAGCTTTTACTAGCTTATCTCCTACACCTCCAGAACCACCTGTTCTAGAAATATAGTCTTCAATTACAGATGAAGATGCTTTTTTAAGCGCAGATACTTCTGAACTAGATAATTTCACAATGTTCATTCCGTTCTCTTTTGCTTCTTTGTAAGCTCCAGCTTCAATATTTGCCATATCATCTCTTACAGCTTTTTCTGCAACTTTAGATGCTTCTGCAATGGCATCTCTTTGTTTTTGTGTCAAAGAATTAAGCCATTTATCATTTGCAACCACAACAAATTCTATGTCACCATGATTTGTTACTGTTAATGTATCCATAACTTGATAGAGTTTACGAGATTTTACTCCCGATACACCTGTCATACCTGCATCAACTGTTTTTCTTTGGTATGCAAGATACTGCTCTGATCCTGAAATCAGTGCTGGTTTACCACCCAATGAAGTTACGAAAGCTCCAAGTGTTTTTCCAAAAACTCTAATTTTTTTGTCTTTAAAATCAGCTGGAGACTTCATTGGTCCACCATTTGATAGCATAATTGCTGATCCATAAGCTTGATAATAAAGCGGTACTGCTCCAGTATTTGCAATAGCAGGGTCTAAAATTGTTCTAATTTCTGATCCAGCACTTGTTGCTTTTCTAATTTTATCCTCAGAGTCAAAAAGGAAAGGTAAATAAAATATATCTACTTCAGGGTTTGTTCCTGCAAACCTAGTAATTGATGCAACACCCGCTTCAATAGCTCCTGACCCGACTGCTTGTGGTACCTCTTTATCTTTATATAATTGAGCAGAGTCGTAAATTTCAACTTTAATATCTGATCTAGCCTCTAATTCTTTTTTAAACACTAATAGATTTTGACCTAAATGCGCTTTCAAAGGAAGTTGAAGCGTTATTCTCATTTTTGTTTCGGCAAAACTTGCACTCGCAATTGAAACAAAGATGAAAGAAAATATTATTTTTTTTAAGATTTTCATTTTTCCCTCTAATTTGTTAGTTTTAACTATTAAAGTCGACTTTAAAATTAAATACAATATTAATAATCAACTATGAACTGGATTATATTTACGTTTTTTGGTGCTTTTTTCCAAAATTTAAGATCATCGTTACAAAAAAAATTAAATAAAGATCTTTCATTAATTGCATCAAGTTACGTTAGGTTTGTTTTTGCTTTACCTTTTGCAACAATATTATTTTTCTCTTACTTTCAAAATTTTTCAATCATTTCAGTAATTTTATCTAATTCAAATTTCATTATTTACACATTTTTTGGCTCTGTACTTCAAATAATGTTTACTTTCAGTCTCTTATATTTATTTAGATTTTCAAATTTTGTAGTTGGTACTTCATTAAGTAAAACTGAGGTAATTCAGGTTGCAATTTTTGAATACATTGTTTTGAGTGATAAGCTTAATGCTGCCGGTGTAATTGGAATTATAATAGCAACTACTGGAGTAATAATAATGACTATAAAAGATGTAAATTTTTTTATTAAAAATTTATTTTCAAAAACAACATTAATTGGTCTTATTACTGGATTGTTTTTAGGACTTAGTGTTGTTTATTTTCGAGCTGCTGCCTTATCATTAGAAAATATTTCATCTAATTTTGAAAAAGCATTAAGCACTTTATTTTTTGGGCTACTTATCCAAACTTTTATACTAACTATTTACCTTCTTATTTTTGAAAAATCTGAATTTAAAAAACTATATAACAATAAGTTTACATCTTGTTTGGCTGGTCTATCCGGTTTTCTAGCCACTCTATCCTGGTTTTATGCATTCACACTTATTCAATCATCATTTGTTAGAGCACTTGGACAAATTGAAATACTTTTTAGTTTCGTATCGTCTAAATATTTATTTAAAGAAAAACTAAGTAAAATTGAATTGTTTGGAATATTAATATTTATATCTGGCGTATCTCTGATGTTATTAACAAGAACAAGTTAGTTCCTCTTCGATTAACTTTTTTCTTAACACTTTTGTTATAACTTTCATTATTAATAATGACATCATTAGCCTAAATTGAACATAAATATTCTTTAATAAACTAATTAAAATTGATTTAATAAGGAATGTCTTTTAAAAAGAATGTAGACCATTATGTTGAGCAATCTGCAAAAAATTTAAATTTTACCTCAGATTTACTTGAACATATAAAAGCAACACATTCATTAATTAAAGTTAATGTTGGGGTCGAAATTGATGGTGGAATAAAAAATTTTACTGGTTGGAGAGCAGTTCATTCAGAACATATTCTGCCTAGTAAAGGTGGATTAAGATATTCAAATTCTGTGGATCAAGATGATACAGAGGCGCTTGCAGCATTAATGACTTATAAATGTGCAATAGTTGATATTCCTTATGGTGGATCTAAAGGTGGATTAAGAATAAATCCAAATGAGTACAATGAAAATCAATTAAGGAATATTACAAAAACTTTTGCAACAAAATTAATTAAAAAAGGATTTATTTCTCCTGCAATAAATGTTCCAGCGCCTGATGTTGGAACCTCTGAGAGGGAAATGGGATGGATTAAAGATGTTTATAAATCTTTAAGACCAGAAGATATTAATTATAGAGCATGTGTGACCGGTAAACCAAGACATGGAGGAGGAATTGCAGGAAGAACTGAGGCAACAGGAAGAGGTATTGAAGAGGTAATAAGAGAATTTTTTAGAAATAAAGAAGAAGTTAAAAAAGCAAAATTAAATGAAAATTTAAAAGATAATAGAATTGTTATCCAAGGGTTCGGTAACGTTGGAAGACATTTAGCTTATGAGCTTTATAATAGAGATAATGCAAAAATAATTGCAATTGGTGAATATAATGGAATTTTATATAACGAAAATGGAATAGATATTAATAAACTAATTGAATGTGTTTTATTTAAAAAAACTATTGAAAATAATGATCTTGGAAAATTTATTAGAAATCCAAAAGAAATTGTTGAGGTTGAGTGTGATATTTTAGTCCCAGCTGCGCTTGAGGGTGTTATCAACAAAGATAATGTTGAGAAAGTAAAAACAAAACTGATTGTTGAAGCCGCTAATGGGCCAATAGATCCTGCAAGTGATAAAATATTATTTAATAAAGGAGTAACAGTTCTTCCTGATATTTATGTAAATGCTGGTGGAGTTGTTGTTTCATATTTCGAATGGGTTAAAAATTTATCACATATTAGATTTGGTAGAATGGAGAAAAGATATCAAGAACACAAACTATTGGAATTGATAAAACTCATAGAAAAAACAACAAATACAAAAACAGATCCAGAATTGATAAAAACTATTGTGCATGGTGCTGATGAAATTGATTTAACTAATTCTGGTCTTGAAGACTCAATGAGAAATTCTTTTAATGAAATACTAAGTATAAAAAAACAAATTAAAAAATCTTTTAGAGAAAGTGCTTATTACTTGTCTTTAAAAAAACTTAGGAAGTTTTACACAAAAGAAGGTCTACCAAGACACTAACTGCTTTTCTTTTTCTCTTTTTTAGCTTTTCTTTTTTCTTTGAGAGTTAACTTTGCTTTTTTCATCACGCTAGAGTCTTTAAATGATTTACCACTATATCTTTTTGACATTATTGTTGGTCTTGAAATTCTAAATTTCCTCTAGAGTTAACTTTTTTCTTTACATGTCTGTAATAACTTACATCATTTATAAGCTTAATTAGATCTATCCCTTTATCTTCGTATCTTCTCTTAATAGTATTTCTTGAAACCATTACTAAATTTAAGTTTTCAACAAAACTTTCTGTCCATTCTTTTTCAATTTTATCTTTAATCATTTTTTTTAAAAATATCCTGAAATCTGAACAGGTTATCATTTTTAGTTTTTCATTTAATAAAGCCATATTTTTATAATAACAAAAAAAAATTAGTAATCTAGTTCTAGGTAACTTGTCAGATAATTTGCTTGATTGTCATCATAATTACTAACAATTATTATTCTTTCGTTAGCAGTGTCTCTTTTAAGACAAATTCCTCCAATGTCACAAAACCTTGAGTTTAATCCTTTATTTGTAGCTGCATCCTCATCTTTGTTGTAAATATTTTTAAACTTCATTGTATCGTTTATATGCAATATAAGTATATTTCTTAATAATCTTATATGTCTTTTGCTGGGATCTAATACATATGGACATATATCAACTGTATTATTAAGTAAATTAACTTTTTCACCAACATTACATTTTTCAAATTCTGCTTTATATAATTTAACGAGCATATCATGACGAGACTTGACAGCATTTTTTTTTGCACTTGAGGTGTAGCCACTATAGGCAACTACACCTACTGCTGCCAATATCCCAATTATTGCTACAACAACTAACAGTTCAATTAAAGTGAAACCTTTTTGTTTCATAAAATAACATTATGTAATTATTGCTTAGGTTTATAGATATAATGTGATCAATTTGAGTGAATTAATTTTAATTATAACTAGACATAAATTTTTTAATTCTTTTAGCCCCTTCGATTATATCTTCAGTGCTTCTAGCGTAAGAAAATCTAATTGTATTTGCTCCCCTTTTTTGATCAAAATCTAAGCCTGGAGTTATAGCAACACCCGCTTCATCTAAAACTTTCTTACAAAAACTTAAACTATCATTGCTAAATTTAGATATATCAACATAAATATAAAAAGCTCCATCTGGTGGTGAAAAAGTTGTAAAGCCTGCTTTAGGTAATTCCTCTAATAAAATTTCTCTATTTTTTTTATAGACGTTTACATTTTGATCTAACTCTTCTTTAGCATCCAATGCAGCGAGAGCAGTAATTTGACTGGCATGTGGGGGACAAATAAATAAATTTTGTGAAACTTTTTCAACTTGTCTTACATGATCTTCTGGAACAATCATCCATCCAACTCTCCAACCTGTCATTGAAAAATATTTTGAAAAGGAATTTATTACATAGCAATGATCTGTTATTTCTAATGCTGAGACCGCTTTACTCTCATATTCTAATCCATGATATATTTCATCGCTAATAAAACTAACATTATGTTCTTTAGAACATTCAATTAATTTTCTTAGAGAAGATTTATTTAACATTGATCCAGTTGGATTAGCTGGAGATGCAACTAATACTCCATTTAAATTATTTTTCTTTATATCTTCTGAAGTGGGTTGATATTTGTTTTGAAGTTTTGTTTCTATATCAACAGGTACTAAATTTTGAGCTTTGAGGATTTGTCTATAACTTGGATATCCTGGAGATCCTATACCTACTCTCTCTCCTGCATCAAATAATGTTGCAAACGACAGTATAAATCCTCCAGAAGAACCTGTTGTAATAATTACTCGCTCTGGATTTAAATCAATATTGTACCAATCGCCATACAATTTTGAGATTCTAGATCGTAACTGAGGTAAGCCTAAGGTAACAGTATATCCAAGATTATTATTTTTTAATTCTTTTTTTATATACTCATTTGCAAGCTTTGGAGCAGGCGTACCTGGTTGCCCCACTTCCATATGAATAATTTTTTTACCTGCCTGCTCTGCTTTTCTAGCAGCTTCCATAACATCCATTACAATAAAAGGATCTACATTAGATCTTTTAGATTTTTTCATTATTTTATATTTTTATTGATCTCTTCTTCGCAAAAAACCTTGATTTCCTCTATGGGTTTATCTTTAAGTATTTTCTTTTGAGCAATCATACATGACTTGATAGATTTACTTTTGCTAAATTCCCCATATTTTCCTTTTGTAAAAAAAAGAAAAAGAAAAGCTGTTAGTATAATTAGAAAAATTTTTAAGTTTTTATTTATTTTAAACATCGGACCTTGCTCTAATTCTTTCGTAAGCTAATCTAGTGTAAATTCCTAGATTTAAAAAGGGTTGAGGTGGTAACCAATTAGGTTTTTTTCTATCTTGTATAACAGATATTTCATCAGATTGTTGGTCTGACGCCATTATTGCTATTTGTTCGCCAAATAAAGTTCCAACACCAATACCTGAGCCATTGTAACAACCTGCAGCATAAATATTATTATCAATTTTTTCAAAAATTTGTGAACCGTTTCCACTTCGACAAACAATTCCAGACCAGCTATTTTCGATAATATTATCAGGTAAATTTGGAAATCTTTTTTTTATTCCAGTATGGTGTAATTGAGATCTTTTATTTAATTTTGATATGTCCATTGAATATGGATTTTCAACTTCAGCAGTATTTCTAATTAAAATTCTACGATCTTTAGTAGTTCTAACGGTTGCTCCCATGGGTCTAATTGGTAACACGCCCCACTCCTTTGGAGACCCTATTTCTTTAAATTCATTTTCTGTTAAAGGACGTGTCATGCTGGCTGTTAAAGTTATTGGAAAACTAAAATTTTTTTTTATATTTAATGATTTTAAAAACCCATTAGTACAAAAAATAATTTTTTTTGTTTTAATTTGATTTTTTTTAAATTGGCACTCAATATTATTTGTAACTTTTTTCCAATTTAATAATTCTGTATTTTCATATAATTCAACATTATCTGGCAAAGTGCCAACCATCGACCTTGCTAATTTTGCAGGATTTAAAAGTATACCGCCTTTTGTATAAACTCCAATTTTGTAAAAAGAAGTTCCTAACCTATCTTTAAGTTTTGATTTATCTAAAACTTCATTTTGAAAACCCAGTTCATTTAAGAGTTTACTAAATAGTATTGCTTTATCTTCATCTTTTAGATTTGAAGATGCAAAATATTTTCCACATTCATTCCAATCACAGTCTACTTGAAATTCTTTAATATATTTTTTGACTGTTTTAATACCTAAATCATAAATTTTTGTTTTAGTTTTATAATTATTGATATCTTTATTTGACGTAAATCCATCGTTTAATGTTGTATCCACTAAATAACCAGAGTTTCTTCCACTACCACCTTCACCAGCCAATTGTGCGTCTACAACTATAATTTTTGATTTTTTTTTAATTTCAGAAAGTTTTCTAGCTGCCGATAAACCAGTATATCCAGCGCCAACTATTAGATAATCACAAATTAAATTTTCTGATAATGTTTTAATGTTATTCCTAGTTTGAAGTTGATTTATCCAAACACAGCTATTGTCATTAGTTAGTCTCAAAATTTTAAGATTATGAAATAAAATATTATGTATATACAATATACATAATCGTGAGATTTGTTTAGTTAATTTGAGAGTGATTTTTGAGGTTTCATATCCTCTTTTTTGATTCCAGCTACACGAACAGGTTTTTTCATAGCATCTCTTCTAAACGGCTCACCTAATTCTTGATTTAATATAACCTCAATAAATGTTGTAATTCCTTGTTTTTGATCTTCACAAGATTGTTTAATGGCAGCTGTAGTTTCTTCCATTGTTTTAACAGTAACTCCCTTTAAACCACAAGCAGTTGCTACCTTTGCGTAACTTAATTCTGGATCAAGTTCTGTTCCAACAAAATTATCATCAAACCATAATATTGAATTTCTTTTTTCTGCACCCCACTGATAATTTCTAAAAATAACCATTGTTATTGCTGGCCACTCTTTTCTTGCACACGAACTCATTTCGTTCATAGATATTCCAAATGCACCATCACCTGCAAAACCAATTACTGGTGTATCAGGACACCCAATTTTTGCTCCTAAAATTGACGGAAAACCATATCCGCAAGGTCCAAATAAGCCAGGTGCTAAATACTTTCGTCCTTTTTCAAAAGTTGGATAAGCGTTTCCAATTGCACAGTTGTTTCCTATATCACTTGAAATATTTTTTCTTTCGTCTCTATTGTTGTCGCCAGCGTTTGATGAAAGTTTTTGTAAAATTTGTTGTGAAACTAATTTTGCATCTCCACAAATTCCAACTGTAACTTTTTTTGTTAATCCAATCCTATCTGGGTTCATATCTACTTGAATTATAGCTGCATCTTTTGGCCAATAATCTATTCCATAACCTGGAAGAGTTGAAAATGGATTTAGTCTTGTGCCTAATGCTAAAACTACATCAGCTTTTGAAATCAATTCCATTGCAGCTTTAGATCCATTGTAACCTAATGGTCCAACCGCTAAAGGATGGCTTCCTGGAAAACTATCATTATGTTGATATCCATTACAAACAGGGGCGTCTAATTTCTCAGCTAATTTTTTACAATCTTCTATGGCGCCACCAATTACTACTCCAGCTCCCGATAATATTACTGGAAATTTTGCATCTGATAACAATTTTGCTGCTCTATCAATTGCATCCTTACCTCCACCTTGTCTTTCAAATCTTACAATTGGTGGTAATTCAATATCAATTACTTGTGTCCAGTAATCTCTTGGTACATTTATTTGTGCAGGAGCTGATCCTCTGAATGCTTTTTCAATAACTCTATTTAAAGTTACTAAAAGTAAAGGTGTGTGATTCCAATAAGCAGTTTTAATCGGTGTAACTAAACCTGTTATTCCAGGTCCATTTTGTGCAATGACCATTGACATTTTTCCTGTCGCTCTTGTGTATCCATCTGCAATCAATCCCCCATTTGTTTCGTGTGCTACGTCCCAAAAAGTAATTCCTGCTGAAGGAAAAATATCTGAAATTGGCATGAAAGCAGACCCAATAATTCCAAAAGCATGTTCTATACCATGCATCTGAAGAACTTTTACAAAAGCTTCCTCGGTTGTCATTTTAGTCATAATAATGATGTCCTAAATTCTATTTTTTTAATTGTTAAAGAGCCCGATTAATATATAAGTTGTTGCAAATTTCAAACAAAGAAATCGTCACAATGGCAAACACAGATATAATAATTCACGACGAAAAAGATAATGTAGGCGTGGTTGTTATAGAAAAAATTACACCAAGCCAAGATTGTAATTGTTGGGTAATGGAGAATGATAAATCTGTTAAAATTCAATCAATGGATGAAATCCCTTTAGGTCACAAAATAGCAATGATTGACTTAAATGAAGGAGATACGATTTTAAAATATGGACATGACATTGGTAAAGTCGTTAAGTCAATTAAAAAAGGTGAACACGTTCATGTTCATAATGTAAAAACTAAGAAGTGGTAAGATGGAAATTCCAAAAACATTTTTAGGTTATAAAAGAGAAGACGGCAGATCCGGAACAAGAAACCATGTGATAATACTTCCAGTGGATGATATTTCAAATGCTTGCGCAGAAGCAGTTGCAAATAACATTAAAGGGACAATCGCATTGCCTCATTCTTACGGAAGATTGCAATTTGGTGCTGATCTAGAATTGCACTTTAGGACTATGATCGGCACAGGTAGAAATCCAAATGTTGCAGCAGTAATAGTTATTGGTATTGAGCCTAAATGGACTAAAAGAATTGTAGATGCAATTGCAGTGACTGGAAAACCAGTTGAAGGTTTCAGCATTGAAGGTGTTGGAGATATTGACACAATTGCGAAAGTTTCAAAAAAAGCACAAGAATTTTCAATTTGGGCATCTGAAAAACAGAGAGAGGAAAGACCAATAAGTGATTTATGGATTTCTGTAAAATGTGGAGAGTCAGATACAACATCTGGACTTGCATCAAACCCTACGGTTGGAAACTTAATGGATAAATTAGAACCTCTAGGTGTTCATTTGTGTTTTGGAGAAACTTCAGAACTAACTGGAGCTGAGACTGTATGTGAAAAAAGAGGAAAAACCCCAGAGGCACAAGAAAAGTTTAAAAAAACTTGGAATGCTTATAATGATTTTATTTTAAAAGAAGCAACGGATGATTTGTCTGAAAGTCAACCTACAGCTGGAAATATTGCAGGTGGTCTCACAACTATTGAGGAAAAAGCATTTGGTAATTTTCAAAAAATTGGTTCAAGACAATTTATAGATGTCTTGGAACCTGCTGAAGAACCAACTAAGGGGCCTGGTTTATATTTTATGGACACTTCATCAGCAGCCGCTGAATGTGTAACTTTGCAAGCGGCAGGTGGATTTAATATTCATTTATTTCCAACAGGACAAGGAAATATTATAGGAAATCCAATTGAGCCAGTCATTAAATTAACGGCCAATCCATTAACAGCAAAAACTATGAGTGAACATATTGATGTTGATGTATCTAAAATACTTTCAAGAGAAATGAACTTAGATCAAGCTGGAGATGAACTTATTAAAGCTACATTAAGAGTAGCTAATGGTAGACTTACCTGCGCTGAAGCTTTAGGTCATAAAGAATTTGTGATGACTAAACTTTATAGAAGTGCATAAACTTTAACTATACTTGACTTTAAAACATCCTTTAAATTTATTACCTGGTATAATTTTAGCTTTTATACTTTATTCTTTTTCTGAAGGTTTAAATAATATTATTGGAATTGAATTGTTGGGATATGAAAAAAGTCCTATTTCAACAGCAATGATTGCAATTATTTTAGGATTAATTTTAGGGAATATTTTTAATATTAGGGAAGGTTTTTTAATTGGATTAGACTTTACTCAAAAGAATATTCTTAAACTTGGTATTATTTGTTTAGGAATTCAATTAAAACCTTT
>LUMI01000905.1_pt1 | contig 14914 bp, 18 predicted proteins | sample 729681 | NCBI WGS metagenome assembly LUMI01 (sample SAMN03860267, study PRJNA289734) | marine metagenome | biome: seawater column; feature: ocean; material: water; isolation source: Red Sea water column Station 34 - depth 10m | place: Saudi Arabia: Red Sea | collected 2011-10-15 | depth 10 m
AAGACCCTGAATACAATTGGGTAGTTGGTACTGCTGTTCCTCAAGAAGTAGTAGATATGTATTATGAAAGTGATTTTGATAAACATTTAAAAGAAACTATGCATGTTATAGGCGAAGAAGATTTTAAAAACTTACCAGAGATTATACAACGTGTTGTAGTTAATATGTGTTTTAATCTAGGTGGTACGAGATTTAGTAAATTTAAAAAGATGTTAGCAGCTTGTCGTACACATGACTGGGAAGAGATGGCTGTACAAATGGAAGACAGTCGTTGGTTTAGACAAGTAGGTAGACGTAGTGTTGAGTTACAAACTATGGTTAGAGAATGCTGCTCTACTTAGAAACAGATTTAGACAGGGCATATAAGCTTGATTGTAAAGCTAGAGCCAAGTGTGATGAGCCTTGGGTAACTAGAGAACAGTTTAGAGGTTTATATGAAAGTTTAATCAGCTTACATTTACAAAAAGCTGAGAAGGAGAATATATTAGTAGATGATGTACCTGAATGGGTGTTAAGTTCTATTGATGGTATGTTAGAGGGAACATTAACTTTAGAGAGAGAATAATATGAAAGATATGTTAAAAAATATAGTAGGGGCTGTAGCTCCAACATTAGGTACTGCTTTAGGTGGTCCTATGGGTGGTATGGCTGCTAATATGATAGCAGAAGTTTTAGGTGTACCTAACAATCCTAAAGCAATAGAAAAAGCTGTAGCTGAAGCAACACCTGAACAAATGTTAGAACTTAAAAAAGCTGAACAAGCTTTTGAAGTACAAATGAAAGAGCTTGATGTAGATGTATACAAGTTAGAAGTAGCTGACACTCAAGATGCTAGAAGTAAGTTTTCAAAAGACTGGACAGCTAGAATTATGGGTGTAGCCACAGTAGGTGGATTCTTAGCTTATATATTCTTAGTAACACTACAACCACCAGAGCAGAATAGTGAGGCTCTAATAAACCTAGTATTAGGTTATCTTGGTGGTTTAGCGAGTGCTGTTATTAGTTTTTACTTTGGAGCTTCTAATAAGCAAGACTGATGGAGTCGGCAGTATCACTAATAACTGAGTTAGGTTTTCCTATTGCAGCAGCTTTAGGACTAGGTGTTTTTGTTTGGAAACTTATCAATAGAATTATTGATGGTATGGAAACTAAACTAGATACCTTAGATGAAAAAGTACAGACTGCATTAGACACTATGGAAGAAAGGGTGTCAACTAAACTTGATAGTCAATATGGTATTATTGTAAGTTTAATTGATAGAATAAGAGCATTGGACAATCAAAGTATTAGACAAGATGTATTGTTAAAGACTTTGTTAGGTGTCCCAAATTTAATTGATATAGAAAAAATAGCAAAGGCAGAGAGAGATGACCAGAGAAAAGATTGAGATGGCAACATTAGTAAGTATATTTTTATTAGCATTATTTGCAGTAGCAGATATTGAAGCTGATGAAATGGTACATCAATTTAAGAATCCTAGTTTTAGTGGGATAGGTACGTCTGCACATTATCTTACTATAGAAAACCAAGAGTTCTCAAGAAAGATGACTATCAAAGAAGAACTAAAAGCTATCCAAGAACAAATAGAAAGAGATAAAGAGAACACTACACTAGCAAGGTTTATAAGAAACCTAGAGTCTAGAATATATGCACAACTATCAAGACAGCTAGTAGAAAATTTATTTGGTGAAACTCCAAGTACAAATGGCATATTAGAATTAGAAGGTAATACTATTGAGTATAGTATTGAAGATGGGATAATAACATTAAGGATTGTCGATGCAGATGGGAATGAAACAATTATTGAGTTGCCTATTGGCGATTTCAGCTTTTAGTGGTTGTGCAGTATTAAGTAAGAATACAGATTTAGTTTTAACACAAAACATAGAACCTGCTAACGTATTAGATTTACAATCTCAAGAGTTAGCTGATTTACCTCCTGCAAAAATTAAACCAATTATAGCAGTATATGCTAACAGTTTTCAAGACTTAACAGGGCAAAGAAAAAGTAATAGTAGCTTTGCTTTATTTAGTACAGCAGTTACCCAAGCTCCAGAAGCATTGCTTATCAGAGCTTTAAAACATGCTGCTAATGGTAAATTTTTTAGAGTTGTCGAAAGAGTAGGGTTAGATAATCTTACCAAAGAACGACAACTAATCCGGTCAACCAGAGAAAGTTTTGACGAAGATTTAAAACTACAACCCTTACTATTTGCTGGTCTTATAGTACAAGGTGGAGTTATAAGCTACGACACAAACATTCAATCTGGTGGTCTTGGTGCTCGTTATCTAGGAATAGGTAACACTAAGCAGTACCGAGAAGACGTAGTAACTATATCATTGCGATTAGTTTCTGTGTCAACAGGTGAGATATTATTAGAGACTACGGTGTCTAAAAATATTTTATCTACAAGTGTATCTCAAGATGTCTTCCGGTTTATTGAAGCTGGTACTGAACTAGTAGAAATAGAAGGAGGCATCGCTGAGAACGAGGTTGGCTCTATTGCTTTGCAAAAGGCAGTAGAGACAGCAGTTTTTAATTTAATAGAAATAGGAATAGAAAGAGGGTATTGGGAATATGAATACATTAAAATTGATGACCCTTGTGCTGATGTCGAGTGCATCATTGTACGGGGCTGACAACGAAATATATATTGACCAATCAGGCGATAGTGCTAGTATAGATTTAGAGCAACTTGGTTCAAGCAACATTATAGGTGGGCTAGAATCTAGTGCTGGAAGTCTTAATCCATTAGATTTGGATGGTTCTTCTTTGACTCTTGACATCAATCAAATAGGTGATAGTAATACATTTCTTGGTGATATACTAGGAGATAATATTGTTGGTTACTTTAACTTTGATGGCAACTCAAACGCATTTACTATTCAGGTTGACCCTACTGATACCTATGGTGCTGATGGTTCTAACTTAAATGTACAAGCTACTGGTGACAGTAATACATTTGAACTAAATTTAGCTACAAGTGCTTTAGCAAGTAACACAGATTTAGATTGGATTATCAACGGAAGTAGTAATACATTAACATTTGATATAGATGTTGATGGTGCTATTTCTTATGTAGACATAGATGGAGATAGTAATACTGTAGACTATGACGGTGATGGATATGCTGATGGTTATTTTTACTTAGACCAAACAGGAGATTCAAGAACCTTTAATATACAACAAAAGAGTACTTTAGCAAGTGATTGGCTCAAGATTATTTCAAATGGTGATTCTGGTACTGTGTGTGTTATCCAAGATGACGGTGGCACAGCAGTCGGATGCTAGTATTGGAAGCGTAACAGAACTCAAAGGCATAGGCAGGATTGTAAGGGATATACCTTATGATGCTGCCTTATCTTTTGATATTGAAAGTTATGATAATGTTGAGACTACTAATGGTAGGATTGGTATAACATTTCTTAATGATACTAAAGTTAGATTAACAGAACACTCGCAGTTACTTATTGATGAGTTTATCTATGACCCTGACCCATCAAAGTCTAAGATGGCTTTGCAGTTTGCAAGTGGGACAGCAAGATTTATTACTGGTAAATTAAATACTATTAATAAAGAGAACATTGCTATTAGTACTCCAAGTGCCAACGTATCAATTCGTGGTACAGATTTTACAGTAACAGTAAATGAACTTGGTGAAAGTCTAATTATACTATTACCAAAAGATGATGGTACTCCAAGTGGTGAGATAGTTGTTGCTACTGCAATAGGTGAGGTTATACTTAATCAACCCTATCAAGCTACTACAGTTTCTATGTTTGAAACTGAGCCTACTAAACCTGTAATATTAGATATAACACTTGAACTAATAGACAATATGTTGATTGTCAATCCACCAAAGGAGGATGTAAATGTTACTGAGAAGAGTGTGTCAAGTAATAGTAATAACTTACTTGATGTTGATTATCTTGAGTTTGAGGACTTGGATATAGACTATCTAGCTAGTGATGATTTAGAATTTACAGAGCTAGATATAAATTACCTTGACGTAAATTTTTTAGAGGACTTGCTTGAGATTATACAAGATGTCAATGAGCTTGACCAGACTGAAACTTTACTTCAAGCTGATTTAGATTTAAAAGGTACAACATTAGGGTTTGACCCTGATACACAAATAAATACTTTTACTACAGATAATACTATAACTTTTGTTAGAGCATTAGAAAATACAGTAAGAGTAGATTTAGATAAGAGTAATGCTTATACTGTTATCTTAATACAAAATGGTAAGAGCACACAGATTATAGTAAATGGTGGTAGCTCATCAACCATAACAATAAAACAAAATGATACAAACACCAGAGCCTTCAGGTCATTTTACTATTTTAAATATTACAGAGGAAGATGTACAACTCAAAGGTGGTTATCCTTTTCCTCGTCAAGACTTAGCAAGTATTCATATTGACTTACTCAACAAAGGTGCATTAGGTGTTGGTTGGGTAATACTGTTTCCACAGGATGACAGGTTTGGTGGTGATAAAATATTTGCAGATGTATTAAGCTACGCACCAAGTGTATTAGCTATGCCAGAGTTTGACAATGGTATGTACCCAGAAACTCATGGTACTGTTATTCTTGGACCAGACGTAGACTTACCAAAGGCAAAAGGATTTTTACAGAATATAAAACCTTTAAGTGAATCAGCTACGCAAGGTGCTGTATCTGCTCCAGTAGATGTGGATAACCTTGTAAGAAGATTACCACTACTACAGCAAACACCTGATGGTTGGGTCGCTGCTTTTGGTACAGAAGTATTGAAGACTCTAGCCGGTGCTACTACTTATCAGATAAAAACCAACGAGAATGGTATAGAGATGATAAGAGCTAGAGGTATACCACCTATTAACACGGACAGTTTAGGTAGAAAGTGGATTAGTTGGGTAGATACAAAACAAACAACATTGGAAGAGATGGATGTCGAAGGTACATTTGTTTTTGTTGGCGTAACTGCTGCTGGTGTCATGCCACAGTTAGCTACACCAAAGGGACTATTAGAACCTCATAAGATACAAGCAGCTTTAGCTGAAAGTATTTTAATAGACTCTCCTCAGATTCCAGATTATAGATTATTTATAGAACTTATTTTATTATGCATTTCAGGATTGTTAATCGTCTTCGTGATAAATCATTTTGGTATTACTATGGGTGCATCATTGGCAAGTACGCTGATACTGTCGATGGGTGGGCTCGGTTACTATTTAATATCACGAGGCTTTTTAGTTGATGTCACATGGAGTATGACATGTATGACACTTTTGTCATTACAACAATTCTATCTAAGATTCAGAGAGCAATACAAACTAAGACAACAAATCAAGAAACAGTTTGAACATTACTTAGACCCAAGACAAGTAAAACAATTACAAGACAATCCTGAACTGTTAAAGTTAGGTGGTGAGAGAAAGTATTGCACTATGTTGTTTACTGATGTCAGAGGCTTTACAAACTTATCAGAACAATTAGAACCAGAACAGGTGACAGAGTTAATGAACAAGACATTAACCATACAAGCTAATGCAGTTAAGAAGTATGGTGGTATGGTTGATAAGTATATAGGTGATGCGATGATGGCTATCTTTAATGCACCAATAGACTTAGACATGCATGAAGACAGAGCAATCCTTACAGCTATAGAAATAAAAGAAAAGATGAAAGAAGCAGACTTAGGTATTGAAATTGGTATAGGAATCAATTCGGGTATCGTAATGCTAGGTAACTGTGGTTCAGAAGATAGGTTTGATTATACTGCTATAGGTGCAGATGTAAATCTTGCAGCTCGATGTGAGAGTAGTTGTAAAGCTGTAGGCAGAGACATAGTTATAGCAAAGAATACTGCTCAAGAAACAGACATACCTTTAGTTAAGTTAGAACCTATAGCAATGAAAGGGATAGCAGAGCCAGTAGAAATATATACTACAATAGACTTGACAAAACCTGAATAAGACTCTATAATATAAGTAAGAGTGTGCGAATGGTCGGCACTCAATAACTTGCTTTATTAAGGAGTTAATATGACACATTTAAAAGCATTTGGACAATTCAGTCCGTTCTCAGTTGGGTTTGATGAAATCTTTGATACACTTCAAAGAGCATCAATACCTCAAACAAACTATCCACCTTATAACATAGTTAAATCAGGTGAGACATATCGAATCGAAATAGCAATGGCAGGATTTAAAGTCGAAGACATTGATGTTGAGGTTAAAGATAAAACACTTACTGTATCTGCTGTACAAACAGATGAAAAGAAAGGAGTAGAATATATCCATAAGGGTATATCTGAAAAAGACTTCACTAAAACATTTGCTCTAGCAGAGTATGTTGAAGTAAAAGATGCAGTAGTTGTTGATGGTATCTTGGTGATTGAACTGGAAAAGAACATTCCAGAGGAAGAAAAGCCTAAAAAGATACGTATATCAAGCTAATTATAGCTAAATCCTCTCAGAGGCACGGAGAAGCTCTGTATTAAAATATCAGTCTTACGATACCTATCGCATTAGGTACTATCAGATAATGCAATACAGAGCATCTGGTGAGGTCAATTTTCTCTAATCTGTCATAATTCGAGCATTTAGGTTAGCTTCGATGTAATTATGTATCTCATCGAGCTTTCTTGTACCTTCACGCACTATAGTTTGTAATGTTGCGTACTCTTCTGGACTAAAATAAGGTTTTAATTCTTTAATATCTGTAGAAACTCTCTCAGTAATTAGCTTACCAGTTCTACTGTATAATACTTTATAGCCAAGCAGAGTTGCTTCTTTCTGTTTCATTCTTCAAATCCTGCAAAAGTTATGTTATCTTGTCTACCTCTAAGTCCAGCTTTCATATAAGTAGTAGCACGTCCTTCAAAAAAGTTTTGATGTTCGACACCAGTTACTTCATCCAACCAACCTAAAGGATTCTCTCTTTGGTCATAATTAGTTTTCAGACCAAGTTGTAGTAATCTTCTATCAGCTATGTATCTATTGTAAGCATACATATCTTTTTTAGTTAGTCCTTGTATGTCACCCATCTCAAATACTAAATCTAAAAACTTATCTTCTAATGTTACCATCTCTCTACAGATGTCATAAAGTTCTTTCTTAAAATCATCTGTCCATATATCCGTGTTCTCTTTAATAAACTCTCTAAATAATTTAGTCATAGCTTCAACATGCATAGACTCATCACGAATAGAATAAGTAACAATCTGTCCCATACCTTTCATTCTACCGAACCTTGGAAAGTTTAACAGGATTGCAAAGCTACTGAAGAGTTGTAGTCCTTCTGTAAAAGCAGAATAAACAGCAAGAGTTTTTGCTATAGTTTCTTTTTTAGCTTTAGAAGGTTTAAAGTTTCCAACGTAGTCATGCTTGTCTGCCATCTCTTCGTAGTCAGCGAATGCTTTATATTCTATCTCAGGCATACCAACAGTATCAAGTAGTAAACTATAAGCATGTTGATGGATTGATTCCATGTTAGCAAAAGAAGACATCATCATTCTTGCTTCCGGTTTTTTAAAGATAGGCATATACTTATCTATATAACCACTAGCCACATCTACATCTGATTGAGTAAACAATCTAAATATCTGTGTAAGTAAATTCTTTTCTGTGTCTGTAAGTTCTTGCCAGTCTTTTACATCTGTATGTAAAGGCACAGACTCTGGCATCCAATGCATTTGATTCTGTAATACATAGTAATCAAACATCCATGGATATTCAAACGGTTTATAATAATCTCTATTACCTAGTAAAGTCATTGAAGTTCTCCTCTAATGTTCTTAGTTTATCTTCTGCAGTTGCTAACTTATCTATTTCCATATCCATTGTTTCAATAATGTTAGGATGTTCAGCTACACCTACACTATTTTTAAAATAGTTTAATAGATTAGTTTCTGCCTCTGCTCTTTGTGCTTCGTATTTTAATCTCAAAGCATTATATAATTTTTGTTTTATCATTCTTTTCCTTTGGTAAATAAACCATGACAAAATAGTCACAGTTTGGACAACTTAAATTGGTTTCCATCATATATTCTGAATCTTCATGTTCTATATCATGGTCTCCACCCCATATTAATTTTGTATTCAATGCCAACAATTCATATTATCCCTCACAAGCTATACAGTCCACTTCATCTAAACGAAACCGTGGAACTTTAATGTTAACATTCGGTAAAAAATAGATTAACTGATTGTGCTTGGCAGATAAACTCTTGTCTTTTGTAAGCATGTTCGACTACCCATATCTGATTTATCTCATTAGCAGTTTTAAATACTTCCTTCTCTTCATCTGTAAGCATACATAAATCTTGAACTGACCCATCATTACCAGCTATCTCTTTTAAAGTCTGTTCTAACTCTTGACCTTTTAAACCTTTTGATTTTAAAAGTTTAAGTAAGAATTTATTCTTGACTTGGTAAGAACCTGATAAAGTTTTGTGGGTATATACATTAGCACGAAAAGGCTCGATGCTGGGAGAAGTACCAGAACAAATAATCCCACTACTAGCGTTAGGAGCAACAGCAAGAAGATGAGCATTCCTACGGTTTGTATTGTGTAAATCAGGGCATTCCCCACGCATGTCAGCAAGTCTCTCAGTAGCTTGTACAGCTTTGGATTTGATGTGCTTGAATGCTCTATGATTGAATCCAGTAGCATAGATACTTTCAAACGCAATGTTTTGAGACTGGAGATAAGCATGGAAACCCATTGCTCCAAGACCAACTGACCTTTCTCTATAAGCAGAGTAAGCAGACTTTGCGTACCCTTCTTTACCTTCTTTAATATACTTTGTGAACCGTTTAAAATTTGCACTATATCCTCCTAATTGTGATGTGTCAACTGCATTCTCAATGTAATGTTCTATCACATTGTCAAGCATGGTTATTAAATCTTCAATAAACTGTGGGTCTTCTGACCATTTATCAAAGTGTTCTAAGTTAACAGATGATAAACAACATACTGCTGTTCTCTCTTCATTAGTAGCAAGTGTTATCTCTGAACATAAATTACTTTGTCTAATTTCTAACCCTAAATCTTGTTGGGTCTTTGGTAGATGTTCATTACAAGTATCAATGTTAATCATGTAAGGTTCACCAGTCTCTGCTCTAGCATTTATAATTTGAAACCATAAGTCTCTAGCATTGATAGTCTTAACAGCTTCATTAGTTTTTGGGTCAATCAATCTCCAGTCTTCATCATTCTTAACAGCATCTAAGAATGCATTAGTTATGTTAATACCATTGTGTAAGTTTAAACATTTCCTGTTTATGTCACCACCAGATTCTTTTCTCATATTAATAAACTCTTCAATCTCTGGATGACTAACATCCATGTAAGCAGCATAAGAACCACGTCTTGTAGTGCCTTGATTGAAAGCTAACATCTGCGAATCTACCACATGCATGAATGGAATTGAACCAGTAGAACGAGAGCCATGAGTAGTAGGTATACCGTTACTCCTAACATCTCCCCAAAATCCACCAATGCCTCCACCTGAACTTGCCAACCATATGTTCTCGTCATAGTGAGCAGATAGCCCAGTCCTACTATCAGGAACATAATTAAGGAAACAACTGATAGGTAGCCCACGAGTAGTGCCTCCGTTGCTAAGTATAGGAGTGCTAAACATGAACCAACAATCGGAACTGTAGTTATAAAGTCTTTGAGCCATTTCATAATCTGTTTCTCCTCTAAATGTTGCACCAAATACTGATGCTCTTGCGAATGCTTCTTGAGCATGTGTCTCTCCATCCCAAAAATATCTATCTTTTAATGTGTCTAAACTAAACTTGTCAAAGTTTTTTTCTTTGTCATAGTCAATAGTTATACCTAAATAATCTTTAGTTCCTACTTTATCTTCTACCATTTTTCTCCTCTAAATATAAAGCAATAATAGCATAGTGTATTATCTTATATAGTTCTGCTTGTTTGTTATCTTTCTTACCATATCGCATAGCATACTTCATAATATTACCAACAGCAAAACCCTCACCATGTCCAGCATCTATAATCATATCAGTAGCTTGATACTTACCATTAGAATAATGTTGAGCATAAGTTTTATCAATATATTCTTTTATTAAATTTAATATTTTACCTTCGTTAAATTTATAGTTAATTTTTTTTCGCATAATATTCTTTTTTTGTTTGTTTGTAAAACCATCTTAAACTATATGCACTTAACATAAATTTATTATTAGCAAAGATGTGTGTTTGTTCTGGTAAAAACTCATGTAGATTTTTCTTGTTAATTCTAGAAACATCTTCTCCTTCTGGTATCATAGTTCTTAACCAGTCAATAAGTTTACCTTCTGCTTTTCTTCTTATTAGTTTAGACTTCTTGCCATTCATAATTCTTTACCAGTTGCCAGTATCTTAATATACTATTAAACATTTCTTTATGTTTTTCATGCGATTCTTTTTCCCAAATGTGATACAGGATAAGACTTGTATCTGCTCTATCAACAAAGATAGAAACTCTAGTAGGGTCATCAACCTGACAACCTTGAGCATAAGCAGATAACTGCATACCATGTTCATCATAGACTAACTTAGCTGGGTCTTTACCTTCAAGGTTATCTTTGGTTTTAAAGTCCACAAAGATTCCTGACTTACAGTATAAGTCTATCTTACCACCATAACCTTGTTCAGCACAAAAAGAATCCTCTGCTATCCAGTCTTCATTAGGAAAGTTCTCGTCTAACCATGCTTGAATAAGTTTGTAAGGTTTAGTCTTAGCTTTACCTAAGAAACCTTTTTCTATTTGAGCATGTATCTTTGTCCCTTGCTTGGCTGCTTTTAAACCAACCTGTCTGGCTTCATTCTTACATCTATAAGCAAAAGAATCAAAAGGTTCTTGTTCTCCTCTATCTAAATCAACAGATGCTTTGATAGCTTGAGTAAGTTTCCAATTCTCTAAAGCTGGTTTAGCAACCATACCTAGAATGGTTGTGACTGAAGGGACAAGTCCAAGACTCTTGGCATCTCTCAATGTGGTATTTCTTTCTTTACCATTAGCACCTATGATTGTATACATAGGTTCTCCATCTCTAGCATACCAATGTCCAGACTCAGATGTAAACTTATTATACTTGTCTAATTGAGTTTTGTCAAGTGTTTTGTTCATTTTCTAGCTCTTTATATGTTTTAAAGACATCAGACGTAAATAGTTTTTGTATATTTACTAGCCACATCTTACTTGCTTTGTTGTCACCACCACTAACAGACTTTTTAAAATCTAATTTATCAATCAGTTGTTTTAGTTTAGGGACATCAAATATAAACGTGCAGAATATGTCATCATCAATACAAAGATTATGAAACCAATAGTCTGATTCAGTAGCACAGATACCAGATGGTTTACCATATGATTCATACTCAATACATATGTTACCAGTCTTCATCCACATACCACGTTCTGACTTGACCTCAATCTTTTTATTAGTTAGCATATCTGCTATCCTATCTTCTCTTATCTGACCATACTCTAAGTCTAGGTCAAACTTCTTTCTATTTTCTTTAGTGGGTTTCACTCCAATTACCTCCTATTTTATACTCACCAGTTAATTCACATCGCATTTTAAATTGCTCTGTTACCTTCTCAATACACTCAACACCAATCCTACCAACAGCATCAGCTTGAGATTCTTTGACTTGTAGTTGCCATTCATCATGGATGTTAGCAACAAACTTAGCATCATAAGTATTTAACTTAATCAACTCATATAAATTTATCATAGCTTGTTTCATTACAATAGCACCACTACCTTGTAGTAAGGTGTTAAGTGCAGCATGAGGACTTCTTACATATAATTTTCTACCATCAATACCTTTTAAGAAACCTCTGTTGGCAGCTTGTTGTACTCTGTCACGTAAAGTTTTTAATGCTGGTAAGTTAGCAAAGAATCTTCGTTTCAATGCTTTACCTTTCTTCATGTCACCATTAATTATCTTACCTATCTTAGCATCACCAGCACCATAGACTAAAGCATAGATAAATGTCTTAGCTTGGTCACGTGTCTTTAGTCCAGCAAGTTCTTGATTGGTTGTATGGATGTCACCATTAACAACATCCTCAATGTAATCAGCATCATTCATATAGTGAGCTAACATACGCAACTCTAAACCACTAGCATCAATACCAACTAATTTATAACCATCTGGTACAGTCCAACAAGCACGACACTCTTTACCATAAGGACTATGTATGTTTGGAACTTGAGCCATGTTTGGACCTCGGTGTGTCATCCTTCCTGTTATAGTTCCATTCGGTATAACCTTACCATGAACTCTATCATCTTTAACTACATCAAGCCAAGATGATACTTGAGCTATACGTTTCTGATATAATAAGTAATCAGCAATTAGTTTAGCTTCTTTGATATGAGTAATCTTTTTGAGTGTACTCTCATCAACAATAGGTTGACCAGTAGGAGTAAACCTTTCTGGTTGCCAACCAAAGTCAATCAAATACTCACCTATTTGTTTACGACTACCAAGATTAAACTCAACTAACTTCTTACGCATAAAGGGTTGAAAGTTTTGTGTATTCAAGCAATGCACATACTCCTCATCTGTAAGTCCTCGCTTACTAAGTTCACCATCTTTTTTAATGTAGGGTAAAACTTCTTTGTCATCAACCCATTTAGGTTTAAATGTTTTCTGTACCTCATCCTCTACATCTGCCATCTTTTGTTTCAATTCTGCTAACAAAGTCATAGCTTGTTTACCATCAAAGTAAAACCCATTCCTTTCTTGTTCAGCTATAATAGCAGTAGTCATTTGCTCTAAATCAAAAGACTGCTTACTAAATCCTAGTCCTTCTTTTTGTAAGAACTTATATACAGCTTCATTAAGTTTAACATCCTGTACACAATAGTTTAACATTTGTGGTGTATAGTAATCAAACTCAGGTTGTTCTTGTTTAGGCATACCTAATCTATATCCCCAAGTCTTGAGACTATGTCCATTCTCTCTGACTGGATTGTAAAGTCTTGACATAACAAGAGTATCAATTACCTTGCCTCGATACACAAAGTTATGTAAACGTTTGAGTATCTGTAAATCAAAACCTATAATGTTATGACCAATCAAAGTCTTGGCACTATGTAATAAGTCTAGTGCATCTTCTATTTGATTGTGTCCAAACTTATAAACTTTACCATCAACCTCTTTAGCTACAATACACCATATCCTAGTAGCATCAAGGTCATCAGTCTCTATATCAAAAATAAGATTCATTCGCAAAAGTCTCCTCTTCAGTTATTTCATGTAATCTACCAGTATCAATGTCATATTTTAAACTACAAGCCATACCAGTATCACCAGTATACCTTGACTTCAAGACTCTAACCTTAGTTATGTTAGCTTCCTCTGGATTCTCTGCCTGTTGGTTTCTCTCTAGTGCAATTACACAATCGGACAATTGTGCTATTCCTTGAGAACCTTTGAGGTGAGAAAGGGACACTTGTATTCCTTTTTCATGTCCTCTATCACCTTGAGCTCTACGTAAGTGTGATACCAGTATCATACCTACACCTGTCTCTTCAACTAAGCTACGCAATCTATTCATTAGCATATCAATACCACGTCTTTCATCACCTTCAGTTAGTACGTTGACAAGCATATGCAAGTGGTCAACTACAACCCAGTCACACTCACAACCAACAATAATATATCTCAGCTTAGAAAATATCTCATCAATGTCTGTCGCACCAAGATGAGCATGAATAAATACTCTACCCTTCTCAATAGCTTTGTCAAACAAAGTATGTAGTTCTTCTTCGGTATACTTACTACGTTTCTCTGATAAGTATATCCTATCATTAGCTTCAATAGATACAATACCATCAGCAGTACGCAACCAGTTCTCCTCTAGTGCTATGATACCAACATTATCTTTGGTATTCTTGATAAGATGATGTTCAAGTTCTCTAGTCACACTAGACTTACCTAGTCCTGTACCACCTGTTAAGGTGACTAACTCACCTTTACGCATACCATAGAGTTTCTTATTCAGTCCCTCCCAAGGATAGGCAATACTTTCTTTTTCTTCTCTATGTAGCCACTCATCCTTCTTACTGGATAGTTCCATGATACCAGAGGGAGTATAAGTCTTTGCCTCCCACCAAGCAGTAGAGAACTCTTGGAACTTCTTCTTAGCTAACATTTCGTTAGCATCTTTGTAGCCATTAGGTAAGTTTATTATCTTTGCTTTACTTGGCTTGAGTATTCTTGCAACCTGTCTAGCAGATTCAATCCCAGCTTTGTCATTGTCAAAACAAAGAACAACATTATCAAATGATTCTACAAACTCAATGCTCTCTCGTATATCTTTAACAGCAGATGAAGCTCCACGTTTAATAGATACTACACTAGACTTACCTTGCATGAGTTCATAGACTGCCATTGCATCACACTCACCTTCGGTTATGGTTAAATACTTACCACCTTTGTTGCGATACAGTTGCTCACCGAACAACCCTGTCCCTTCAAACGTACCATTGCATGAGAAGTTCTTGTTGTCTACGTACCTAGTCTTGGTTGCAACTATCTCACTTCCATTATGAAATGGATAGATATGTTGCTTGACTTGACCAGCATGGTCTTTGACAACCTTCACACCAAACTTTCTTGCAGTTTGTTCTGATATATTTCTATCAGTCAATGGTGCATATACTCCTGTGTATGAGTTCAAGAATGATGTCTCTGGTTGTTTCATGGGTACAATAGTGTTAGTATTTGTACTCATATCATCTGCTTTGTCATAGTCTGGAAAAAAAGTATTACAGCTAAAACATTTAGCAGACCCATCAGCATTCAAAGAAACAGCATCACTACTATCACACTTGGGACAGGGTAGCTTATGTTTAATAAATTTTGTATTCAATTCTATCTCCTATAAAA
>LUMI01000706.1_pt1 | contig 14884 bp, 16 predicted proteins | sample 729681 | NCBI WGS metagenome assembly LUMI01 (sample SAMN03860267, study PRJNA289734) | marine metagenome | biome: seawater column; feature: ocean; material: water; isolation source: Red Sea water column Station 34 - depth 10m | place: Saudi Arabia: Red Sea | collected 2011-10-15 | depth 10 m
CCCTAACTTGTCAGAAGGAAAGCCTACCAGGTTCAAACATCCAAATGGCGTTCCGCCCATAGCATAGATGTCACTGAGTGAATTGGCCGCTGCAATTTGACCGAAGATGAAGGGATCATCGACAGGTGGGGTGATGAAATCGACCGTGGAAACAACAGCCAGTTCCGGATTCACTAGATAAACCCCTGCATCGTCGTTGGTATCAAAACCCACGAGTACATTGGAATTCTTTTCCTGCTTCAGTTTATCCAGCAGATTCTGCAGCCCGACCGGACTGAGTTTTGCTGCTCAACCGCAGGTCTTGGCCAAACCCGTCAGGGTTGGTTTTTGAAATATCTGGCCGAGTTTCATGATTGATTTAATGCCATCTTTTTGAACATTCGTTCCTATCTCTTTCTTAAAATCTGGAAGTTCTAAATCAGAATTACTCAATGAGGAAAGCAGATTTTAAAGCATCCGGAATCGGTGCTGATCGGATCCCTTTGGGATGACTCTCATCAGGAATCACCCATGCCCGCATTTCATAACCTTCCACCGAAAGAATCCCCGAATTCCTGACACGATGCAGGACTTTCAAGGTTCTTTCATGCCATTCCGAAACCGTACTGGTGATTTCAATCCTTTCACCATAACGCGAAGGCGCCTTAAAGCTTGCCTGCGCATCCACGATCGGTAAAATGCCTCCGTACTGATCCATCAGATTGGCCATTGAGCAACCGGCTTCTTCAAAAAGATGATGGGTAGACTGGTCAAACCAGCGGAAATAGTTTGGATAAAAAACGATTCGTGCAGGATCACAATCTCCCCACTCTACTTTGAGTGTTATCTGCGTTTCCAAAATCTTTAATCGATCATAATATGGGGTTTCAGGGTTTCTTATAACGATACAAAAATATGTCATCACATTCCCGTTTGATCAAGCCGAAGCAATTACCTCATTTTTCCATTTCAGGTTGATTTTTGTCTTTTCACACGTCCCACATCCTTAAGTTAATCCCAACCAATTTCCGAAGATGCGCCTGAGTCTGATCGGCATGTCCGGGGCAGGAAAATCCTATTGGGCGAAAAGAATGCAAAGCCAGGGATACCGCAACATCATTTGCGATAACCTGATTGCAGAGCAATTGGGACCTTTGATCAGTTCCTCAGAAAAATCTACTTTGGGACTGGCTGCCTGGATGGGAAAACCTGATCAACCTGGATACAAAGAAGCTCAAGCAAAATACCTGGAGTTGGAAACCAAAGTCGTCACTCAGATCTGTGATGAATTGGAACAGTCATCAGAATCCGATGATAAAGTCATCATTGATACGACGGGGAGCCTCATCTATCTTGAGCCTCAACTCATCAAAAGAATCAAAAAACTTAGCTTTCTGGTTTACCTGAGGCTTGAAGAAAACAGCAGCCAAAGCCATTACCAAATTTTTATTGACGATCCAAAACCTGTCATCTGGGGCAAGCATTATTCTCCAGAACCAGGAGAAAAACCCGAAGCAAGCCTGCGCCGTTGCTACCCGGAACTGTTAAGCTTCAGAGACCAGGAGTACGATCGCATAGCAGACTGCACCCTCGAATACTCCTTCCATCATCACCCTGAAACTTGTCCCTCAGAAATGCTCGACGCCATTCAAAACATGAAGAAAAACGCTTCATAAAACTTCTTGGTTCATTTTTTAAAGAAATGAGAATAACACTCCTGTAACAGTTTAAATTTGAGCTGAATTGAGGATGGCCTTTCCTCTTTTCAACAACCCTCAGGAAAGATATAATTCCTCTTCCATACGAAATGAATGCCCTTGAACCGCATATTTCTTCGGAAACCCTGGAGTTTCATTACGGCAAACATCATCAGACTTATGTTAATAACCTCAACGGTTTGGTAGAAGGTACCGATAACGCTTCCAAGAGTCTTGAGGAAATCATCATGAGTTCCGACGGTGGGCTCTTCAATAATGCGGCACAGGTTTGGAACCATACTTTCTACTGGAATTGCATGGGCCCCAACGGCGGTGGAAATCCCACTGGAAGCGCCGCAGATGCAATCAATCAAGCCTTTGGATCATTTGATAATTTCAAAGACCAGTTTTCAAAATCTGCGGCAACGAATTTTGGTTCCGGATGGACCTGGCTGGTGAAAAATTCAAGTGGAGGTGTGGAGATCCAGAATACAAGCAATGCAGGATGTCCAATGACTTCAGGCAATAAAGCGGTTCTGACCATCGATGTCTGGGAACATGCGTATTACGTAGACAAACGGAATGCCCGACCTGCTTACATCGAATCCTGGTGGAATCTTGTCAACTGGGACTACGTCAACAGTCAACTCGAAGGTTGATCTCCAGAGGCCGGTTTCAAACCGGCCTGCTTCACCTCTTTAGGACCGATTCTTTCTTTCATGTTCTGCGGTTCAGGTCTGTTTCTGCAACATCTCTGAAAATCCAGTGATTTTTATGATTTTATCTGTTAATTTAGCAGATAAAGTAAATGAATTGGATGCTCCACAATCTAGTTATCTAAGATAAAGTGCCTGTTTTTGAATTGATCCAGGATCTGCCGATTTTTCCCGCAGTTTCACATGCCAGAGAAGACGGGTTGCTGGCAGTCGGGGGAGACCTCTCGGAAAGACGACTCGTCGAAGCATACAGAAATGGGATCTTTCCGTGGTATGAAGAAGGGCAACCGATACTCTGGTGGAGTCCCGACCCTCGGTTGGTGCTTTATCCGGAAGACCTGAAGGTTTCCAGAAGTCTCCGGAAAACCCTCCGAAAGGAAATCTACACTTCCCGTATCAACTCGGCCTTTGACCGAGTGGTCGATGCCTGTGCAGAAACACGGCTTTCAAGGGGGGATGGGACATGGATCACGGAAGACATGAAAAAAGCTTACGGAAGGCTTCAGCGTAAAGGATTCGCAATGTCTTTCGAGAGTTGGGCTGACGGTGAATTGGTTGGCGGACTCTACGGTGTGAAGATTGGGAAGTGTTTCTTCGGGGAATCGATGTTCAGCAAGCGCAACGATGCTTCAAAGTGCGCTTTGGTCAGCCTCGTCCGTTATGCAGAAAAAAACGGGATCCGGCTGATCGATTGCCAGATGCGAACCGAACACCTGATCCGTATGGGAGCCCATGAGATCCCACGTAAAATTTATCTTCAACAACTGAAAAGACTGGTCCCAAGATACACTCAAAAAAGGGACCGTTACGAATACAACTCGAGGCCGGCACTGGCTTCCTGATCATTGCTTATGTCCGCACAAAGGGCCAAAAAAAGTTACCGCATTCAACTCTCTGTCCCATTGGCAGTGCTGTTGCTGGGGCTGGGAGGAATCAGCCTGGTGGCGGCATTTTATCTTGGTTTGGTGGCAGGGAAAAGTCTGCGTCAGCCACCTGACAGTCCGGTGGTCTCCGTGCCCGCGGAGATGCCGCTTTCCGCTGAAAAAGATGAAGACCCGCTGGAATTCTTCAACCTTAGCAAAGAACAAAGCATTCAGGAGGAACTGGACCGAGCAGCCTTGGAAAGACTGACCCGTAAAACCCGTGAATTGAGTCAAAAAGAAAGCAAGCCCGAACCTCCCAAGACCGAGGACGATAAAGAAAAATCTCTTCCACTTGTGTCATCATCCAGCGAAAAAGTCACAAAATCTGAAACGAAACCAACTCCCCGTTTGAAAGTGGCAGACCCGATCAAACTGCCGGTTCAGCCAGCCCCGGTATTGGTTGACATTCCCGAGGCCAAACCACCCAAAAAACCTTTGGCCAAAGTGAAGAAGGTTCAACCCGTCAGCAAACCGGAACCGGTTGAATACACCGTTCAGGTTTTTTCCGGACGGAGTAAGCGAAACGCAGAAAAGCTCGTTCAGCGGTTGAAGGATGAAGGATTCCCGGGAGCCTACATTTTCAAACACATCACTTCTGACAGCAAATCCCTCTACCGGGTCCGTGTGGGCAGGATGGGAAAACCCGATATCAATTCCCTTGCAAGGAGGATCAAAACACTGAAATTCATTGAGTCCACTCAGGTGACCCGTTTCTGAAAATTATTGTTTTATGCAAATCACCCCCTGCATGGGAAGCAGGAAAGTGGTCTTCCTAACTAGGGAAGGTTGACGGAAACGATGTCTGAGTATTTCCGCCATTCAAGTACGACCTACTATTCCCTTATTGCTTCACTGCCCCTGTTACTGGGGTATGAAATCCTGGTCACATTGACTCAATCCCCTTTCTGGGGAGTCCGCAACGCTGCGGATGTTTGGATCAGGACCTTCATGATGGCATTCGACATTCGCCCCCAATACATTTTTTTTGTGATGATCCTGATCGTGATCGGAATGATCCCTGTGATCAAGGTCAAGGGCTCTGCCCCACCCTTAAAAGGGAGTATTTTTTTAGTCATGTTTCTGGAAGCACTCGCCTACAGCATGGTGCTCGGAATCGTCCTCCATTTTATGGTGAGGTTGGTCTTACTGTCAGCGGGAGGGTTTGCCGGAAACGCACTGCAGAGCATTGCGCTTTCACTGGGGGCGGGACTGTTTGAAGAATTTTTCTTCCGAGTTTTGCTGCTCAATGTTCTTTTCTGGGGATTGAAATTCATCCTCCGCACCACCCTGCTCACCGGATTGGTCGCGATTTTAACCGCATCGCTGCTATTTTCACTGAGTCATTACATCGGCAACATGGCCGACACTTTCCAGTGGTACAGTTTTATCTTCCGCTGGATGGCAGGGCTTCTTTTCACCCTTCTTTATTTTTTTCGCGGTTTTGCCATCACCGCCTACACCCACGCCCTTTATGACATTCAGGTCCTGCTTTGAATGCCCGGCGTATTGATAAAAACCTGTTATTTGTTTCATTGCCTTAAACGGAGAATCCATGAAAGTTCCTCTTCTTGACCTCAAACCCCAACTCGAAAGCCTGCATGGAGAAATCCTGGAGGCCGTTACACGGGTGGTCGAATCCACCCGTTACATCATGGGCCCTGAAATCGAAAATCTGGAAAAAGAGATTGCAGAATACTGCGGAACGGCAGACGCGGTTGGAGTCTCTTCCGGAACCGATGCTCTGCTCCTGTCATTGATGGCTCTGGATATCGGCCCGGGAGACCTTGTTTTAACCACCGATTTTTCCTTCTTTGCAACCGCAGGGGTGATCTCGCGTTTGAATGCGACTCCGGTTTTTCTGGATATCGATCCTGAAAATTGGAACCTTGACCCGGTTCAGTTGGAACAGAAACTTGAATCCATGTCTTCGGATGATCGCAAGCGGGTGAAAGCCATCATCGTGGTCCATCTTTACGGACAGTCTGCAGAGATGAAACCTCTGCTCGACTGTGCCGAAAAGTATGGGATTCCTGTGATTGAGGACGCCGCCCAGGCCATCGGTGCAGAGTGCAGAATAAACGGCAGTCCCAGAAAAGTCGGAAGTATGGGTACTTTCGGATGCTTTTCGTTTTTCCCATCCAAAAACCTGGGAGGGATTGGAGACGGTGGAATCATCACGGTCCAGGATCCTGAACTCGCTTCCGTTTTACGATTGAAAAGGGTGCATGGCGGAGAAAAAAAATACTACCACCGTGTGATCGGAGGAAATTTCAGGCTGGATCCGATTCAGGCCGCGGTGATCCGGGTCAAACTTCCTCACCTGAATTCATGGCATCGAAAGCGAAGAGAAAATGCACTTTATTACAACCAACTCTTTGAAAAGGCCGGTCTTGCCCCAAAGGTCCTGACTCCTCCGGAACTGCATGACTCTGAGCTTAACTTTCCGCATATCTATAATCAGTATGTAATCCGTGCTGAACAACGCGACGAACTCAGGGAATTTCTTCTGGAATCGGAATGTGCGACCGAGGTCTATTATCCGGTCCCATTTCATCTTCAGGAATGTTTTTCAGACTTAGATTGCGATGCAGGCAGCTTGAAACATTCCGAACATGCGGCAAACACTGTGCTGGCACTTCCCATATTTCCTGAACTGACCCGGGAAATGCAGGATTATCTGGTAGATCAGATCCGTCTTTTCTACCAAAACCAATGATCTAACTGAAAAGCAATATTCTTATTTGGCTTTGCAGGGCATTTGCATTCAATTTTACCTTTGAATGCCTTCCTTAAAAACAGCTCCTGGAAACAGAACTTTCCTGGAGTGACTGCCTAAGGCAAAGAAAATGAGTGACCAAAAATTCGAAAAAATCCTCAAACGGATTTACACCATCACCCTGGGACGTGAAATCAACCAAAGCCTGTTCCTGAAATTAAATGAAGAACAGACCAACTGGGTGATTCAAGCCGCAGCCAATGTGATCATTGCAGATGGAAAAATCGATTCGGGTGAATTTGAGGTGATGCAGGACATCATCCAGTATTTGGACAATGACACACAACTGATGCAATTTATTGACAGTGTCAGGAAAATGGAAGAATTTCCTCTGGAGGAGTTAAACGTCGATCAGAATTTAGCTTCCGATATATACTTTTTCCTGGCAAATATTGCTTATGTGGGGGGATTGATGACCCAAGAAGAAGCGAAGCTATTTCCAAATTTTGCCCGTCTACTCAAACTGGACACATCCTACTGTAAATCAATCATCCAATGGGCTCAAAAACAGTCGGAACTAAATCAGAAATGGATCAAAGAACAAAATGATTTGCACCAACAGCGTCAAAAACTGAATTCCAGTCCGGTTGGACGCTAGAAGTTCAAAGCAAAATTGCTTCAGCCTTGCTCTTCTCGCATCTTTTCAGCGCGTTCTTTAATGACTTTTTCCTGAACAAAAGCCGGACATCGATTGTATTTTTCGAATTCCATCGAATAGTTCGCTTTTCCTGAAGTGAGGGATCGCAACTGAGTGGCGTAACCGAACATCTCCCCCAAAGGAACTCCGGCATTGATGACCGTGTCATCACCATTGACTTCCGTGCCATAAACGACTCCCCGGCGTGAACTCAGGTCGCCAATAACAGAACCCTGGAAATCCGAAGGGGTTTCCACTTCCACTTTCATTACCGGCTCCATCAGAACTGGTGATGATTTCTTAACGGCGTCACGCATTGCTGTTCTGGCAGCAAGTTGATACGCCAGATCGCTTGAATCAACATCGTGGTATTTGCCGTCATTCAGGGTCACTTTGATTCCAACCATTGGAAAAGCCGCAAGGGGGCCTTTTGACATCACATCCTTGAAGCCTTTCTCGCAGGCAGGAATGTGTTCTGAGGGAATCGCTCCACCGAAAATTTGATTTACGAATTCAAAACCATTTTCGTGATCTTCAGCCAATGGCTCGATCATGCCTGTCACTCCAGCATACTGACCTGAACCCCCTGTTTGTTTTTTATGAAGGTGATCAAATTCCGCAGTGGATGTGATGGCTTCCCGGTAATTCACTTGAGGTGCTCCGACAATCACATCAACGGCATATTCCCGACGCATTCGCTCAATGTAAATATCCAGGTGAAGTTCTCCCATTCCTGAAATCACAGTCTCGCCCGATTCCTCATCGGTACGGACATGAAAGGTTGGATCCTCACGCATGAAACGCCCCAGAGCCTTGCTCATTTTCATCTGCTGATCATTGTCTTCTCCTCGAACAGCAAGGGAGATCACAGGATCCGGAGCAAAAATGGATTCGCAGGTGACCTTGATACCCTCTCCACAGAAGGTGTCCCCGGAAGCGCATTCCACACCTACCATAGCAATGATATCACCAGCTTCTGCATGATCTGTATTTTCCCGGTCATTGGAATGCATGCGGACCATTCTTCCGACTCTCAACTTTCTTCCGGTTCGGGAGTTCACGATTTGATCTCCCTTGTTCAAACTGCCCTGGTATATTCGTGTGTAAGTTAATTGACCAAACTGTTCTTCGGTCAGTTTAAAGGCCATCGCAATGGTAGGTTTGTCCGGATCGCATTCCAGGGTCAATTTTTCACCACTATCAAGATCTGTAGCCTGGGAGGGAACTGCATCCAGAGGAGAGGGAAGGTATCTTGTAATCGCATCCAGCAAAGGTTGGACACCCCGGTTCTTAAAGGCGCTTCCCAGAAATACAGGGCAAAATTCAAGCGTCTGAACTCCCTTGCAGACAGCATCATGTATGGCGGTTTCAGAAATTTCTTTTTCTTCCAGAAGATCCTCCATCATCTGGTCGTCAAACATCGATACGGCCTCGAGCATATCATTCCTGCTTTGCTGAGCCTGTTCCTGAAGATGCTCCGGAATTTCCTCGTAGCGAATGTCATCACCCTTTTCACCATCAAAATAAATCGCTTTCATGCTGATGAGATCGACCACCCCCTCAAGGTGTTCTTCGAGACCAATGGGGATTTGCATGGCTACCGCGTTCAAACCGAGAACGTCCCTGATTCCCTGAATTCCTTTTTCGGGATTGGCTCCCATACGATCAAGTTTGTTGATGAAAGCTAGCCTCGGAACCTTATAACGCTTCATTTGACGATCCACCGTGATCGACTGGGACTGGATTCCTGCCACCCCGCACAAAACCAGAATGGCCCCGTCCAAAACCCTCAGAGAACGTTCAACTTCAACCGTAAAATCAACGTGACCGGGTGTATCGATGATGTTGATTTTTTTGTCATCCCAATTCACCGTTGTCGCGGCAGAAGTGATCGTGATGCCCTTCTCCTTCTCCAGTTCCATGTGATCCATGGTGGCTCCACTCCCTTTTCCACGGACTTCCTCAATTTTATGGATCTTTCCAGCGTAATATAGGATTCGCTCTGTTAATGTTGTTTTTCCACTGTCGATGTGGGCGGAGATTCCAATATTGCGGGTGTTGGAGATGATTTTTTCTGCTGCCGGTGTCATGTCTGTGTCTTATGAAGTTAAAAAAATATTAACCCGTTAATTTGACATGATTACATTTTTTTTTCAAGTAATGTCCATCCAGGAAGGAAAAGGAAAATTCGTATCGGTTTTACAGAAATTTACAGGTGGGTGTTAAAAGATTACTCAAATTTCTTGAGCAGAACTACGGATTTTGCGGCAATTCCTTCTTCCCTGCCAGCGAATCCCAGCTTTTCAGTGGTAGTTGCTTTTACCGAAACAAGCTCAATCTCGCAGTCCATACAACTTGCCAGGTTAGTCCGCATGGTTTCAAGATAGGGTTTCAGCCTGGGACGTTGGGCAATTAAAACACTATCGAGGTTGTTGATCCTGTAACCTCGTTGCTGAATCATTTCCCATACTTTTTTTAGCAGCACAAGACTATCTGCCCCTCTATATTGGGAATCGGTATCTGGAAAATGATCTCCGATATCCCCCAAAGCCAGTGCTCCGAGAAGCGAGTCTATTACAGCATGGGTTAAAACATCTGCATCGGAATGCCCCTCGAGTCCAAGTTCATGAGGAACCTCAACTCCAGCCAATATCAATTTCCTCCCTTGAGTCAATTGATGAACATCATAACCCAATCCTATCCGGTACATCTTCTCCTTAGTCAAATCTTCAAAATTTCCTGAATCATCTTGACGGGAATTAGAAATGTATGTTAAAAAATTTCGTTAACATTTTTACAAAACCGTTAAACCCTCTTAGATCATTATGGATTTCAAACAGGCAATCATTGAGAACGCATGGGGTGGTTTCAACATGGATTATGGCCTGCTTCATCTTCAGCTTGCAACACCTCTTACCGTTCTAGCTTTCATACTGTTGATGATCTTTCTACTGAACAAACTTTTTTTCCAACCAGTTCTTCGCACTCTGGATCAGAGGAAAGAAAACATCCAGGGAAGTATGAAACAAAGTGAGCGTTTATCAAAAGAATTGGAACGGATGCAGAGTGATTTTCAGCATAAACTCGATGAAACCAGAAAAAATGTGATGGAAATCCACCATTCTGCCCGAGATGAGGCTTTCAAAGGCAGGGAAGGAACATATCCTCAAACCCACCTGGGTGATTCCAGCATAAAACTCCAGTGAAATTGAAGCTTGTGATTAAATTATCTGCCCTGAGCATTTTTACTTTGCTTAGCTTTATCAGTTTTGGATCTGCTGCGGAATCCGGAGATTCTTCAGCCGGTCTTGATTTCCTCTGGAAGGTCATCAATTTCGTGGTGCTGATTGCGATTATCTATTGGTTTGCCAGAAAACCTGTAGGGTCAGCCATGAATGCTTCTGCCGAAAACGCAAAAAACCAACTGGATGAAGCACGCAGAGCCGAAAGCAAGGCCATTGAGGAAATGAAAAAAATGCGTGAGAAAATTTCCGAGTTGGAAAACGAAACCGTTGCAGCTTTGGAAAAAGCCCGTGAGGAAGCAGAAACAGAAAAGGAACGTATTTTAGAGGAAGGTAAACATGAGATTGAGAGAATGCGAAAACAGGCGCAATTTTCAATCGAACAGGAATACCGAAAAGCTGAATTCCAACTCAGACAATGGTTCGCTGCTGAAAGTTTGAAACTGGCTGAAGAAAACGTGAAACAAAAGATGACCAGTGCCCGGCAAAACAAACTTGTGAAGGAATATCTGGATCAACTTTCCCAAGTTCAGGGTGAGAAGGAGCTTTCATGAGCCAGGGAATCGTAGCCCAAAGGTATGCCAAAGCATTGATCGGGCTGACGAAAACCCGGAAGGAACTTGAAGAAGCCGGAGAAAAACTCTCGGAAGCATCCGAAGCCTACCAGTCCTCCGTTGAATTACAGGAAATTTTAGCCAGCAACAAAGTTTCTTACCCGGTGAAACAAAAAATTCTGGGAGAATTGCTGGAACGTCTCAAAACTTCCACCTTGATCCATACTTTCTGTCGTTACCTCCTCAGCAAAAGAAGATTTGAACTGATTCCTTCAATCAGTAGAGCCTATGATGAAATGTTTCAGGCAAAAATCGGGAGGGTCGAAGCTCAAGTCAGCGTTACCCATGAGCTATCAGATGCTAGCCGGAAAAAACTGGAAAAGACGCTTTCATCTTTGACCGGCAAGGAAGTTCAAGTTTCAGTTAATATTGATTCCGGGCTTATCGGCGGGATCGTCACCCGGATCGGCTCCACCGTATATGATGGAAGCCTCCGCAATCAGTTGAACCTTATCCATCAATCCATCAGCAAAGGTGGAACCTTATGAAAATTCGAGCAGAAGAAATCAGTAACATCATCCAGCAGCAAATCGAAAATTTCGAGAAGCAGACCACCAAAACCGAAGTAGGAACCGTCTTGGAAGTCGGTGATGGAATCGCACGAGTCTATGGACTTGACAATATTGTTGCCGGCGAACTTGTGGAATTCCCAAATAACCTTCAAGGCATGGCCCTCAATCTGGAAGAGGATAATGTCGGTGTTGTACTTTTTGGTGATGACCGAAACATCAAGGAAGGTGACGAGGCTCGACGAACCGAGCGTATCGCAGAAGTTCCTGTCGGTGATGCCATGCTCGGTCGGGTTGTGGACCCTCTTGGACAACCGATTGATGGGAAGGGACCGATTGAGACCTCAGAAAGCCGAAGAGTCGAAGTCATTGCTCCGGGTATTGTCACACGGAAGTCGGTACACGAGCCTCTTCAGACCGGCCTCAAAGCCATCGACTCGATGGTTCCGATTGGACGCGGGCAGCGGGAGTTGATCATTGGCGACCGCCAAACAGGAAAGACGGCGATCGCGATGGATACCATCATCAACCAAAAAGGGGGTGATGTGGTCTGTATCTATGTAGGGATCGGTCAGAAGCGTTCAACGATGGCGAAGATTGTCTCAAAACTCCAGGAGTATGGTGCAATGGAATACACCATTGTGGTTTCCGCAACCGCCTCGGAACCTGCTCCCCTGCAATTCCTGGCACCCTATTCCGGTGTCAGTATGGGAGAATATTTCCGGGACAAAGGAAAACATGTCCTTTGTATCTATGACGATCTTTCCAAACAGGCTGTAGCATAACGACAGCTTTCTCTGTTGTTGAGAAGACCCCCTGGACGTGAGGCTTTTCCAGGTGATGTTTTCTACCTCCACAGCAGGCTTCTGGAAAGGGCCTGTAAGCTCAATGAAGAAAATGGTTCCGGATCTCTTACTGCACTGCCCATTATTGAAACCCAGGCCGGTGATGTTTCCGCTTATATCCCAACGAACGTTATTTCAATCACTGATGGACAAATATTCCTCAGTACCGATCTTTTCAACTCCGGAATCCGGCCTGCCATCAACGTCGGGCTTTCGGTTTCCAGGGTAGGCGGCGCTGCTCAAGTTAAAGCCATGAAACAAGTTGCGGGCACCTTGCGACTGGACCTGGCCCAGTTTCGTGAAAAAGAAGCCTTCGCCCAGTTCGGCAGTGATCTCGACAAAGCTACCCAACAGCAACTCGCGAGAGGAGTTCGGCTTGTTGAAACCCTGAAGCAACCTGAATACAATCCCATGCCTTGGGAAGAGCAGGTGATCACTATTTTTGCGGCAACCAAAGGATATCTGGATGGGTTTCCTGTGAGCGAAATTCAGCGCTTTGAGGAAGGATTCTTATCACTAATGAAATCAAAGCACTCTGAACTGATGAAGCAGATTTCAGATGATCTTTCGATCAGTGATGACTCTTCTTCTAAATTGGTGTCGGTTCTTGACGAATATGTGAAATCATTTGCCGCATGATTTGAAACCTGAATCACTGAATTCATTTTTTATAATTCCCTTTTCTCTGATTAAAGTTCCCTGATGGCCTCCCTGAAGGACATTCGTAAAAGAATAGATAGCGTCAAAAAAACCCAGAAGACGACCAGTGCCATGAATATGGTGTCGGCCGCCAAGTTGAAAAGGGCTGAGAATAATATCCGAAGCGCCATCCCTTATTCTGACAAACTGAAAGAAGTCGTTTCTTCCCTGAGAAGTCGATTATCCGACGAGGAAAATCCGTTGTTTCAGGAAAAGGACGGTGAAAAGACCGCAGTCATTCTCATCACCAGCGACAGAGGACTTTGCGGAGGATTCAATACCAACCTCTGCAAAAGGGTGCTGGAACAATTTGGAGATATTCCGACTGAACGTCTGACCATGACCATGATCGGCCGCAAGGGGTTTGATTACTTCAAACGCCGTTCCTATGAAATCCTGGGCAATTTTCAGGAAACCCGTCCGGAAGACCAAATCAATGTGGTACGTGAGGTCATCAGCCAATGCATCAGGCGCTATGAAAATGGGGAATTGGATAAAGTTTACCTAGCCTACAACCATTACCGCAGTGTCATCAGCCAGAAACCGGTTATCGAGCAATTGATTCCTATTCCGAAAATTGAAACGGAAAGTCCGGATGAAAGGGAAGTTTCCTTTGAACCCTCACCCGAAGCAATCCTTGATCGTTTGCTGGATAAATTTTTAGAAAACCGTGTCTATGTAAGTTGGCTTGACAGCAATGCAGGAGAACACGCAGCAAGAATGACGGCTATGGACTCCGCGACCAAAAATGCCGGAGATATGATCGATAAACTGCAACTGACATACAACCGAACACGTCAGGCTGCAATCACTACTGAATTGATTGAAATCATCAGTGGTGCAGAAAGTATGTAATTTAAAACAAAACTTATTGAAAGAGAAATAAAGGAAACCATGAATACAGGGAAGGTGGTACAGGTGTTGGGTCCAGTCGTGGACGTTATTTTCGAAGATGGGGAGTTGCCCGAAATATTCACAGCCCTTGAAATCAACACTGAGTCTACAGGAAAACTGATTTGTGAAGTTCAACAGCATCTTGGTGAAAACACCGTGAGAACGGTTTCCATGGGAGCCACTGAAGGGCTATCCCGTGGTATTGATGTCAAAGATCTTGGATCTCCCATTACCACCCCTGTTGGAAAAGCATCTCTTGGAAGGATCATTAACGTCACAGGAGATCCGGTAGATGAAGCAGGTCCAATCGAGGCCGATCAACGCTGGCCGATTCACCGAGAGCCTCCGACTTTTGAGGAGCAGGAAACGGATGCAGACATCCTGGTTACCGGAATTAAGGTTCTGGACCTGCTCTGTCCCTTCCTGAAAGGAGGGAAAATCGGCCTCTTCGGAGGGGCGGGGGTTGGCAAGACGGTGGTGATCATGGAATTGATCCGGAACATTGCTGCAGAGCACGGAGGATTTTCAGTATTCGCCGGTGTCGGTGAAAGGACCCGTGAAGGAAACGATCTTTGGAACGAGATGAAGGAGTCCGGAGTTCTGGATAAAACCAGTTTGGTTTATGGTCAAATGAATGAACCTCCCGGAGCACGAGCAAGGGTCGCATTGACCGGTTTGACGGTAGCAGAATATTTTCGTGATGAAGAGGGGGCGGACGTCTTAATGTTCATCGACAACATTTTCCGTTTCACCCAGGCTGGCTCTGAAGTTTCCGCGCTGCTTGGAAGAATTCCTGCAGCAGTGGGGTATCAGCCAACCCTTTCCACCGAAATGGGGAACCTGCAGGAACGCATCACTTCGACGAAAAAAGGTTCCATTACTTCGGTACAGGCCATTTACGTCCCCGCAGATGACCTGACAGACCCTGCTCCGGCAACCACTTTCTCTCACCTCGACGCAACAGTGGTTTTAAACCGTTCAATTGCGGAACTTGGCATTTACCCTGCCGTCGATCCGCTGGATTCCACTTCCCGGATTCTTACCGCGGACATTCTAGGAGAAGAGCATTATTCCGTCGCCAATGAGGTCCAGCAACTTCTCCAACGATACAAAGATCTTCAGGATATCATTGCCATTTTAGGAATGGATGAGCTTTCCGAAGAAGATAAGGAAGTTGTGGACCGAGCACGGAAGGTTCAAAGATTCCTGTCTCAACCCTTCTTTGTCGCAGAAACCTTCACGGGTACTTCAGGTGAGTATGTGGACATCAAGGAAACCATCCGGGGATTTCGTGAAATCCTGGACGGAAAGCATGACGAACTTCCGGAGCAAGCCTTCTACATGGTAGGCACC
>LUMI01000253.1_pt2 | contig 14883 bp, 24 predicted proteins | sample 729681 | NCBI WGS metagenome assembly LUMI01 (sample SAMN03860267, study PRJNA289734) | marine metagenome | biome: seawater column; feature: ocean; material: water; isolation source: Red Sea water column Station 34 - depth 10m | place: Saudi Arabia: Red Sea | collected 2011-10-15 | depth 10 m
GTTTTCGGTGGTGGCTCTGAGTCAGGCAGAAGAGCGTTAGGTAACAGAAGTATTCTAGCAGACCCGAGGTCTGAAGAAAACAAAGATATAGTAAATGAAAAGGTAAAACATAGACAGTGGTTTCGACCATTCGCACCATCAATACTCAGAGATTATGTCAAAGATTGGTTTGTGCATGACGTGGACAGTCCTTATATGAGTGTTGCGTTGAAGTTCAAAGAGGGAATGGGTGAAAAAGTTCCAGCAGTTTTACATCATGATTATACTGCGAGACTTCAAACTGTTAAAAAAGAAGATAATGAATGGTACTACAATTTTATAGACAAATTTAGAAAGAAGACCGGCGTTCCAATAGTATTGAACACCAGCTTCAATGATAGAGAACCAATAGTTGAAACGCCAGAGCATGGATTAGATTGTTTTTTGAGAACTAATATAGATTATTTGTACTTTAGAGATTACGGTATATTGGTAAGTAAGTTATGGATAAAGTAGCTGTATTAGTAGAGACTCGAAAACACAAAGCTCTACCATTCGTTATAAACAATGTAATGTCTGTTTTGTCAGATGATTGGCATTTACAAATATTTCATGGCACGGATAATTTTGAATACATAAATGAATTTGTTTCGCATGAAAATTATTTTGACAAAACTACTTTTACCAATCTAAACATAAAATCAATTACAGCTGATGATTCAAGTTTAGATATAATGTTAACCACAAATTTTTGGAATCAGGTTGTGGCGGACAATGTTTTATACTTCGAATGTGATACGATGTTATGCACTAATTCAAAATATAAAGTAGAAGATTATATGCACCATAATTACATCGGTGGTTGGTGGGGGTTTCCATTTCATATCTCTTCGTTAGAGCAAACGTATGATAGAGTTATGAATGGTGGTGTTTCGTTCAGAAAGAAAAAATTTATGATTGATATTATAGAAAATAAATTAGAGGAATATTTAGCTAGGGGTGGAAATCCATGTGAGGATTATTTTGTATCTGCTTGTGTAACAGATAGACCGAAGGTTAAAGAAGTGTTGAGCTTTTCTATCGATAGCAGTTATATGTATCCTTTAGATGACAACGCACCTTTTGGTTTACATAAACCTTGGGGTGTGCCTGGCAAAGAAAACAGTGGACAATACTACACTCAAATTAAAAGGGTGTGTGATGATGTAGAAATTTTGGAGGAATTGCATAATGTATAGAGATGGTGAAGGCATGAGATTAACAGACATACAATTGATGCCGAAAGATGTTTTAGACATCGGTGCACATACTGGTCAGTTTTACAAATGGGCTAAGTCAGCTTGGCCTTATTGTAATGTGTTTATGATTGAGGCTAATCCTTTGCATCAAAACACACTGTTAAATTTGACTGCGAATACTAAAGATGAATATATGATATCGGCTTTAGGAGATAAAGAAAGGGAAGTTACTTTTTACACCCGAAGTGACAAACCACACACAGAAGGTAACTCATACTATAAAGAGGCGAATTATTGGGATATACCACAACTTGTACAAGAGGAAACTGTAACTCTGAAAAAATTAGATGATATATTTGATGAAGAAAAAGTCTTTGATTTAGTGAAAATGGACACACAAGGTTCTGAGTTGGATATTTTGAAAGGTGGTAAAAAATTGATTACTAAAGCAACTGCTGTAATATTAGAGGTGGCTTACATTGAGTATAATTTAGGTGCACCAACAAGCGACGAAGTTATTAAACATATGAATAGTATTGGGTTTGAAGAGATTATGAGTATAGGCGAACATTATGAAGGTGAAGAAATATCTCAGAAAGATTTACTATTTTTGAATAAGGAGTTAAAATGAAAAAAGAGTTCTTAAACTTAGGTAAACAACCTATAGCAAACAATTTTAGAAGTGATGATAAAGAATCAGAGTTTTTCTACGATTTAAGAGTGGTGTTCGATGAAGAAACCAAATTAGTTTCAATGAAAGATTTTGTTAAACCAGAGATGATGTTCAATGAAGATTATAAATATAATACATCTCTGTCTACACCTATGGTTAACCATTTTAAAAGCACTGCAGAAATGTTAGAAACTGAGTTTAAACCTAAAAGGGTTTTAGAAATAGGTTCAAATGATGGGCCTTTCATATCCAATTTCAAAAAGGAAGATGCATTTTGTGTTGAACCTTGTGACAATTTTGCCAAAGTCACCGGTGAAATGGGGTACAGAACTTGGACAGAATTTTGGACAACTGAATTAGCTAATGAAATCAAAGAATCGGTTGGAGAAATGGACTTAATCTACTCTGCTAACTGTATTTGTCACATCCAAGATTTAGATGACTGTTTCAATGCAGTTTCTGAATTGTTAAGTGATAAAGGTGTCTTTGTATTTGAAGACCCATCTTTACTCAGAATGTTAGAGAGAGGTTCCTACGACCAAATATATGATGAACACGCGCATGTATTCTCAGTCACAGCATTAGATAATATTTTGAGAAAAAATGGTTTAATTATTTTTGATGTGGATAATCTATCTGTGCATGGTGGTTCAAATAGAATATATGCGAAGAAACCAAATATCCCATCTGATAACACAGTAAAAGAAAGCGTGCGAGATAATTTGCTGAATGAGAAACTGTTTAGAATTGATGAGTTTCAAACCTACGTTGAGTTTGCTGAAAGAGTTGAAGAATCAAAAAGGGAATTAATTGAGTTGTTAAGAGGCTTCAAAGTTGATGGAAAAAGAGTTGTGAGTATTGGTGCTACGTCAAAATCTACGACTGTATTCAATTACTGTGATATTGGTCCTGATTTAATTGAGTGTATTACTGATACAACGCCAGATAAACAAGGGACTTTAGCACCCGGCTCTTCCATACCTGTTGTAAGTAGAGACTCAATTAATCTTTCAGATTACGACTATGCTTTTTTAGGTGCTTGGAATTTCAAAAGTCTGATAGCCAATGCTGAAAGAGATTTTGTAGAGAGTGGTGGACAATTTGTAACCCATGTTCCAAAAATAATGACATTTTCGTAAAGGAGATTGATATGTATTATAATGAAGACGATAGAGCACAAAGATTATTAGATGTCTTCGAAGTTATCGATGGGCAGATAAATGTTTCTTATGTTAATAGTACAGAACATATTGTTGCCTGGCACAAACACGATATACAATCTGATTATTGGACTTGTATAAAAGGTTCTTTCAAAGTAGGAATGGCTACAGAAGAAGATGGTTGTGAATTTGTTTATCTGTCAGATAAAAATCCTAGAGTTATTGAAATGAAGCCGGGTGTCTATCATGGGTACAGAGCGTTGGAACCAAACTCTATTTTGTTATATTATCTAACTGAGAAGTATAATCCAAAAGATGAGTTCAGAGTGTCGGTTGGGCACTTTGGAGAAGAGTGGGGAACAGAAAATAAATGACAACATTAGATGATGTAAAGAAATTTACATTAAAAACATTCACAGAGCCAGATGGTAAGTTGATACCAATCGAGTTCAATAAAGACATATCTTTTGATGTCAAAAGAATGTTTTATGTATATGATGTCCACGACCAAAACGATAGAGGAAAACATAGTCATCATAAAACAAAACAAATATTAATTGCTATCAATGGTGGGGTGACTGTAATATGTGATGATGGTAAGAAGAGAAGAAATTATGTTTTAAATGAACCAAACAAAGCTCTGTTTATACCAGAGTTGATTTGGGATGAGCAGGTTTACCACAGTGAAAATTCAGTGTTACTAGTCTTATCGAATACCAATTATGACATAAATGATTACATTGAAGATTACGATGAGTTTAAAAGAATAAAAAATGAAAATAAATAAAATATACGAACCATATCCAGCTATGACGATAGAGGACTTTTATCCATCAGAGCCGATGGTCAGAGCAGCTGCGGAAAGTTTCGATGATGTTGAAGATTGGGTAAAGTATGGTGGAGATGATGCCGGACAAATTCAATACTGTTCAAAATTAGGTCGTGAGAATGTTCCACCACCAGCTTTACTTTTATTAGATTATATAGCAGCTAACTGCAATCCTGATTCATTGATGGGTTTTGATACAAAGTGTTTTCCTGATATGTCTCATTATGGTGGGGGTATGATGGTTACACCCAACAGAAATGGCGAAGGTGGTTATTTGGGTATGCACGTAGATGCTAGTCATCATGGATTGCATAAAGATTGGAAAAGAGAATTCAGTGCTATACTGTGTATATCAGAAGAATATGATTCCTCTTTCGATTTAAAAATTCATAATGGAAAAGAACATGGAACCATACCATACAAATTCAATCAATTAAACATATTTAAATGTTCAGAAAGTTCTTGGCATGGATTACCTGAAATCACCAAAGGTATGGATAGGAAAACACTAGGTGTTATGTTTTGGTCTAAAGACGTAGAGGGCGAACAAATCAAAGCTAAGTTCAACAATAATTTGGAGTTTGATTGAGAATATTAATTACAGGTGGAAACGGAGAGTTCTGTAAAAATTTGGTTGAACAAGGTACAGAACATTCGTTCCTAACACCAACTAAAAAAGAAGCTGATATAAGAGATTATTGGAAACTAGACAGATACTTCTACGAACATCAGTTTGACTTTGATATTGTTATTCACGCAGGTGCTATTACAAGACCTATGGTTATACATGAAGACAATCCAAAACTAAGTATAGAAACAAACATAATTGGAACTTCCAATGTTGTGCTAATGTGTGAACGGTATGATAAAAAGATAGTATATATTTCTACTGATTACGTTTACGAAGGTAAGGATGGAAACTACAAAGAAACTGATGCTATGAAACCATTTACAAAATATGGATGGTCTAAATTAGGTGGTGAATGTGCAGTTCAAATGTATGACAACCATTTGATATTAAGAATGGCTATGAATAGAAAACCATTTCCACATCCAAAAGCAATTAAAGATATGAAAAAGAGTTTGATGTGGATTGAGGATGCTGCTATGATTACTCTGAAGTTGATGAATGAAAACGGTATAATTAATGTTGGTGGCAAATCACAATCTGTTTATGACTTCGTAAAAAATGAAAATCCTAACATAAAACCTATTTATTTAAAAGATATATCTGATGTTAATATGGCAACAGACTGTTCAATGGATACAACAAAAATGAAAAAGGTTATCAATGATTCAATTATTTAATTTAAACAATCACGTAATAGATACATCTAAATTTTCTAATATATTACATGACAAAGTTGTCAGTGATTTCGAAAAGAAGATAGCAAAGTATGTTGGTGCTAAGTACGCATGTTCTGTAAACAGCGCTACAAATGCGATATTTTTGGTTCTTACGATGGATTATTTTCTTAAGCCTCGTACAGTAAAGATACCAAGTATGATTCCGCCTGTGGTTGCTAATGCTATCTTAACAAGTCATAATAAAGTAAAGTTCACAGATAATATTAAGTGGATTGGTGACTCTTACATATTACATAAATTCAGAACATACAAAATGGTTGACTCTGCTCAAAAATTAGAGAAGAATCAGTTTAGAAAAGAATGTAAGCCTGAAGATGTGATGATATTTAGTCACTATCCAACCAAACCATTAGGTGGTATTGATGGTGGCACTATTGTGACTGATGACTACAAAAAATATAAATGGTTCAAAGAAGCAGTTTTGAATGGAACTACATTCGCTGAAAATAATTGGGAAAGAGGTATATCTTTTCCAGGCTATAAAATGTATATGAATTCGATTCAAGCAGAAATTTTGATGAAAAATTTTCAACATTTTGATAAAAAAATGAAGGTGTTGGGGCAATTGGTTGATATATATAATAGAGAGTTTGGTTATGAAAACAAAAGCAAACATTTGTACACAATAGAGGTTTTAAATAATGAGAAGTTCATTCAGAGTATGAAGGAAGCAGGAATAGTTTGTGGTATTCATTATCCTGCCCTACATTTGAATCCAATCTACAACGATGATAATCAATCAGATTGCCCTAAATCAGAGAAGTTAGAAAAAAGAACTGTTAGTCTTCCAATGAATGAAACCTTATCCTTTTTAGAAACTGAATACATTATAGATAAAGTAAAGGAGAATTTGTAATGAATATACCTACACATGGTAAGTATGAATGGATGCCTATCTTATATGATTTTATAGTCACCCTAAAACCTAAGAAGATAATAGAGTTTGGTCCTGGCGCGGGATACACCACAGTAACTATGGCTAAGGCTTTGGATGAAAATAACATAGACGGACACATAAACTCTTATGATATTTGGGATGATAAATATTGGGGAAAACAAACTATTACACAGATAGAATATGATGCTTGGAGTGTTTCTAGATTCATAACTTTAGAAAATCTTGACTTCTTTGATTGGGTAAAAAAACCAACAGAGTTTGACTTTATGTATTTCGATATAAACAATACATCTGAAAAGTTACTTACTCTTTATGAAGGTGTTAAAGAACAAATAGAAAATGGTTCTGTTGTGTTTTTTGAAGGTGGTTCAAAAGAAAGAGATTCGCATGGACATAATGGTGGTGGTATGTATGATATCAAAGAAGAGGTTGGTTATAAGATATTGACTGGTAATGTCAAATATTCTGCTTCTGCTATTTACAATTCCGATATGTATAATTTGGATTTTTCATGAAGAAAATATTAGTTGTTGCCACAGGCTGGCATTTTAGCTCTCACTTTTATGAGGAAATGATAAAGCAAGAGGTTCCAAAAGGTTGGGAGATTGATTACTATTGTGTTGCCCACAGAACGCCAGAGGATGATAACACAATATCAGAGAAAGAAAGTGCTAGAAATTCAAAGAGCGACAATTACTTAGATGAATTAGACAAAATGTTATATGAGTATCCTATAACAACTAAACAAATAGAAGACTTGGGTTGGAACTTTATGATTGAAGATAACACTGTCGGTGATATGGAGTGTTTCAATCAATGGTCAGAGCATTATGACTACACAGAGTATGACTTTGTTTTGGTTACGCATGATGACAATCTGATATTATCAAATCAGCTATTTGTAGATATTGTTAATGGGGTAGATGTACATAAACCTATCGTTGAAGAAAGGTACAGTGCACATCAATTTCCAACAGAGGTTGTAAAATTAGATAATTGGTTGTTTTTGGACAATGGATACACAGAACAGATACCAAAGGCTTTCGAACCAAGAGGTTCTTTTAGTTTCTACAAAAAAGAATTAATAGATATGTTACCTAATAACAAATTCGATATGTATCAGTCTGGTGGAGAAGGGATAGTAAATAGAGTTGGAAAAACAGATAGTGTAGGACATAATGGTATTTCGGCTTGGAATACGCACGCTGGTACTTTCAGAAACTTTTTATACGATTCAGATTTAGTTGAAAATACAAGATGGTTATCTAATACTAAAAGAGTTAGTAAATATTGTGTAGAGGGTGAGAGAGGATTTATCAAAAATCACAGAGCAGATGGTAATCAATATTTGAGGAATTTAGAATCTGTATTAGAAGAAATGGGGTGGTTATGAATCAACCGCTTATACATGACCGACATATAGTTAAGAAAGAATTCGAAAATTTGATAAACAATCGATTAGGGCACTTCGATATGCCTGAAAATCTAACGATTGTAACTTGTCGAAACGAGGGTACATTAGAGGATAGAATTATACCACACTTATCAGGCTATGAAGAAGAGTCCATTTTAGAGAGTAATATGAGATATTTAGGTTTGGATTTGGTTGTGTTGAGAGATGATAGATTACCTTGGAGAAATACATTTAAGTTTGAGATGTTACATAATTATTTGAATTCAGGAAAATGCACAACAGAATACTTTATGTGTTTAGATGCTATAGATGTTATATGGAGAGATGAACCACAAAGAGTAATAGATATATTTGAGTCTTACGATTGTGATGCTTTATTTATGTCTACAAATTCAACAGATGGATATAACTGCATGTCAGAAGTAAAGGAGTGGGTAGACACAATCAACGTGACAGGCAGATATTTGAACAGCGGTGTTTATATCGGAAGAACTTCATTCGTAAAAGAAATGATAAAAGAAGGAATGAAGTATGCTGTACCACATGGTGTAACGATGGATGGATACAGAGACTATTTAGACAGTCAGCCTGATGATTACCCAAAAGGTTCTCAAGACCAAGACATCTTCAGATATATAGAAAAAAAACTATATCCAAAAATGAAAGTAGATTACAATAACGAAATGGCATTCAGGAGTTGATGTGAAAGTATTGATAACAGGAGGAACAGGCACTGTAGGTAAAGCTCTTATTGCAAAAAACGATAATGAGTATATTAGTATCAGTAGAAATGAAGAAAATATAACTGAGTTAAAGAGAGATTATCCAAACGTCAAATGTTATGTTGGTAACATAGAAGATAAATCTTTATTACTTAGAGTGTTCAAAGAAGTAAAACCAGATGTGGTGGTTCATTCAGCAGCTATGAAACACATTGATTTGATGGAACTAAATCCAATTGCTGGATGTAATGTAAATGTGATGGGTAGTTTAAATGTGGTAGAAGCTAGTATCATAAATGACATTCCAATAACAGTTGGTGTCAGTACAGACAAAGCCTGTTTGTCAGAGAGTGTTTATGGTGCTTCAAAGTATCTAATGGAGAGGGTTTTTATGAATACTAACACATACGACAATAGATTTGCGTTGACTAGATTTGCTAATGTGGCACATAGTGCTGGTTCGGTATTACCATTTTGGTTGAAGTTAAAAAAAGAGGGTAGTCCACTTAAACTTACAGACCCAAATATGAATAGATTGATATTCACTAAAGAAGACGCTGCTAGTCTAATTAATAGAACAATTGATTTTACTAAAGAAAATGGTGGTGGGTTTGTAAAGTCGTATAAGATGAAATGTGTGAATATGTTGGATTTAGCTAAAGTAATTTCTGATGATATTGAAATAGTTGGTAAAAGGCCAGGTGAGAAAACAGATGAGGATTTAATATCAGAAAGAGAGATATCCCGCACTTTTATTTATGGAGATGACATTCATATTAGAACAGAAAAAAATCAAGAGGAGAACAAATTGAGTGAACCTTATAACTCTGCTAGTGCAGAAAAAATGACAACTAAGGAGATAGAAAAATTAGTATGGGGTTATTAGATTTAAAAATAGCTTGGTTCACAGAGGGTGGATGGCAAGGTAAGGTTTCCTTAGACAATCCAAATATGAGAAATGATGTTTCTACTAAATGGTTGATAGGGGCTGAACATTATTCAATCTTTCAGTTACCACAGGTATTACAGCATTTTGGTAAGAATCATTTTGACATCGGCATAGTGACTTTACCTAAAACAAATACAGAGCAGCTACTAAAGTTTGATATGGTTGGCAATCTAAAAAAGTTGTGTAAAAAAACTATTTCAATGCAGGAAGGCCCTCATTGGTATTTTCAAGATTACAGTATGGAGCAACAGATTTGGTGGTACAATTCGCTTACAGAGTTTGATATGTTATTTGCTCATAATTGGAAGGATGTAAATTACTACAAAGGTATCACAAATAAACCTGTTAAAAAAATGCCAACACTAATGTTAGCTGAAAAATTGAATATAACATCGAAAAGAGACAATTTGATAGATAAATATGGTGACTTACCAAGTCCATCTTCTTACAGAGAGAAAAAAGTTATGATTGGTGGAAATATGGTTAGATGGTATGGTGGTTTCGATTCGATGATTGTTGCTAGAGAATTTGAAATGCCGATATCAGCACCATCAATGGGTAGAAAGATAGACAGAGAAGATGAAATGGACATACAACATTTACCATATATGACTTGGGTTGAGTGGATTAATACTTTGAGTCAATACTATGTAGGTGTTCATATGATGCCCACACATGCAGCTGGTACTTTCACATTGAATTGTGCCTTTCATGGTATACCTTGTATTGGTTACAAAGGATTGGATACTCAAGAGGATTTACATCCATTGTTATCCGTAGACGATGGTGATTTATATGGTGCAATTGAGCTTGCCGATAAACTAAAAGATGATGATTTTTATGAGGAGTGTAGTTCTATGTGTAGAGAGAATTATAAAAAATCAATGTATAATGAAAAGAGATGTAGAAGTTATTTAGAAATGATATTCGAGGGGTTAATCGATGAATAAAGTTATAAGTTTTATCCAACCAAGTAGAAATAATCTCAAATACCTGCAGTGGTCTTATGAGAGTATCCGTAAAAACCTCTCACCTGACCACGAAATATGTTGGGCTGATGATTTCTCTGATGACGGTACTTGGGAGTGGATGCAGGAGATTGCTAGAAAAGATAAAAATGTAAGGATACATCGTAATGAAGGACCTGAAAGATTAGGACATACAATACTTTATGATACATTGGTAGATATGGCAACAAACGATATTGTCATGATATATCACGCAGATATGTATGCTTGTCCTGATATGGATGTGGAAGTTCTAAAACATTTGGAACGAGGTAAGGTTGTTTCTGCTACTCGTATAGAACCACCACTACATCCTGATGGTCCTGAAAAAGTGTTGTGTGACTTTGGAATCGAACCTGAAGAGTTTGACGAAGAAGGATTATTAGAGTGGATAAACCAATGGAAACAAACTGAAAGTAAAGATACAACTGAGGGTATATTTGCACCGTGGGCTATATACAGAGATGACTTTTTAGCAATAGGTGGACATGATTCTTTATACGCACCACAATCGAAAGAGGATTCTGATATATTTAATAGGTTTGTATTAGCGGGATACGAAACGATACAGACTTGGCAGGGATATGTGTACCATATGACTTGTAGAGGTAGTAGATTTAAAGATGGTGCTATGAGAAATCCAGCAGGTCAGGTATTTATGAAAGGCAGAGAATCATCAGAGTGGTTAGCACAGAATCTTAGAAGTACACGCAATTTTATCCGTAAGTGGGGGCATATGGTTCAACATGATGAATATCTTAAACCGATTATACCACCAAAATATGATGTGGCATTTGTTGCCTATAACTGTGACTCACATATGTTGAAAGAGTTGGAACCGTGGTGTAATAAAATATATTTAGATTTGAGTGACTCGGATTGTATAAATGATTATGTAAAAGAGGAGCAACCAAATACTGATTTTATTCTAAGTGAGAGAATAAAGTTATATGGTAATAATAAGGTATCGGAGTTGCATGATATTTGTGTTGAGTTTGACTGTCAAAAGTTAACACCACAAAACTTTCAGGTTATTGTCAATCTATCACAAATGCTAAAAGACAGTGGTGAAATCGGTGAAATGGAATACGACATATTTAAATTTTATATCAAATCACTGAAGACATATGAAAAGGATTTAATAATATGCAAATCTTAGTCACAGGTGGTGCTGGATTTATTGGTACTAATTTAATTAAAAGACTTTTGAGTGAAGGACATAGAGTTGTATCATTGGATAATTACTCTACTGGATTGAAAGAAAACGAAATACAACAAAAAGGAGTTCAATATTTTGATGTTGATTTAACTCAAACAGTTAACTACGACTTCTTTATGTACAAACCTGATGTGATATTTCATCTAGCGGCAATCGCTAGAATACAACCCTCATTCGAACAGCCTGTATATACTCATCATTCGAATGTTACAGCGACACTAAATATATTAGAATGGGCTAGAGGTCTCGAGTGTCCTGTAGTGTTCGCTGGTTCATCATCATCTAATGGGGATAAGTTTGCTAATCCGTATACGTTGAGTAAATCTATGAGCGAACAGTTGGTAGAATTATACAATAAAGTTTATGATTTACCAACAACCATATGTAGATTCTATAACGTGTATGGCCCACATCAACTCACAGAGGGTAAGTATTGTACACTGATAGGTATATTTGAAACTCTTTACAAAGAGGGCAGACCACTCACTATTACAGGTGATGGTGAACAGAGAAGAGACTTTACACACGTGGATGATATTGTAGATGGATTAATTAGATGTGGAGAGTCGATAAGAGATGTGAGTGGGGAGTTATTTGAGTTAGGAAGAGGTAAAAATTATTCAGTGAATGAAATAGCTAGAGCGTTTGGTGAGAACTATCCAGCGGTATATATAGATGGAAAGAAGGGTGAAATGAGAGAAACTCTATGTGAAGATGAGAACGCTAATGAATTATTGGGTTGGAATCCAAGTTTGGATGTAATAGATTTCATAAAAGAAAATTATACTTTAGACAAATGACCTACTATATATTATTAAATGAAAATGAAGACTTATGGGATGAAAACATTTTAGGTGAGGAATCCTTTGGTAAGTTTTATACTGGCAACGGATTTATAGCTCTGAACAATATGATACAAAAAGAACCTGAAGCACTTAGTGATGTAAAGATAATTGATGAAAAGGGTTCCAAGTATAGTATCACAGAGTTTTTGGACACAATAAAAAAGTTGAAAATAATGCTTGACAATTAGCAAAATTATTCGTAGCTTTAGGAGTAAATAAATGACGAATTACGATTACTATGATGAGCTTGAAGAACAAGCTTATGCTGATAGAATCAGTAGAAAAAAGAAACCAAAAAAACAAAAGAAATCATACAAAAAGGAAGAGATAAAAAATGTCAAACGTGATAAGAAGAATACTTGGAGTAATAACCCTAAGCGTATTTAGTTTATTCATAGGATGTGAAGACAATCATCAAATAGAAGAAATTGTCTTTGAACTTAACACTAAGTTACCACAAGACGAAAATGGTTACTACAGATTAACTATTGACAGAAATAGGTGGCAAACTTTACATCGCATAGAAGGAAGAGTTCTTCGTAATGATGATGGAGTCAATGTAATAAAATTTGGTTGGAGTAGTAATTTAATGTGGTTTGTGGGCGATACACTTGGTTACGCTATACAGAACACATCAGACGAATTACTGTATATTGGATATGATACAACATATGTTACTTGGTTCAATGGATTCGAAGTTCCTATAGTAAACGGTGCTTCTTACAGTGATTATGATGGATATGTGAATACTATGTTAGCACCTGTAAAAACTATGATTGGGGATACTGCCACAATATATTTTACTTATTATGACAATTGGAGATATGAAGATTCATATGGGAGTTTTAATATAATATTTGATTAGGAGAGGATAGATGAAATGGCTATTAGTGAATAAAGCAGATGAGATAGTTGGTAAGTGTGAGATAGGAAGTGGTGTAGGTGTCTCAGGTGCTAAAACATATTTTATGGGTATCAAACAAATGGAAGAGAAGGAGTTTGATAAGTTATGGAAGGTGATGAGCGAACAACATTATAATACACAAAAGGATTTAGCTAATCGTGAGGGAAAACAATATGAGTGGTGGAAAGATGATGAGGATTGGCTTGATATAGACAAACCATGAAAGAAGATTTAACAAAAGAACAACAGAAAGAGTTAGAACAACTCGCAGCTGAGATAGAGGCTGAGGCTATCCAAATGAAGCTGGATTATGAAAATAATCCTACACCAACAGAAGAAAGCGGTAGTCTTATATATGTTCATCAGAATGCAGAATTTTTAGAAGAAGAGGAGTAATAATGGCTAATCACGTATGGACACGGACAACTGTGTTATCAGAAAATAAAGACTTACATAGTAAACTGAATGAGTGGTTCGGTGATTTAAATGGTTGGGATGAATCACATATTCGTGGTACAGTAGAACCTATCTTTGGTGAGTACGATAGATATCCGATGGACAAAATAGGTCCTAAATGGATACTTGTTGAAGATATGTATGATGACGATACTGAAACTAATATTACATTCACATCAGCTTGGAGTTTTCCAGAGGGATATATGGAAGAGTTCGTTAAAAAGGTGGTAGAGTTAGATGAGAATGCGACAGTAAAATTTACCGTTGATGAAGAGTCAGATGATTTCTTAGTAGGTGGTTATGGTAATAAAAACGGAATTAGTTGGTATGAAGATGATTCACCAGATAGGCCTTGGGAAGAGGAGTGTGAAGAAGAGGGAATAGATTATGATGATGCTATAGATGAATTTTATTTAGATGTACAAGAAACAACTGATGCTTTGATGTCGTTAGCAATAAAAGATTTGGGAGGAAAATAATCCTTAAATGCCAAGAATAAGAAGAACATTAGGAATTAAGACAAGAAAGTTTGATGAACAGACTTTTGAAAATAACTTTAGATTCCCACCTAAGCCTGATTCATATTATGATGTAAAAGAGAAAGGCGTGTGTCGATGGTGTGATGGTGTTATAAATAATGAAAGGGGTGAGAGAAATATGAGAGCTAGTTGGCATTCCGATTGTAGTGAAGAGTTTCTAATGTATTATAATTCCAAACACATTAGAAAGTATATCAGACAAAGAGATTACTGTGAGTGTGCTGAGTGTGGTGAATACGACCCAAGATTTCAAATAGACCACATCAAACCACTATATGAACAAAAGCACAAACAACCGCATGAGGTTGATTGGTCTTATTGGGATGAAAAGAATTTACAAACCTTATGTCGTGAGTGTCATAAGAAAAAAACAAAAACAGATATGGAAAATCTGAGGAGTATGAAATGATAATTACTACACTTGGTTGGTTATGGATAGGAATAATAGTGGGAGCCACTGCTGGTATGGTATGGTCTACTGTATATCACACAAAAGAAATACGTGAGTTAGAAGATGAACTACAACATCTGAAATGGGTTAGAGAATCACTTAAAGATGAAATATTCAGATTAGATAATCAAGTAAAACCAAAACCTCGTTCAAAACGGCGTGGAAAATAATATTGTGTTATATTTATATGTAACGATAGGAGAAATAAATTGAATCAGGCGGACAGAAAAGA
>LUMI01000583.1_pt1 | contig 14859 bp, 19 predicted proteins | sample 729681 | NCBI WGS metagenome assembly LUMI01 (sample SAMN03860267, study PRJNA289734) | marine metagenome | biome: seawater column; feature: ocean; material: water; isolation source: Red Sea water column Station 34 - depth 10m | place: Saudi Arabia: Red Sea | collected 2011-10-15 | depth 10 m
CTCCCTGAGTGTGTGGGGTGATCGTCCTCAAAGACTCATCTCCCTCTGCGAGAGAAGTAAGTGTCCAACTTAAAGAGCCCATTATGGGGGAGAGGAGAACGCTTGCGGTGGGTCATGGTGAAGACACCATCAAAGGAATCTTCTAAAAAAGACCAGAAAAAAAATATAAATCCTAAGAAATTATAACGAATCAGGCGCCGAGGATTTCGTCGACGGTGGGAGGCACATAGACGAGTTTACTGACGTTGATCGCCTTGTGTCCTTTGTAGGAGCCCTGGAAACCACGGAACTTTTCGATGCCGTTGGCCAAGATCGAGATCGGCTGTTGGGTTTCGTGTTCGAGGTAGATCAGGTCATCCTGCTGCAGGTTAAGAAAATCCCGGACGGTGAGTTCGGTTTGTCCGAGCAAGGCCACGAGTTCGATGTGGCTCATGTTGAGGTTTTTGGTGAAGCGGTTGCTCCAGGTATTGTCCTTCTCATCCTGCTCACTCTGGAATCCGGCATTGAGGCGACTGCGGACCGGCTCGATCATGGAGTAAGGAACGCAGAGGGTTACCGACATCGGGGCCCTTCCGATTTCCACATCGAAGGTGACAACAATCACAATCTCACTGTGCGGAACGATCGCGACAAACTGCGGATTGGTCTCGGCCCGGGCATAATTGATCTGGACCGGGAACACCGGACGCCATGAACTTTGGAGGTCTTCGAGGGCGCTGATGATGACACGTTTGATCATCCTCGATTCGATCTCGGTGAATTCCCTACCTTCGGCTTTGACCTCCAATTCTCCGTTCCCCCCGAAGAACATGTCGATCAGGGTGAAGACGAGCCTGGTTTCGAGAACCATGATTGCATTGCCCCGGAGTGGGGTCATGCGGAAGAGGTTCATCGAACTTGGGACTGGAAGCGTTTTCAGGAATTCGCCGAACTTGATCAATTCGGTGGAGCGTACCGAGATGTCCACTACTTTACGCAGAGAGGTGGACAAAGAGAGCCGAAACATCCTGACGAATCGGTCATGGATGATCTCCAGGGTCGGCATCCTCCCGCGGATGATGCGGTCCTGAGCCGTCAGGTCGAAGGGAACGACCTCCGACGGGTCGTATTCGTCCTCGTCTTCTTCAATATCAATCTCATCACTGGCGACTCCCGCCAGCAACGCATCGACTTCATCCTGAGCCAGTACCGATCCCATTCAATTTCCTGCTAAGGGCTGCTGGAAGATCAGCAGCAAATTCATTCATTCTGAAAAATCATAAAAGGCCGCAGACCTGTGCCGAAGCACAAGTCTGGGGGTACCATGCAAATTGTGTTCTACCCTGCGACCCGTTTTTCAATCGGGACATAATCCCGGGCGGTTTCACCGTTATAAATTTGGCGGGGACGAGCGATTTTGGTTTTGGGATCCTGATGCATTTCTTTCCACTGGGCAATCCATCCCGGCAGTCGTCCTAGGGCAAACATGACGGTAAACATGTTCTCCGGGATGCCGATTGCTCGGTAGATAATGCCGCTGTAGAAATCGACGTTGGGGTAGAGTTTTCGCTCGACGAAGTATTCATCGGAGAGGGCAACTTCCTCCAGTCTACGGGCAAGGTCGAGCAGGGGATCGTCGACTCCGAGGAGATTCAGCACCCGGTCGCAGGCGCTCTTGATGATCGTCGCACGGGGGTCAAAATTCTTGTAGACACGATGCCCAAAACCCATCAGACGGAAATCCGAATCAGGGTCCTTTGCCAGACGGACATATTTATCAAGGTCATCTCCGTCGGCGTGGATCCGTTCCAGCATCCGCAATACCTGCTGGTTTGCACCACCGTGAAGCGGGCCCCAAAGCGCGAGGATGCCTGATGCGACCGAAGCGTATACATTGGCCATGCTGCTGCCTACCACACGGACGGTGGAAGCACTGCAGTTCTGCTCATGATCCGCATGCAGGATCAGCAACAGATCGAGAGCCTTGGTGATCTCGGGGTCGACCTCGTAAGGTTCTGCCGGAACAGCAAACATCATGTTCAGAAAATTGGCGCAGTAGGCGAGTTTGTCCTGCGGATAAATGAAGGGCTGGCCGATCGATTTTTTGTAGGAAAAGGCTGCAATCGTTCGGATTTTTGCCATCAGTCTCGCAGTATTGACCTCCAGTTGGTCCACAGAGGCGGCACCTGATGCTTCCGAATAATAGGCGGAAAGGGAGGAAACCATCGAGGACAAGATCACCATCGGGTGTGCGGTGGTGGAAAATCCCTCGAAGAAGTGTTTCATGTCTTCATGGATCAGCGAGTGTTTACTCAGATGATCATTGAAATCGTCAAGCTGTTGCGTGGTCGGCAGTGCTCCGTGCAGAAGCAGGTAGGCGACTTCGACGAAGCTTGAATTTTCAGCAAGTTGCTCGATGGGATAACCCCGGTAGCGGAGGATCCCTTTTTCTCCGTCGAGAAAGGTGACCGAACTGCTGCAGGAACCGGTATTGACATACCCCGGATCGAGGGTGATGTACCCGGTTTTGGCCCTCAGTTTGGACACGTCGATGGCTTTTTCACCTTCGGATCCAGTGATTACGGGCAATTCGACGGGTTCCTGTCCGGGAAGCTGGAGGGTGGCGGTATCACTCATTATCAAACTCCTGTTAGGGTGCATTGAGGGGTTAGTTACGCCAGCGTTCCAACTGCGCCAGGATCGCCTTTTGGGCATGCAGACGGTTTTCCGCCTGGTCGTAGACGATGGAACGTGGGCCATCCATCACCTCGGCCGTGATTTCACGTTCCCGGTTCGCCGGAAGACAATGCATAACGAGGGAGTCGGGATTTGATAAGTTTAACAAATCCCGATTGATTTGAAAGCCAAATAGCAACTGTTCGCGTTCCTTGATTTTTTCTTTTTCTCCCATGCTCGCCCAGACGTCGGTGTAAAGAACCTGGGCATCCTGAACCGCTTCCGCAGCCTCGTGGTAAATGCTGAGTTTGGAAAGCCCGGCATCCTGAACCTGTTTCACCAGATGTTCCGGAGGCAGGGTCTCCTTCGAAGTGGCAATCCTCAGGTCGAGGGGAATTCGGCTGGCAAGGTTGAGCCATGAGTTGGTGACGTTATTACAGTCTCCAAGGTAGCATACCTTGATGTTTTCAAGTCGTCCGAATTTTTCGAGGATGGTGAGCGCATCCGCCATCAGCTGGCAGGGATGGTTGAAGTCGGTGAGCAGGTTACAGACCGGAACTTCGGCATGTTCCGCCAGTTCCAGCACCACCTGATGGGAAAAGGTCCGGATCAGGATTCCATCCAGATAACGTGAGAGCACCTTGGCAACGTCCTTCACTGACTCCCGTTTGCCCATCTGAAAATCCTTCTCGGACATGGTCAGGACATGACCTCCGAGCTGGAAGATGGCAACCTCGCAGGAGACCCGGGTGCGGAGTGAGTCCTTGTGGAAGATCATCCCGTAGGAACGTCCCTCGAGTTCTTTGGGGCATTGTCCCTCGCGTGTTTTTTTCTTGAGTTCTAGGGCCAGTTCGAGGTTGTTGATAAGTTCTTCTGAACTCCAGTCCATGATTGAGATGAAATCGCGTTTTTGTGGCATCTTCGGATCCGTCGCTTTTTAATTCAAGGTTTGCATGTGTTTTGAAAAAGACCTATATACTAACATGTTTATTTTCCCTGTTTCCAATTCTAACAGAGTAAGACCATGCACGAGATGAATGTCCTGGTTACCGTTGCGGTGATCGCGGGACTTTATATCGCCCTTTTTTACGTCGCTGAAAAAGTGTTCATGCGTGATTCCGAATAAGGTTTCCGTCCGTGTTCCGGGAATCATCTTGCTCCCGGGACTGTTTCTTTTTTTGGGCTGTACCACTTCATCCCCTCCAAGCCCGACAATCTCTTCAAAATCCGAATCAAGTCATTTTTTAGCATCCGGAAAGGTCCTTTTCCGACAGCCTGACCAGAAGCAAAGTGGTGATCTGGAACTGCGTTATTCCGATCCGGGACGATTCCAGTTAAAAATCTTTACGCCGTTGGTGGGCAGTCTGATCTATGAACTTCGTGCCGATAAACAACAACTGATGGTGCTCGATTACCACAATGAATGGTTTGTGCTCAAAGCGAATGACGCGGATGCTCGCAGGGAATGGCTGGGGATGGACCTTTCATTGGAAGAACTGGGCTGGCTGCTTCAGGGAATCCGTGAACGCCCTCCCAAAGGTTGGTCCTTGATTTCAAACCACTCTGAGAGCATGAGGATCAGTCAGGCCGAGAAGGAAATCAGCATCAGCTTCGATCCCCAGGGAAGGATTCTTACCCTGGAGAAATTCAATGAAGGTCTGGCGGAATACGAAGTGACTATTTCCCGCTACCTGGAAGCAGATCCTTTTTCTGCACCGCGCATGCTTCAGATCACCGATTTCAGCGGAAACTACCAATTACGACTGGTGTTGAGCCAAGTCCGGCGGCCTTCATCCTTTGCGGAACCGATATCTTTCGAAAATCCGGAAGAGTTGGAAGCCTATGAGATGATGCTGGAATCCTCCGGAAGCTGAAGGCATTCTTCAAAACTTTGGAAGATTCAGTTCTGACCTGAGAAGTCCTCTTTCGTTTCCTGAAAAACTCCCTCTTGGAAAACGACACTGCTCAACTGGCCATCCGGGTTGAGTTTGAGCAGTTTTCGGGTTGCCAGCCAATCCGGGACGATGCGGAGGATTCCGGACTCCCCCGGAACACGGATGACACGGTCCAGGTGAAAATGCCCGACGAAATAATGATCCACCCCCGGTAACACCTGTTTCGCGAAGTTTTCCACTTCCTGATCGGGAAAACTGATTTTGAATTTACGGTTCGAACCGGCGAGCATGGCTTCGACTTTGGCGGCAATCCAGCGTGCCATCGCTCCGGGCATGATGCGGAAAAGGGTTTCAAACCCCCGACTGTTGGAAAAAGCACGCCAGCGCAGGTGCCTCAGATCCTGGGTGTTGATCGCGTCTCCGTGGATAAAACCCAGCTTCAGTTGACCCCATTGGAGTTGCCAATCCTCCCTGCTCAGGTGGGTGAAAGGATAGGGTTCCTGGATACGGTCCTGCCAGCCGCGGGGGACGAGTTTCTCACGGTTACCGGCGACAAACACCACTTTTGAGCCGCGGTCACGATGCATGCGGAATGCATCCATGACCCGCCGGTGGGCATCGGTCCAGAATTTCGGCATTGCCAACCAGACTTTGAACAGGTCTCCCAGACAGATCAGAACCTGGGCCTGCGGGAGGCGTTCCAGCATTTCGATGAATTCCTCGAAGGGTGCCTGATCAAAGTCGAGATGGCAGTCGGTGACGATATAAAGCGGTCCTTCAGGCTTTTCGATGCAGAAGGAAGGGGTAGATGGATGCATCGAGCATGTGTGTTGATGTCAGAAATAAACTGGCATTTTCAATGAATCGCTGGAAACTTAACAAGTTAATTTTTCTTTCATTTCCTTTTTCTTCCAACATCAGGAAACCGATGAAACTGGCCTTGATTGGCGGTGGCAACATGGGCGGCGCCCTGCTGAAAGCACTGGTGAAAAGCAACACCCTGGCGGCCAGTGATACACTGCTGATCGAACCGGATTCTGGGAAACGTGAGAACCTGGTCCGGGAAACCGGGTGCAGGGCAAAAGCGTCAATGGATGATGAGATCGCTGCGGCAGATTGCCTGCTGTTGGCCGTCAAGCCGCAGTCAGCCACGGACGTGATGCCGACTCTCAAGCCCACTCCAGCACTGGTGGGAGAAGGGATGAGTGTTTATTTTGCATCGGAAGTGGTCAACGATGAAGAGCGGGAATGGATACGGAAACTTTTCAGTTCCTGTGGGAAGTGCATGGAAGTGGAGAGCGAAAACGCAATCGATGCAGCCACCGCCGTTTCAGGCAGCGGACCGGCTTACCTGTTCTACCTTGCGGAACAGATGATCGAAGCGGCAAAGAATCTCGGGTTCCAGGCTGAGCAGGCGGAAACGCTGGTCAAACAAACCCTGAAAGGTGCATCGCTGCTGCTTCAAGAGCAGGAATCGGCCGCCGAATTACGGCGCAGGGTAACTTCACCCGGAGGCACCACCGAAGCAGCACTGAAAAGATTTGCTGAAGGGAAGGTGGAAGTTCACCTCAAAGATGGACTTGAACAGGCTTATCTGCGGGCAAGGGAACTTTCAGGAAGGGAATGATACGGGCCTGAAGGAAAAGTGTGCAGAGGAGCAAACATACTCAAACAGCATTCTATGGGATCGATTCAATAGAAAAGAGGGCATATCATGATCAACATTACATTAAGGTAAATTCATGACAGCACTGGTAGTGGTAGGCACCCAATGGGGGGATGAAGGTAAAGGGAAAATCGTGGATCTGCTCACCGAACAGGCAGATGCTGTGGTGAGATACCAGGGGGGGAACAACGCCGGTCATACGGTGATGTTCGGAGACGAAACACATATCCTGCACCTGATTCCCTCAGGTATTTTACGGGACACGATGTCGATCCTCGGTAACGGGGTAGTCATCGATCTGCCTGAACTCCTCAAGGAAATCGAAGAACTTCGAGAAAACGGGGTCGAAGTCCAGGGCAAGCTTCATGTCAGTGCCCGCAGCCACCTGGTCATGCCCTGGCATCGGCTGATCGACCAACTTCGCGAAAAGGATAAGGGAGAGAAAAAAATCGGTACCACCGGACGCGGAATCGGCCCGGCCTACGAAGACAAAGTCGGAAGACGGGGAATCCGGATGGGGGACCTAAGGCATCCGGAAACACTGCTGGCCCGACTGCAGGAAATCATTGCCGAAAAAAACGCGCTGTTGACCCACCTCTATGAGGCCTCGGATCAGTGTTTCGACCCGGTTTCGATCCAGCAGGAATATCTCGGGTATTTTGAGCGCATCCAGCCTTTTGTCACCGAAACCCCGGTCCTGGTCCATTCTCTGGTGGAACAAGGCCGACGACTGCTTTTCGAAGGTGCCCAGGGGACATTCCTTGATATTGATCACGGAACCTATCCTTTTGTTACTTCATCCAATACGGTTTCTGGAAATGCCTGTGCCGGGGGCGGAATCGGTCCGAGGCATATTTCAGACGTGGTAGGCATCGTTAAGGCCTACACGACACGTGTCGGCAGTGGTCCCTTCCCCACGGAACTACTGGATCAAACCGGTGAGTTCCTTCGCAGCGAAGGACAGGAATTTGGCGCGACCACCGGACGACCCCGCCGCTGTGGCTGGTTTGACGCCGTGTTGGTGAGGTATGCCGTACGTCTGAACGGAATCACTTCGCTGGCTTTGACCAAACTCGATGTGCTTGATAAATTTGAAACCCTGAAGCTTTGTGTCGGATACCGCATGAAGGATGGCAGCATCCAGACCGATTTTCCCTTCGAGGGGCATGATGAGGTTGAACCGGTTTATGAGGAACTGCCCGGCTGGAACACAAAAACCGCAGGCATCACGGAATACGATCAACTGCCAAAAAACCTGCTCGACTATCTGGCCCGCATCGAGGAACTGGTGGAGGCTCCTGCATCGATCATCTCCACCGGTCCCAAACGGGAGGATACGATTGTGCTTCAACCCGACCGATTCTGGAAGTCATGAGTCTGATCCGCAACCTGGTTTTTCTGGTTCTGCTCTTTTTGGCTTATTATGCAGGCTACCGGGAGTGGGGCACGGATGTTTTACTGGGCTGGTTGGACAACACAGGATTTTCCGAATTCATCTTGGAAGGTGGGTCAGGTCTCTGGGGCTGGGTTCAGGACCAGGAACTTGGAGATCAGGTGGAGCAGGGGTTGGACCGGGTCAAAGACGCGGTATCCCAATGATCTTCTGAAGAAAAAAAGATCCGCTCAAATAAAGTAGAGGTAGTAAAGCCCGATCAGCAGAAAAACAGAAATCAACAACCGGATCACCCAGGAGATTCCGAGTTTTCCCAGATTGGTCCGGAATTCTCCGAGATTGGAGCGTATCGCATCAATTTCTTCATTGAATCGGTTTTCACCACCAGCTTGTTTTTTCACCGTTAAGGTACCTTGAGCACTCATCAAAGCCTGTAATTTTTGCGGTCCTTGCAGTATTCGAGGAAAAAGCCGAAAACTTTTTCCAGATCGTAAACTTCTTCGTAAACCGGATCACGATCCTCATCAGGAAGAACAGCATTTTGTTCTTCTGCGTTGGGAGTTTGCTGTTCCAGGGAAGCCATCGCTTCACTGCTCACAACCCTCAGGGTGGTCCCCACCACCGGCCCCCATTGCAAAGCTGATTCTTCACGGAAGGAGTTCACTTGATCCAGCACAACCACGCTGCGTGATGCTAATTCAAACCATTCCATCTTCATCGGTGTCCTCCTTATCCAAGTGTGAAAAATGCAGGGTCTATGCAAAAACTAGTATGGCCATTTTCAAAAGCTTATCGCTTTATTTTCACTTTGTATCATAACCTGCATGATTCTGAGTCTCAAATACGGGTGTTGTGAAACTTTCTGAATGAAAAAATCCGGAACCAGAAATGGGACCATTCGTGTTAAACTGGTGGTTTGTTAAAAAGATTGAATGAAAACCGATCAAGGTACATGAGATTCAGAGATGAAAGAGTATGTTACCACGGATGATGTGGAGATCAGCCAAATCCGGGCCCAGGGTTCAGGGGGACAACATGTCAACAAGGTCTCTACCGCGGTTCATCTCCGCTTCAGCATCAAGCGATCTAAACTTCCTGATGAAGTCAAAATTCGCTTGCTTGAAATGAAGGACAGGCGAATCTCGAAATCCGGAGTGATCGTCATCAAATCACAAAAATACCGGAGCCAGGAAAAAAACATCGAAGCGGGGATGGAGCGGCTGAATGAACTGATTTCAAGGGCCTTCCTCAAAGAAAAACCGAGGAAAGCGACCCGACCCAGTCAGGGTTCCAAACTTAAACGCCTTGAGGCAAAGAAAAAACGTGGAGAATCGAAAATGCTGAGGGGCAAGGTGGACTATTAACCAAGGTTGTTCAAACCAATCGGGGTTGAACAAAAAAGCTAGGCAGGTTTTTTTCCTTCTTTCTCCTTCTCGTCCATGATCGCCATCACTTCAATTTCGAGGCTGACCTCATCCAGCAATTCATCATCTTCGAGTGCCAAAAACCGTTTCTCAGGAGGCAGACGTTTGGGATCTCGAGCGTGCTTGATGCGCTCCAGTCCTTTTTGTTTTTTGATCCTTTTGCTCATCTCATGATTTTTGCTTGTTTCAAATACATCTGCGACTTTCGTGCCCTGCTCCGATCCAAACCGCCTGTTTATGTCTGAAAATACCGTCGAATCTCAGAAGTCAGAGGTTACAAGGGAAGGAGGATGCTCCTGCAGTCGACATCGTTTTTGCTGCATTGCAACCCCAAAAACAGTTTTTGCCTGTCATTGCAAGGAGTGCCAGAAGATGTCCGGGAGTGCATTACTGGTTTGGCTGGAATACAGGCCGGAAGAAGTGAAACTCAATCTCCGGGAACTGAAACATTACTCCCGAAAGGGAGCCTCAGGGAATAGGGTGAATTTCTTTTTTTGTGGAGCGTGCGGAAGTACGATTTGTGGAACCATGGAGGGCCGTCCTTCATTATTTCTGACCGCAGGAGTTTTTGATGAAACAGATTGGATCCTTCCCGGGGTTCATCTTTGGAAAGGCTCCGCACAAAAATGGTTGCAAAGGTCTGCAGGGACATTGAATGTGTTTTGAAAACTTGATTTATTGCAGCAAAATGGTGTATTGAGACAACCATGAACAATCAATTTCTCGGCATTGCGTTCCTTCTTTTCGTGATTCCTGCTTTCCTGCTTCAATCATGCAGTGAAGGTAAGGTCGAAGTAGAAATCAGCGTTTACGGTCCTGCAGATTGTGGAACCTCAACACAGACCCTGGACAACCAAACCGAATTGAAGGTATGGGCCTTTGAAAAAAAAGGAGACTGTTCGGCAGAGGGGTCTGCGACGATCAGTTTTACCGGGACCGATAATGTGACCAGCCTTCACTTGCTGTCGTTTTCCATTCCCAGACGGGGGAACGAGGTTCAGACTTTGAAAATTGCCAAAGACTGCAAAGCCTTTTCCCTGAGTGAGCAGGATTTCAAGGCTTCCAAGTGTATCGCCGGTTTGACCGGGAAGAAATGAGGGGGAAGTCTCTTCAGAGATTGAATTCAGTTTTCTCCCAACGGAGGCAGACACTCAACGAGACCGGTATCGTCTTCATAACTCAGCACTTTATAATCTCTCCCACACAATTCATAAGCACCGGTTTTCAATTCTTCGGGTGTTCGTGCCTTGAGGTACTGACGCACCGGTTCCTGGCATGCGGAAACCAGCAGGAGCAACAGAAGCAGCATCCATGTTAAGCACTGTTTTCCCGGAGTTTTGTCTGCTGAAGTGATCACTTTGTTCATGTTTTTCGGCATCCCCTGGGGGTAGTGTTATGGTTCAGTAAATCCTGGGATGCATGGAGTCGGCCAGGAAGATTCAGCGAACTCCCATGGCACTGATGTCGAATTCCGGTTTCCTGCTTGCCACAAGATCCGCAATGATTTTTGCCGATCCACAGGACATGGTCCACCCCATGTGCCCGTGACCGGTGTTGTAATATAAGTTGTGGTGTTTTCCGGTTCCGAAAATCGGATATCCTTCCGGGGTCATCGGTCTCAGTCCGGCCCAGTAAGAGGGTTGAGTATAGTCACAGGCTTCGGGAAAGAGACTTTTGGCATGTTGCGTCATCAGGGTAAAATCCTGAGGCTGGTGACGTGTGTCATAGCCTGCAAATTCGGCATAGGAAGTCAGCCTAAGCCGTTTCCCCATCGGCGCATAAGCCAATAAGTGGTCCTCATCCACACCTCCCAATCGGGGAGCTTCCTCTTCATTCTTTATCGGAAAGGTGATGGAATAGCCCTTGACCGGGTAAACCGGCAAATTCACGCCAATGGGCTTTGTCAGTTGTGGGCTCCAGCAACCGAGGCAAAGCAGATAAAGATCGGCCTCAAAATCTCCCTGGTGGGTGACGACCCGTTCCACCTGGTTTTGATCGGCTTCGATGGAGCGGATGACCGGTCCGAAAATAAATTTCCCTCCCATTTTTTCACAGGCACGGGTCAGGCCTTCGGTAAACAGTCGGGAGTCTCCGGATTCATCACCGGGAATAAAAATGCCTCCCGCAATGCGATGGCGGACTTTTTTCAGGCAGGGGTCGATTTCCGCAGCACGATCCGGATCGACGATTTCCAAAGGCAACCCGTCTTCTTCCAGGATTTTCATATTGGCCGATCCGGCTTCCAGACTGTCCTTGTTTCGGTGCAGGTAAAGCAGTCCCCCGGTTCGCTTTTCGTAAGCGATCCCGGTTTCCTCAACCATCTGCTGAAGAATCTTTTGGGAATAAAGACAAAGCCGGTGTTTGGCCAGGGTATTTGTTCTGGCTGCCGTGTTATTGCACTGGCTGAGAAAACGCAGTCCCCAGTCCAGCAGTTGGAGGTCTGGGGGGAATCGCATACGGAAGGCCTGGTCCTGACGGTAAAACGATTTCAGCAAAACCTTCAGCGCCTTGGGAGAGGCCCAGGCAAAGGAATGCCCGGGAGCAATCAAACCGGCATTGCCGAAACTTGCCCCACCCTGGGCAGGCAACGCACGGTCGATGACCGTCACATCGTGTCCATCTTTGAGCAGGTGCCAGGCGGAACTAACTCCGACGACTCCTGCTCCTAGAATCAGGATCCGCATCCTTCTCGGTTATTTTTTGGGATCAGAGGGCGGCAATCACAGAAATTTCAACGGTGAATTGTGGTGCGGCGAGCTTTGACTCGACACAGGCCCGGCAGGGGGTCTGTCCCTGGACGACCCAGGCGTCCCAGATTTCGTTCATTTCATTGAAGGTGGAAATGTCACTAAGCCAAATAGTAGCGGAAATCAGCCGGGATTTGTCGGTGCCCGCTTCCCGAAGCAAATCATCGATTTGTGATAGAATGGCACGGGTCTGGTCTGCCACCGAGGCACCCGGTGCTGATTGAGCGACTTGACCTGCGGTGTAGACGGTATCCCCGTGAACTACGGCCTGACTCATTCTTTCACCAACTTGGAAACGTTTGATTTCTGACATGATTTCTTTCTTCTAAAGATTGTTGAATTTGATCTGCATTAACTGCAGAAAGTTTGAAATTGGAGACTCTCTTTCGGTCTCAGGATTGATTCTTCTGCCGTTTGACAGGACCTCCCTGAACATGTTCCAGGGGAGGGAGGGATTTTCCCAGAACACTGACCGGTCGTTCTCCCAGTTTTTCCAGGCAACGCAAGCGATCGTACATCACGATTGCTCCGGAAGTGGCCACGTTCAAGGAAAACCGACTCGGGATCCTGACCAGGGCCGTACATCGTTCCACTACCCCCGGACTCAAAGAACCCATTTCGGGACCGAGGATGTATGCCGCATTCAAGGGATGCCGAAAAACCGGAAGCTCGACGGCATCTTCATGAATCTCCACTCCGATCAAAAGACATCCTCTGGGAAGCTGAAGTTCAGACGAAGATTCAAAATCGAACCAGGGGATGTTCCGGGGAGCCATCGAAGTGTCGGATTTGGCATCCTTGACTGAATAGGAGGCATTCACCGTGAACAGGAAACTTGCCCCAAACGCGTGGGCGGTGCGGAATAAATTTCCGGCATTCATCGGTTTGCTTGACTGCTCAAGTCCAACTCCAAAATATCCGCGCATCGACTTTCTCCAATCCTCCAGTTTACGACCCTAACCCTGTTCTGAAAGCTTTTTGTATAACATTCCCGGTGAGGACGGGCAAACCGATCCGCTCGCTTGACTTCGCGCCCGGGCTTCTCCTACACTTTTCCCAAAACGTTTTGGAAAAAGGAGTAAAGGCTTGAATCGAATGAAGAAATGTTCTTGGAACAATCCGGCAACAGGATCGGATTTGGAGAAGGATTTAAGTCTATGACCATCAATCTCAAACAACTTTCAAAGCTGCTCAAGCTTTCTCCGACCACGGTTTCCAGGGCATTGGCGGATTACCCGGATGTCAGTGCAAAGACCAGGGCCAGGGTCAAGCAGATGGCCATTCAGCAGGGTTACCAGCCCAACCCAGTAGCCCGCAGGCTTCAGAAAGGCAAAACTGAAACCATCGGGATCGTGATCACCCCGGAGCAGAATTATTTCAGCGATACTTTTTTCATTGATCTGCTTTCCGGCATCAGCAATCAAATCACCCGTGCCGGATATGAACTGATCCTCGGGGTGGCAAGTGATGAAGAACACGAGATGCAGTCGATGCGCCGGATGGTGGAAGGCAAACGGGTGGACGGCATGATCCTGACCCTGATCCGAGAACAGGATCCCCGGGTCGGTTACCTGCTCGACCGGGATTTCCCCTTCGTGCTTTATGGTCGCACCCGGGAGACACGTCCTTACGCATTTGTCGACATGGACGGGAAGCAGGCATTTGAAAAAGCCTGTACTTACCTGGCAGGTCTGGGCCATCGCAGAATAGCATTACTCAACGGTGAGCCGGGTTTCATGTTTCCAGTCGGCTGCCGGGAAGGCTATGAATCCGGACTTTTCCTCAGTGGGCTGGAGTTGGATCCTGATTTAATCCGGGAGTGGAAACACAAAGATCCTTCCCAATCAAGTTACCGATGGACCCTTGAACTTTTCAAAAATGACAATCCCCCAACCGCAATTTTATTTCAAACCGAGGCGGTCAACGGCATTTTTAAAGCGCTTGATGAGTTGGATCTCCAGCCAGGCAAAGATGTGGCACTGATCGGATACGATGATCTTGAAATTGCAAGGATTCATCGACCTTCTTTGAGTGTCCTCAGACCCCAGGCGAGGGAAGCCGGCCAGCGGGTGGTAAACATTCTGATGGAGGTCATTAAGGGTGAAGATCCAGGAAAGTTTCAGGAAATCCACCAAGTAGAAATGGTTATCCGGGAAACCAGCCTTCCTCCTTCCTGATTCCTGAAGTCTTTTCAGGCTCCCTTTCACTGGTTTAAAAAATTTGAATTAACATACTATTTCAGATACTATTGCCAAAAAAATTAAGTAACCCTCAGTTAGAGAAAAATTATGGCAGATGTTGATATGCGGTCTGTTTCCAAAAGTTTTGGTGATAATGAAGTGATTCATTCGGTGGATCTCCAGGTGGAAGACAACGAATTCATGGTTTTCGTTGGACCGTCAGGATGCGGCAAATCCACTCTTCTTCGTCTGATCGCAGGTTTGGAAGATGTTAATCAGGGAGAAATCAGCATCGGTGGAGAACGGGTCGAACATCTGCCGCCTGCCAAACGCGGGATTGCGATGGTTTTTCAGTCCTACGCTCTCTATCCCCACATGACTGTTTTTGAAAACATGTCCTTCGGACTAAGATTGGCAAAAGCCAAGAAGGATTTTATCCAGCAGAGGGTTCAGGAGGCAGCCGAGGTTTTACAAATTACCGAGTTGCTCCAACGCAAACCCAAGGAACTTTCAGGAGGTCAACGCCAAAGGGTCGCCATCGGCAGGGCGATTGTTCGTGAACCCAAAGTTTTTCTTTTTGATGAACCGCTTTCGAACCTGGATGCCAAACTCAGGGTGCAAATGCGTATTGAATTGACGAAGCTTCACCAGAAGTTGAACGCGACGATGATTTACGTAACCCATGATCAGGTTGAGGCGATGACCATGGCGGACAAAATCGTGGTCCTCCGTGACGGGTATGTTGAACAGATCGGCCGTCCTCTGGATCTTTATCACAACCCTGCCAATTTGTTTGTTGCAGGATTTATTGGTTCTCCGGCCATGAACATGATGGAAGGTAAAATTTCGGGTATTTCGGACAATTCCCTGGAAGTTGAACTTGAAGGCCAGCATAAAGT
>LUMI01001093.1_pt1 | contig 14859 bp, 27 predicted proteins | sample 729681 | NCBI WGS metagenome assembly LUMI01 (sample SAMN03860267, study PRJNA289734) | marine metagenome | biome: seawater column; feature: ocean; material: water; isolation source: Red Sea water column Station 34 - depth 10m | place: Saudi Arabia: Red Sea | collected 2011-10-15 | depth 10 m
CTTTCTTTGAAAGGAGTTGAAGAACTAACAGAGTATGTTGTTAATGAAATTCAAGACGTTTATAGATTACAGGGTGTTGAAATAAGTGATAAACATATCGAGTGCATCCTAAGACAAATGCTTAGAAAAGTTGAAGTTACTGAGTCTGGTGATACAGATCTAATCATAGGAGATCAACTGGAACTTTCAGAAGTATTACAACAAAATAAAAAAGTCTCTTCAGATGGCGGAATGCCGGCTAAATTCAAACGTCTTTTATTAGGAATTACCAAAGCATCTCTTGCTACAGAGTCTTTTGTTTCAGCTGCATCTTTCCAAGAAACTACAAGAGTTCTTACCGAAGCCTCTGTAACTGGAAAGATAGACAAGTTAAGAGGCCTTAAAGAGAATGTTGTGATAGGAAGGCTTATTCCAGCTGGAACTGGATATGGAGCTTCTCAAGGACAAGCTGATTTAGTCTCAGATATTGAATCTGAGCTTAGCGAAGTAATCGCTGATACTGAGGCTGATCAAAGTGAATCTACTAGCGAAGAATAGTTTGACCAAATGACAATGTCTCATTAAAATCGCGCACTTAAATATGGCAAGAGTAAATCAATTAATAAGAAAACCTAGAAAGGTTAAGAAAGCTAAAAGTGATGTCCCTGCGTTGGTAGGTTCTCCGCAAAAAAGGGGAGTTTGTACTAGGGTTTATACAACAACGCCAAAAAAACCTAATTCGGCTTTAAGGAAAGTTTGCAAAGTAAGATTAACTTCTGGATATGAAGTTATTTCCTACATTGGTGGAGAGGGCCATAATCTTCAAGAACACTCTGTTGTTTTAATTAGAGGTGGTCGAGTTAAAGATCTTCCGGGTGTTAGATATCATACTGTTAGAGGTACACTGGATACTACGGGTGTCGAAGACAGAAAACAACGAAGATCAAAATATGGATCTAAGAGGCCTAAATAATGCCTAGAAAAGGACCAGTCCCGAAAAGAGATGTTATCCCCGATCCAAAATATGGGAATGTAAAACTTGCTAAGTTTGTAAATAACTTAATGCAAAGAGGAAAAAAGAGCACAGCTGAAAAAATCATCTACTCTGCTTTAGATCAAGTATCTTCAAAATCAAAAAGAGATCCACTTGAAGTTTTTGAAGAAGCATTAGATCAAGTTGGTCCTCAGGTTGAAGTTAAATCCAGAAGGGTGGGTGGTGCTACCTATCAGGTCCCTTTAGAAGTAAAAACTTCAAGACGTCTTGCTTTGGCTATGAGATGGATCGTTTCAAGTGCTAAGAAAAGATCTGAAAAAAATATGTCTACAAAACTGGCTGGAGAATTGATTGATGCTGCTGACGGAAGAGGAGAGGCAGTAAAAAAACGTCAAGATACTCATAAAATGGCTGAAGCAAACAAAGCTTTCTCTCACTTTAGATTTTAATCAATGTCTACAAGAAAAGTTCCTTTAAACTTATATAGAAATATTGGCATTTGCGCGCACGTTGATGCTGGTAAGACTACAACAACTGAAAGGGTGCTTTTCTATACTGGAATATCTCACAAAATAGGTGAAGTTCACGATGGTGCTGCCACAATGGATTGGATGGAACAAGAACAAGAGAGAGGTATTACCATTACTTCAGCTGCTACGACTTGTTTTTGGAAAGGTATGAGGAGTCAATTTAATGAACATAGAATTAATATAATCGATACCCCTGGACACGTTGATTTTACGATTGAAGTAGAAAGATCTTTAAGAGTTTTAGATGGTGCTGTAGTTGTTTTTTGCGGAAGCTCTGGCGTAGAACCTCAATCAGAAACTGTTTGGAGGCAAGCAAACAGATACAAAGTTCCTAGAATAGCTTTTGTAAATAAAATGGATAGAGCCGGAGCTGACTTTTTAAGAGTTGTTGGCCAAATTAAAGATAGGTTAGGCGCTACTCCTGTTCCGATACAACTTCCTATAGGTGCAGAAGATGATTTCAAAGGAATCATTGATTTGATGAGAATGAAAGCTCTCTACTGGGATGGAGATGATATGGGAACATCTTATAGAGAAGAAGATATTCCATCAGACCTTCTTGATCAGTCAAATGAATATAGAGAAGCGATGCTTGAGTCAGTTGCAGAAGCAAGTGAAGAATTAATGGAAAAATATCTGGAAAACGGTGACTTAACTCTTGAAGAAATAATTCAAGGTATCAGGATTAGAACTTTGAACAATGAAATTGTTCCTACTATATGTGGTTCTGCCTTTAAGAATAAAGGTGTTCAACCAATGTTGGATTGTGTAATTGATTTTCTTCCTTCGCCTGACGAAGTAGAAGCAATACAAGGTATTTTGGAAGATGAGGAAACAACCGACCAAAGATCTTCAAGTGATGAAGAGCCTTTTTCTGCTTTGGCCTTTAAAATTGCGACAGACCCTTTTGTTGGAACTTTAACATTTGTTAGAGTTTATTCAGGTGTTTTAAATTCTGGAGATGCCGTTTATTCCCCTGCAAAAAGATCCAAAGAGAGAATCGGAAGAATGCTTCAGATGCATGCCAACAATAGAAGTGAAATATCAGAAGTAAGAGCGGGAGACATAGCCGCAGTAATTGGCTTAAAAGACGTAACAACAGGAGATACTTTATGCGATCTTAAAAAACCTATTATCCTGGAAAAAATGACTTTCCCTGAACCTGTTATTTCAGTTGCAGTTGAACCTAAAACAAAAACAGACCAAGAAAAAATGTCTACTGCCTTAGGAAGACTTGCTCAAGAAGATCCATCTTTTAGAGTGAATTCTGATGAAGAGTCGGGTCAGACAATTATTTCAGGTATGGGAGAACTTCATCTAGATGTCCTTGTCGATAGGATGAAGAGGGAATTTGATGTTGAAGCTAACATCGGTAAACCCCAAGTAGCATACCGAGAAACAATAAAAAAAGATGTTGAATCTGAAGGAAAATTTGTCAGACAATCTGGAGGAAAGGGTCAATACGGTCATGTTTGGTTAAAAATAGAGCCTTTAGTAGAAGCTGAAAAAGAAGATGAAAATGAAGTATTTCAGTTTGTGAATAAAATTGTTGGAGGAACCATTCCAAGAGAATTCATTCCAGCCGTCGAAAAAGGTGCCTTCGAACAAATGCAATCAGGAATATTGGGTGGTTTTCCTTTGATCGATGTAAAAGTAACGGTTTATGATGGATCTTTTCATGATGTGGATTCTTCAGAAATTGCTTTTAAAGTTGCCTCCTCGATGGCTTTAAAAGATGGAGCGTTAAAAGCTAATCCAGTCATCCTTGAACCAATTATGAAGCTGGAAGTTGTTACACCAGAAGAGTATATGGGTGATGTTGTTGGAGACTTGAATAGAAGAAGAGGCATAGTCCAAGGTATGAATGACATTCATGCTGGAAAGGTTCTAGATGGAGAAGTTCCACTTGCAGAAATGTTTGGTTATGCAACTGATCTAAGGTCTGCTACCCAAGGAAGAGCAACTTTCACCATGGAACCTTTGAAGTATTCAGAAGTCCCTGCAAACGTTGCAGAAGCACTTATAAATAAAGGTTAATTTCTTATTGACAGTCTCCAAGGGCAGGCATAGAATTGCCGCTCTTTTGCGTATTTATATGCGAAAGACCGATTTTTTTCGGAACGTTCTTTAAAAATTTTGTTGTTTAAATAGAGGTAAGCTTTGCAAAGCCAAAACATAAGAATTCGTCTAAAAGCTTTTGATAACAAGTTGATAGATAAGTCTGCAAAAGAAATTGTAGAGACTGTTAAAAGAACTGGCGCAGTTGTAAAAGGACCTATTCCTATGCCTGTGAGAAAAAGGCAAACAACAATTTTAATTTCTCCCCATAAAGACAAGGATGCTCGTGATCAATACGAGATTAGAACTTACAAACGTATCATGGACATAATCAAACCTACTGAAAAAACAGTAGATGCACTCATGAAGCTAGATCTTTCTGCTGGTGTAGACGTACAAATATCTCTGGATGAACTCAACTAGAAAATGATTGGATTAATTGCAAGAAAAGAAGGAATGAGCAGGGTTTTCACTGATGAAGGAAAGTCTGTCCCTGTCACGGTTTTGAAAATTCATTCAAACGTTGTTTCACAGATCAAAACTTCTGAAAAAGATGGTTACGATGCTATCCAAATATCAGCAGTAGAGCAATCAGAAAAAAATCAATCTAAAGCTGAAATAGGTCATTTGAAAAAAAACAATATTTCCTTCAAAAAACTTTCTCAAGAATTTTCCTTAAAAATAAGTGAAGAAGAAAATCTTGATATAGGCTCTGAAATAAAAGCCGATATTTTTGAAGAAGGCCAATTTGTAGATGTAATAGGAACGACAAAGGGAAAAGGCTTTGCGGGTACGGTTAAAAGATGGAATTTCGCAACTCAAGACGCTACTCACGGAAACTCTCTTGCTCATAGAAAACCAGGTTCAATTGGACAATGTCAAACTCCTGGGAGAGTTTGGAAAGGAAAAAAAATGTCAGGACACATGGGTAACGTAAGACAAACTACACAAAATTTAAAAGTCCAAAAAATTGATTTGGAAAATAATTTTATTTTAATCAAGGGAGCTGTTCCTGGTCCAAATGGATCAGAAGTAACCATTAAACCGGCAACTAAAAAAACATGAAATTACCTTTTTTAAAATCTTCTAAAACAACTGAGGCTGAAGTTTCAGAAAAAATCTTTGGAGTTGAGATAAATAAAGATCTTATCGCTCAACTCATAAAAATCTATATTGAAAATAGCCACCCCGGTACTAAGGCTCAAAAAAACAGATCTGCTGTAAGAGGAGGTGGAAAAAAACCTTGGCGTCAAAAGGGAACAGGAAGAGCTAGGGCAGGAACATCTAGAAGTCCTCTCTGGCGTGGCGGTGGAGTTGTATTTCCTGCTTCAACTAAGTCAGCAAAACCAAAAAAACTAAATAAGAAAATGTATAAATCTGCCATGCGATCGATTTTTTCGTCTCTTGCAAAAGAAAATAGAGTTTTTTTGTCTGACCAAATAAATATAGAAAATCCAAAGACTAAGGATTTTGTAGATTTTCTAAAGAAAAATGAACTTAAAGAAGGTCTTTTTATTGTTGATGAAATTTCAAACAATCTCAGTTTAGCTTCAAGAAACTTACCTAATGTGAATGTAACCAACTTGAATACTTTGAATCCTATTAATTTATTGAAGTTTAACTCAGTAGTGATTGCAGAAAATTGTCTTAACCTTATTGAAGAGAAATTATCGTGAGCAACATTATTCCCAACAAAATTATCGAATCAGCTTTAGTTTCTGAGAAATCTTCTTTGGTTGGACAAAACGCAAATACATACGTATTCAAAGTGAATACTTCTGCAACAAAAAATCAAGTAAAAAAAGCTATAGAAGACAAATTTGATGTCAATGTTACGAAGGTGAATATTCTGAATGTTAAAGGGAAGACAAAACGAATGATGAATCTAAGAGGGAAGATTAGAAAAAAATCTGATTGGAAAAAAGCTTACGTTTCATTAAAACCAGAACAACGAATAGAGATTATTCAAGAATAAAATGGCAGTAGTAAAGGCAAAACCAACATCACCAGGAAGAAGATTTAGAAGCCTTCAAACTGGAAAAGATTTATACAAAGGCAGGCCTTTGTCCTCACTTGTAACTAAGAAAAGTAAAACCGGTGGTAGAAACAATGCGGGAAGAATCACAACACGCCACATTGGTGGGGGACATAAGCAACACTATAGGATTATTGATTTCAAAAGGAACAAGGATAATATCCCCGCAAAGGTAGAGAGAATCGAATACGATCCCAATAGGTCAGCATATATAGCTTTATTGCTTTATAACGACGGGGAAAGAAGATACATAATTGCTCCTAAAAACCTAAAAGTAAATGATCAGGTAATTTCTGGAGAAAAGGCATCGGTAAATGTCGGAAATACCCTGGTTTTAAAAGATATCCCTGTTGGAACAATTCTTCACTGTGTGGAGCTGAAACCAGGAAAAGGAGCACAACTTGCCAGAAGCGCAGGTACCTACGTACAGTTTGTTGCTAAAGAAGGTCAATACGCAACTCTAAGACTTAAAAGCGGTGAGGTTAGAAAGGTTTTGACTGAATGCAGAGCAACAATTGGAGAAGTCTCAAATCAAGAACATTCTTTAAAATCTTTCGGTAAAGCTGGTGCTAAAAGATGGATTGGAGTGAGACCCAAAGTTAGAGGAGTAGCAATGAACCCGATTGACCATCCTCATGGAGGTGGTGAGGGAAAAACATCTGGAGGAAGACATCCTGTTTCTCCATGGGGCGTTCCTACTAAAGGATTCAGAACCAGAAGAGATCAATGATTACGCCTGAAATGGTGAACTTGACTATTGCAGTCCATAACGGCCGTGCTCACGTACCAATTCTTATCAAAGAGGACATGGTTGGACACAAGTTAGGGGAATTTGTCCCAACAAGAACATTCAAAATGCACTCAGGAGACAGACAAGCAGGTTAATTATGACTGAAGTAAAAGCAAAGCTTAGTAGATTAACTGTTTCACCTTACAAAGTAAGGTTGGTAGCTGATCAAATTAGAGGAAAGAGAGTTGAAGAGGCCATAGACATATTATCTTTCAGTAAGAAATCTTCTGCTTCAAATGTACTTAAGCTTTTGGAGTCAGCAATCGCAAATGCCGAAAACAATAAAGGTTTGGATATCGACGATCTTTTTGTTTCAGAAATTAAAGTTGATGAATCTTTTATTCTTAAAAGAATCCAGGCAAGAGCTAGAGGAAGAGCGGACAGAATTCAAAAACGCAGTTGTCATGTCAACATAATTTTAGGGAGTGAAAAAAACTAAATGGGACAAAAAGTAAACCCGATAGGAATTCGATTAGGAATTTCGCGAAAACACAACTCAACTTGGTATGCTGAAAAAGACAAGTATCAAGAACTTTTGCTTAATGATTTCGCTGTGAGAGAGTTTCTAAAAAAAGAACTTGATAATTCTTTTGTAAGCAAAATTGAAATCGAACGTCCTTCACAAAGTGGAAAAGTAACCATCCATACTTCAAGACCAGGAATGATCATTGGAAAAAAAGGTGAGGACATAGATCGTTTAAGGGATGAGCTTACAAAGTTAATGGAAGTTCCAGTCAGCTTAAATATACAAGAGATAAGAAAACCTGATTTAGATGCTCAACTGGTTGCTGCAAATATTGCGGTTCAACTTGAAAGACGTGCAATGTTTAGAAGGGTTATTAAAAGAGCTGCACAAAATACTATGCGTCAAGGTGCTCAAGGAGTAAAAGTTAGAGTTGCAGGAAGATTAGGGGGCGCAGAAATTGCAAGAGCCGAATGGCATAAAGAAGGAAGAGTACCTCTTCATACTCTTAGAGCAGATATAGACTATGGTCTTGCAGAAGCAAAAACAACTTATGGAATCATTGGAGTAAAAGTTTGGATTTGTAGAGGTGAAATATCTACGAAACCTAAAAAAACCGATAACTAAAAATTATGTTTCAACCTAAAAGAACAAAATATAGAAAACAAATGAAGGGCCGCAATAGAGGTCTTGCCCAAAAGGGTAATTCCTTGGATTTCGGTGCTTTCGGTCTTAAAGCTACTTCTCGAGGACAAATTACTTCAAGACAAATTGAGGCTGCAAGAAGAGCTATGACAAGACATGTTAAGAGGGGAGCAAAAATTTGGATACGAATCTTTCCCGACAAGCCAATTACAAAAAAACCTCTTGAAGTTAGACAAGGTAAAGGTAAAGGAAATGTTGAGTATTGGGTTTGCCCTATAAAACCAGGAAGAATTCTCTATGAGATGGAAGGTGTTGATGAATCAATTGCAAGAGAAGCTTTAACTTTAGCAGCCGCAAAATTACCTGTAGGAACAAAATTTGTTCAAAGGAGATCGGTTTAATGGCCAAGAAAAAAGCAAACTTATCTGAAATTGAAAAACTCAATATGGAGTATTTAGATTTGAAATTAAAAAATAGTTCGGGCTCGCTTAAAGAGACTCACAAACTATCGGAATTAAGAAAAGACATAGCTAGATTAAAAACCAAGGAAAGAATGGGAATAGAAAAATGAGTGAAGTAATTGAAAGAACTTTGGTTGGGTCAGTTGTTAGTATTTCTGGAGATAAGTCTAGGGTAGCTCTAATTCAGAGAAGTGTTAAACATAAAACATTAGGAAAAATTATTAAACGCTCGTCAAAAATTAGCTTCCATGATGAAGATAATTCTAGCAATTTAGGAGATAAGGTAAAAATTATGGAATGCAAGCCTTACTCAAAATCCAAATCTTGGAAACTTATTGAAGTGCTTAGAGTATTTGAAGGGGTTGAATAAAAATGATTCAAACTCAGACCATTTTAGAAATTGCAGATAACAGTGGAGCAAGGAAAGTTATGTGTATAAAAGTTCTTGGCGGCTCGAAAAGAAGATACGCTCGAGTTGGGGACATTATCAAAGTCGCTATAAAAGAAGCTATTCCAACTGGAAGAGTAAAAAAAGGACAGGTTGCTGAAGCAGTAGTAGTTAGAACTAAAAAAGATATTAAAAGAGAAGACGGTTCGAGCATAAGATTTGATGATAATGCAGCAGTCTTAGTTAATACCTGGAGACGAGGTTATTGTGATATCCGGAAAAGATACAGGAAAAACTGGGACTCTTTCTAAATTCATCTCAGAAACAAAATGCATTGTTTCTGGAGTTAAAATCGTTAAAAAACATCAGAAGCCTAACCCTCAACTCAATATTCAAGGGGGAATTCTTGAAAAAGAATCACCAATTGATGTTTCTAATTTAGCTATCTACAACAAGAAATCAAAAAAAGCAGACAAAATTAATATTGAAATTAAAAAAGATAAAAAAATAAGAGTATTTAAATCGGATGGAAAAGAAATCAAATGAGCACTTCAATTTTAAAGAAAACTTATCTTGAAAAGGCAGTTCCAAACTTAAAGGAATCTTTAGGTTTTAAGTCAAATATGGCAGTACCCAAAATTACTAAAGTAACTCTTAACATGGGTTTAGGGCCCGATGCAGTAAACGACAGAAAAGTTATTGATACTGCAATCGAAGATTTAAGACTCATTTCTGGTCAGCAGCCAGTAAAAACGCTTGTAAGAAAGTCAGTAGCAAGTTTTAAAATTAGAGATGGCTATCCTATAGGTTGCAAAGTAACCCTAAGAGGGGAAAGAATGTACGATTTTCTAGATAGACTCTTGAATATCGCAATTCCAAGAGAAAGAGATTTCAGAGGACTTAGCGTCAAGTCTTTTGATGGACAAGGTAATTACACCATGGGAATAAAAGAGCATATTATTTTCCCGGAAATTGATTATGACAAAGTCCAAAAAATTAGAGGTATGGATATAAGTATTACTACTTCTGCAAGAAACGATGAAGAAGGCTTGTCCTTACTTAAAGAACTAAATTTTCCATTTGTTAGCTGAGGTAAAAAAATGGCAAAAAAATCAATGATAGCAAGAGAAATAAAGAGACAAAAAACAGTTGAACGCTTTGCTGCTAAAAGGGCAGAGCTAAAAAAGATAATTGCCGATTCTCAATCTTCTGATGAAGATAAGTTTGCTGCTAGAGAGAAATTGCAAAAACTTCCAAGAGATGCAAATCCAATTCGTCTTCAAAGAAGATGTCAAATAACAGGAAGACCTCATGCTGTATACAGAAAATTTGGTCTTTCAAGAAATAAATTAAGAGAATTAGCTATGAGAGGAGACGTCCCAGGATTAGTAAAATCAAGCTGGTAAGAATTATGAGTATGCAAGATCCAATTTCAGACATGATAGCAAGAGTTAAAAATGCTCAATCTAGAGGTCATAAAGAAGTACTTCTTGACTCCTCTAAAATTAAGTTCGGTATATGCAAGGTTCTCGAATCAGAAGGTTATATTAAAAAAGTTGAGCTAGTAGGAGAGCAGCCCAAGCAGGAAATTAAAATTACTCTTAAATATTTCGAGGATTTACCTGTTATCAAAGAATTTGACAGAGCAAGCAAACCAGGGCTTCGCAAGTACTTTTCCTTTGATCAAATTCCTTCTGTTAAAGGAGGTTTGGGTACAGCCATCATGACAACCAGTAAGGGAATCATTACCAGCGATCAAGCAAAAAAAGAAAAAGTGGGTGGCGAACTAATCTGTACGGTATTTTAAAATGGCAAGAAATATAAATAGAAAATTACTTCTTTCTGATGGTGCAAAAGCGTCAATAGCTGAAGACGTTCTATCGATTTCTGGAGCAAAGGGAGAGCTTTCTCTAAATGTGCATGATACTGTAAAAGTTTCTTTAGAAGAGGATTCAATTCTCTTCAATCCAAAAGACTTAGAGGACAAAACCTCTATTTCAATGACAAGTACCATGAGATCTCTTGCTTTGAATATGATAGAAGGTGTCACTAAAGGTTTTGAAAAAAAACTTGAGATTAATGGCGTCGGTTACAGGGTAAAAGTATCAGGAGCAAATCTTGAACTCTCACTTGGCTATTCACATCCAATTAACTACAAACTGCCTGATGGAGTTACTGCTGAAGCTCCTACCAATACAGAATTAGTGTTGACATCTACTAACAAACAACTTCTAGGTGATACAGCCTCAGAGATAAGAGCCTTTAGACCTCCGGAACCTTACAAAGGAAAAGGAGTTAAATATTCCGATGAACATATAAAAAGAAAAGAATCTAAGAAAACTGCCTAAGATGAAAAAGATTGAAGCAAGAAATAGAAGAGCAAGAAAACTAAGAAGTCTATCTGAAGGCCTTAATGTTAATAGGCTAGCTATATTTAGATCTGCAAAACATATATATGCACAAGTTTTTTCAGTTGATGGAAAACAAATACTTGCACAGGCTTCCTCACTAGATAAAGAGTTAAAAGCTACCAACGTAGGAAACGTTGAGGCAGCTGAGAAGGTCGGAGAATTAGTTGCAAAAAGGGCAATTGAGCAAGGGATAAAAAAAGTTACTTTTGATAGGTCTGGCTATAAATATCATGGAAGAGTGAAGTCGCTTGCTGATGGTGCTAGGTCTCAGGGATTAGAATTTTAGAGAAGAATATGGAAGAAAATTTTGAACAAACCACAGAAGTTTTAGAAGAAAAACTAGTTGGTGTAAACAGAGTTGCCAAAGTTGTTAAAGGAGGAAGACTATTTGGCTTTACTGCCTTAACTGTAGTAGGTGATGGAAAGGGAAAAGTTGGATTTGGTAGAGGAAAAGCAAGGGAAGTGCCTATAGCAATTCAAAAAGCATTAGAAAGTGCTAGAAGAAATATGGTTAATGTCGACCTTAATGGATCAACTATTCATTACGCAGTTAAAGCTAAACATGGATCGGCAACTGTTTACATGCAGCCTGCTTCACCCGGTACAGGAATTATCGCTGGAGGAGCAATGCGAGCAGTCTTAGAGCTTGCTGGCGTAAAAGACGTATTAGCTAAATCATATGGCTCGACAAATCAAATTAATGTTGTAAGAGCTACATTCAAAGGCTTGTCGGAAATAGAATCACCAGAAAAAGTTGCATTAAGAAGATCAAAATAATTATGGCTGAAGAAAAAACAATTTCCGTAAAACAAATTAAAAGCGTTACTGGTTCTAAAAGAAACCAGAGACTTTCTTTAAAGGGATTGGGCTTAAAAAAAATCAATCACGTTGTGCAAGTTAAAAACACAAAAGAAAATCTTGGCATGATAAATAAATGCAGGCATTTAATAGAGGTAATTGAAGAATAATGAAGCTTAATGAATTAAATCCTAATTTAAAAAATAAACCCACTAAAAGAGTTGGCCGAGGAGCAGGTTCTGGCTTAGGCAAAACTTCTGGTAAAGGGCATAAAGGTCAAAAAGCAAGATCTGGTGGAAAGGTTCGTCCTGGATTTGAAGGCGGACAAATGCCAATTCAACAAAGATTACCTAAATTTGGCTTTACCTCTAGATCATCAAAATACAAAACACATATCAAGCTTGGTGATTTAAACAATTTATCTGAAGACGTTATTGATTTAGATGTTTTAAAGGCAAATAAACTGATTTCAAGAATAACAAAAGAAGTTAAGGTAATTAATTCTGGTGAGTTAAAAAAAGCCATCAAAATAAAAGGTCTAAAAATTTCAAAAACTGCTTCAGAAGAAGTTAAAAAATCTGGAGGCGAGGTAGGTTAATGGCGGCTATTAATCCCAAATCCTCTGGCCTTTCAGAACTTTGGTCAAGACTGAGATTTGTCTTACTAGCACTTATCATTTATAGGATTGGTACTCACATACCTGTGCCTGGAATAGATCCTGTAAAAATTTCTTCTTTATTTGATCAAAATCAAGGAACTTTGCTTGGCTTGTTCAATATGTTTTCTGGGGGTGCTTTGGAAAGAATGAGCATCATGGCCCTTAACGTCGTTCCTTACATTACTGCAGCTATTGTCATGAATCTTCTAGAAGCAACTACTCCAAGTTTAAAGAAAATGTTCAGGCAAGAAGGAGAACAAGGTAGGAGAAAAAGAACCCACTATGTGCGTTTAGGAACTTTGCTTCTAGCAATATTTCAATCTATGGGATTTGCGATTGCTCTTTCTTCTCAAGGAATGGCAATAGACCCTGGCACGATGTTCATTTTTACTGCGGTGGTCTCTTTCGTTACAGGCACAATGTTTTTAGTTTGGCTTGGAGAGCAAGTAAATGAAAGAGGAATTGGAAATGGTATTTCACTAATTATTTTTGCAAGTATTGTATCTGGTTTGCCAAGTGCGATTGGACAATCCTTTGAAGGGGCAAGACAAGGAGAAATAAGTCTCATCTTACTTCTTACAGTTGCCTTTATGGCGATACTTGCCATTTCTTTCATAGTTTGGGTAGAAAGAGCTCAAAGAAGAGTTACTGTAAATTATGCTAGAAGAAATCCTAACCAAATGGCTATGGGACAAGCTTCGCATGTTCCATTAAAAGTAAATATGTCAGGAGTGATTCCCGCTATTTTTGCAAGCAGTATAGTTCTTTTTCCAGCATCAATTAGTTCTTGGTTTGGACAAAGTGAAGGGATGGAGTGGCTGCAAGAAGTATCTTTGGCATTAAGTCCCGGACAACCTTTATACGTAGTTGTGTTTTCTATTTTGATTGCTTATTTTTGCTTTTTTTACACTGCGATACAGTTTCCAGCAAAGGATATTTCAGATAACTTGAAAAGGTCTGGTGGCTTCCTTCCTGGAATTAGACCATAATGATTTGTTTATTACCCCAGTTTTTAATTGTTTCTGCAAACGTTCCTTTTTACCTGGGAGGAACTTCACTTTTAATTGCAGTAGTAGTGGTAATGGACTTCATGGCTCAGGTACAATCACACCTTTTATCGAGTCAGTATCAGTCTTTGATGAAGAAAGCTAACTTGAAAGGGTTTAAAAGATAAAATGAAAGTAAGAGCATCAGTAAAAAAAATATGCAAAGATTGCAAGCTTGTTAAGAGAAGAGGCACAGTTTATGTGATTTGTAAAACTGATCAAAAACACAAACAGAGGCAAGGATAATGGCAAGGGTAGCTGGAGTAAACATACCTGATAAAAAGCAGGCTTGGATATCTTTAACACATATTTTTGGAATAGGTAGAACCACTGCTTTGAAAATTTGTGAAACAACAGGTATTAAGTTTGATACAAAGATTTCTGCATTAAACGAACAAGAATTAGAGAAGTTGAGAAAAGAAGTAGGTAATTTTCTCGTAGAAGGAGACCTAAGAAGAGAGGTTAGCACCAACATCAAAAGATTAATGGACCTCGGTACTTTAAGGGGCATCAGGCACAGAAAAAGACTACCTGTAAGAGGTCAAAGAACAAAGACAAATGCTAGGACTAGAAAAGGGCCTAGAAAACCAATCAGAAGATAATAATGGCAAAAGAAAAAGGAAAGAAAACAAAAAGTTCGAAGTCAGTTGCAAGCGAAGGGGTAGCTCACATTCTTGCAACCTTTAACAATACGATTATTAATATTACCGATAAAAAAGGTAATACGATCTCTTGGTCAAGTTCAGGCGCAAATGGATTTAAGGGCTCAAGAAAAAGTACTCCTTTTGCTGCTCAAATCGCTGCAACTAAAGCAGGAGAACAAGCCATGAATTTAGGCTTGTCGGAAGTGGAAGTGGAAGTTTCAGGCCCAGGATCTGGTAGAGAGTCAGCGGTAAGAGCTTTAAATGGTTGTGGTCTGAAAATTACAAAAATTTCAGACGTCACGCCAATTCCTCATAATGGTTGTAGGCCGCCTAAAAAGAGAAGAGTGTAATCATGGCAAGATATAGAGGACCAAAAATTAAGCTTTCTAGAAGAGAAGGTACTGATCTTCAACTTAAAAGCGGATATAGATCTTATGAATCTAAGGCTAGGTCAGAAAACCCTCCTGGCGTCCATGGATTAAGAAGAGGTAGGCTTTCAGATTATGGTATGCAATTAAGAGAAAAGCAGAAAGTAAAAAGAATGTATGGCGTTCTTGAAAAACAGTTTAGAAATTATTACAAAAGAGCAGCTCGTCAGAAGGGCGAAACCGGTACTAATTTATTACTTTTTTTAGAGAAAAGACTTGATAACGTTCTTTATAGACTTGGTTTTGCATCAACTAGAGCCGAGGCAAGACAACTAGTCAGTCATAAATCTGTCTTAGTGAATGGAAAAACAGTAAATATTCCGTCTTATCAGGTTGCTGAAGGCGATGAGGTTTCAATGGCGGAAAAATCGCAGTCACAAAAAAGAATTACACAGGCTTTATCTTTAAGCGAACAAAGAGAAGAATGTGAATGGGTATCAGTAGATAAATCAAAATTTACCGGTACTTTCAAAAATTTACCTACGAGAGATTTGCTAAGTAGTGAAATAAACGAAAACTATATAGTAGAGC
>LUMI01000636.1_pt1 | contig 14846 bp, 11 predicted proteins | sample 729681 | NCBI WGS metagenome assembly LUMI01 (sample SAMN03860267, study PRJNA289734) | marine metagenome | biome: seawater column; feature: ocean; material: water; isolation source: Red Sea water column Station 34 - depth 10m | place: Saudi Arabia: Red Sea | collected 2011-10-15 | depth 10 m
TAGATGAAGCAACAGAAGGATTAGCTCCTATAATTCGACAAGAGATTTGGTCTGCAATAAAAACTTTAAAAAATGACACGGGTTTAGCAATATTAATCATCGATAAATCCATCAAGGAACTTCGCCAAATTTGCGATAGAGTTGTAATCCTTGAAAAAGGAAGAACAGTTTGGCAGGACAAAATAGATGAATTATCAAATGAAATCACTCAAGAATTTATTGGCGTATAAGCACTAAGGAGAATTTGAAATTATGTGGCAATTAGATTGGGACGATGCTTTCAATAATTTTGTAAATGTCGAAAATCCCAATGCTCTTATAGAGGAATGGAAGGAAAGATCCTTGTCCTTCATAGAAAATTCTTCCTCAATAGGTCAGGTAAATTTGGATATCCCATATGGTGATCATTCTAGAGAAAAGTATGATATGTTTTTGCCAAAAGAATCCAGTAAAGGAACTATAATTTTCCTGCATGGAGGTTTCTGGTTTAGAACTGGAAAAGAGCATTGGTCTTTTACGGCTCAAGGACTTCTTTCCCAAGGCTGGACTGTCATTTTACCAAGTTATCCTCAAGCCCCAGAATTTAAAATAAGTGAAATTACCAAATCGATTAGCGTTTTAGTCAATCATATTATTGAAAAATTTCATGGACCAATTCGCGTGATTGGCCACTCGGCAGGCGGACATCTGGCGTCTAGAATGATCTGCAAAAGTATCCTCCCAAAAAGTATAAGCACCCGCATAGAGAAGGTAATTTCAGTTTCAGGGCTTTATGATTTACGGCCATTACTAATGACCAAATTAAATGAGGTTCTTTCTTTAGATCATGAAGAAGCAATTGGCGAAAGTAGCTGTTTTTACGATCCCATCAATACAAAAATTATCTGTTGGGTAGGAGCAAACGAACGTCCAGAATTCTTGAGACAAAATAGGATATTAGCAGAGGCCTGGTCAAAAAAATCAAATAGCATAGAAAGTTTCTATGATCCCGAAAAAGACCACTTTTCGGTCATTGACCAGCTAGAACAACAGAATAGCCCTTTGACAGAAAGCATCATTAGTTAACAAAAACTTCATATAATTTTTTTGATCAGAGCAAGGACATTTTGACTATTGAGCTCAATAGGATTTCCACCACAACTTGGGTCCTTTAGAGCTTCCTCTGTTAGTTTTTTTATATCTACGTTTGCCACGCCTAATCCACTTAGATTTTCCGGTATTTTTAGAGAAGCATTGAATTCTCTCACAAAAGCACAAAAACCGCTAAATCCATTTTTAATGCCTAGGTAACTTGAGACTTGGTTAAAGCGGTCTCTAATTTTGTCTGCGTTCATATCTAAAACAGCAGGCATGCAAACCGCATTTGTTGTCCCGTGGTGCGTATTGTAAATCGCTCCAATTGGATGGCTGAGTGCATGTATTGCCCCTAAGCCCTTCTGAAATGCGGTGGCTCCCATCATTGCGGCAGACATCATATGTGATCTTGCTTCAATGTTGTTGGGATCATTATAAGCTATCGGCAGGTTTTGTATAACCAACTTCATTCCTTCAACAGCTATTCCCTGACTCATTGGATGATAGTGAGGGGAACTAAAAGCCTCAACACAATGAGCAAAGGCATCAAGTCCCGTTCCAGCAGTTATGAACGATGGCATTCCTACAGTTAATTCAGGATCACAAATTACTGCTGAAGGTAAAACTTTTGGATGAAAAATAATCTTTTTTTCATGTGTTTCTGAGTTTGTAATCACACTTGCTCTACCAACTTCGGAACCTGTTCCCGCTGTCGTTGGCACTGCTACAATCGGAGCTATTACATTGCTATCTGCACGGGTCCACCAGTCACCGATATCTTCAAAATCCCAAATTGGTCGAGTCTGACCAGCCATGAAGGCAATCATTTTTCCCAAATCAATTCCTGAACCACCACCAAAGGCAATAACACCATCATGGTTTCCTTTTTGGTAATCAATAATACCTGCCTCCAGGTTAATTTCATTTGGATTAGGGTCTACATCACTAAAAACTCTTCCCTCAAATCCCAAAGATTTTAAAATATTCACGGCATTTTCAGTAATATCTAGGCCTGCCAAACCCTTATCTGTAACAAGCAAAGGGTTTTTAATGTTTAGTGCCAGACAAACTTCTCCTAATTCTTGGATGCGGCCTGGGCCAAATCTGATATTTGTTGGATAAGACCAGTTTACTGAAATCGTCATAATTATGTGACCTTTTTTAAATGATACGATTTGGGTCGGGTGAGATTATGGAAGCCTATCTCAGAAAGGCTCCCACCGCGGCCTGTATTCTTACAACCAGTCCAACATAAGGCCGGATCTAGATAATCTGCTCGGTTCAGAAAGACAGTGCCCGTTTCAATCTCATCACCTATTTTTATTGCCCTCTGCAAATCACGGGTCCACAAACTCGCAGTTAAGCCAAATTCACTGTCATTCATTAAGCTAATAGCTTCATGATCATCTTTGACAGGCATTATACCAACGACTGGACCAAAACTTTCCTCTGTCATGACTTTCATGCTATGATCGACGTTAGTTAAAATTTGAGGTGTTAAATAGACGCCACCATCATCCTCTTGAAAAGTTGAAATGTGCGCAATAGCGCCTTTTTTCTGAGCATCAGAAATTTGATCTCTGACGTGATTGGCAAACCTTATATTTGCCATTGGCCCCAAAGTGGTATCCATATCTAACGGATTTCCAAGTTTATATTTGCTTACAATGGAAATTGCCTTTTTCAAAAAATCATCGAAAAGGCTCTCCTGTACGTATATACGTTCAATTCCACAGCAACACTGACCAGAGTTAAACATCGCGCCGTCTATCAAAGTTTCGGCTGCCGCCTCAAGATCAGCATCTTCCATAACATAGCCTGGATCTTTTCCCCCTAGTTCTGTGCCAACTCCTGTGAATGTCCCAGCTGCTGCTTTTTCAATTGATGCTCCTGCTGGAACTGAGCCAGTAAAGTTTATAAAGTCAAAAGAGTTTTCAGCTATCAGTTGTGTTGTAATTTCATGATCTAAAAAAACATTTTGGAAAACGTCTTTTGGCACACCTGCGGAATGAAAAGCGCTGGCGAGCCGTTCACCCACCAATAATGTTTGCGTTGAGTGTTTCAAAATTACAGTATTTCCAGCTATCAATGCAGGAGCTATTGTATTGATGGCGGTCATGTATGGATAATTCCAAGGAGCAATGACAAAAACCACACCATGCGGGATACGCCGAATATATCTTTTAAAATCTGCATCTTCTCCCGCATCAATGGCTTGTAAAGATTGTGATGCAATCTTTGCCATATAATGGGCTCGTTCCTCAAATCCTTTAAACTCCCCACCATATCGTACAGGGCGGCCCATCATTTTTGCCAACTCTGGAACAACATCATCGTTCATTCGTCCCATTTCAGCTACACCCGCCAACACTAAATCAATTCTCTCTTCAATTGGTCGTTGAGACCACGCTGGCTGAGATTTTCTTGAGGTTTCTATAACTTCTTGAGACTTCGATATTGATAGCGCTTCTCTTTTGGCAAAAACTTTTCCATCGATTGGCGAAACACAAGTAAGCATCGTCATGCTTTCTCAAACCCTCTTATGATCTCGTAATCAGTTACAACTTTATTAAACTCTTCAATTTCCCACTCTGCGGCCCTCGCATAGTGTTGTACAGTTTCCTTGCCAAAAGCCTCGTTTAGCATCTTTGATGAAATCAAAGCGTCTCTAGCGTCCCGCAAAGTCTTTGGGATTTGATTATCTGTATCATTTTCGTATGCATCGCCAGAATAAGCAGGAGGCAACTCTAGTTTTTCTTCAATTCCTTTTAAGCCGGCAGCTAGCATTGCTGCCATACATAGGTAGGGATTCATATCAGAACCAGGTATTCGGCATTCAATACGTACAGACTTACTGCCTTCGCCAACCAATCTAAAAGCGGCTGTTCGGTTATCGACAGACCAAACTGTGCGTGTGGGCGCAAATGTACCTTTGGCAAATCGTTTATAACTATTTACATAAGGGGCCATAAATACAGTGATGTCTGGCGCATATTTCAGCAAGCCTGCCATGTAATGGTCCATTAGTGTTGACTTAGATAAAGGCTTTTTAGCATCAAAAAAGACATTTGAACCATTACTAAAGAGAGACTGGTGAACGTGAGAAGCAGAACCAACACGGTCTTGATGCCATTTAGGAATAAAGGTTGCGGCATAACCTCTTTGGTGAGCTATTTCCTTAATTCCATGCTTAGCAAGTGTATGATGGTCGGCTGTTGCTAACGCGTCAGCATATTTTATATTCAACTCTTCCTGGCCTGCCTCCGCCTCTCCTTTTGAACCCTCAACTGGGATACCCATTTCTCTAAGAAAGTTGCGTATAGGCCTCATCACGTGCTCTTCTTTGGATGTCTGAAAAATATGGTAATCTTCATTATAGTTTGAAATTGGCTTTAGCTCTTTAAAACCATTTGATGCTATTTCATCATGAGTTCCCTGGAATATAAAAAACTCCAGCTCTGTAGCCATAATGGCTGAAAATCCTAGTTTTTCAGCCCGTTTAATCTGGGTCTTTAAAACTTGCCGAGGAGAAAAATCTACCGGCTTGTGGGTATGATGATCCAAAATATCACAAAAGCATAAAGCCGTTCCATCAAGCCAAGGCACCATTCGTAAAGTGCTTAAATCAGGTTGCATAACGTAGTCACCGTATCCAGCAGACCAGCTTGTTGATGCATAACCATCTGGGGTTGCCATCTCTAAATCTGTGGCAAGCAAATAATTACAGCAATGCGTTTCACTTTCCGCTATTTCTAGAAAGGCTTCCGCATGAAACCTTTTACCCATCAATCGGCCCTGCATATCGACCATGCAAACCAAAACTGTATCGACTTCTTGTTTAGAAATCTTTGCCTTAAGTTCATTGTAGGTCATTATTAGTCCCCAGTTATTTATTATCCTAAAACTCAACCCCTAAACAGGTACATCGCTTATTCAGCAGTAAAAGCATATAGTGTTCATTTTTGTTAAGCTTTCAAGTAAATTCAGTAACAAAACTCAATAAATACAAATGTTTCAATTTTGTCTTAATATCACCGATCACTTTATAAATTTATTGACTGGTTGAACTAATTGTGCGTGATTTCTAACGTAATTTACGGAGATCAAATCCTATTAAAAACCCACGCCCAAACATTCTTTTTATTGTCTTTGACCAAATGCGAGCAGATGCCCTGATTGGGCCTTTGGCTGATACAATTGAGCTGCCGAATTTTACCCAATTTAAAAATGAGTCCGTAAGTTTTCTAAACCATTTTTCTGTGACGAGCCCATGCGGGCCTGCAAGAGCGTCTTTGCTGACTGGGCAGTATGCAATGAACCATCGCTCTGTACGAAATGGAACACCGTTAGCACACGACACGTCTAACCTCGCTACATCGCTTAACTCTAAAGGAATTGAACCTCTATTATATGGGTACACGGATACCTCGCAAGATCCGCGAATGTATGAACAAGGCGATCCTATACTCACCTCATATGAGGAAGTATTAAATGGTTTTACTGAAGCTCAGGAAATGCGCTTTGATACAAATAAATCTTGGAAAGATTATCTAAGGGAAAAAAATTATAAGTTTGACAAATTAAGCGAAATTTTTGAACCAATCGATAAAAAAGTAAATGCTCCAGCACAGTATTCTGCTGAGGACAGTGACACTGCTTTTTTAACAGATTGCTTATTAGATGATTTGCCGAAAAGAAAACATGGATGGTGTGCCCATGTTACGTATGTAAGACCACATCCACCCTTTGTAGCTCCAGCACCTTATAATAGTTTGATTAGTCCAAATGAAATGCCAATTGCGCATCCGCTAGATACAAGTGGAAAACATCCATTTGACGACATCTCAAAACAATTCAGGCTAGCCAAAGATATGGTTATGGGATTTAGCAACCTTAAGGAGTGCCCAGAAACAAAATGGTTAAAAGAAACTAAACAGTATGACGAAACATTAATTATAATAACTTCAGACCACGGGGAAATGCTTGGAGATTATGGTTGCTGGGGTAAAATGCACTATTTTGATGGAGCGTTTCACGTGCCATTGATGATAAAGCCGCCAAAAAGTTTCAACGGAGATTTTGGAACAACAATAGATGCTCCATCCGAGTCAATTGACGTCACCCCAACCATTTTAGATCTGATGGGAATAGAGATACCAGACGAAATGGACGGTTCGTCACTCAAACCTTTTTTGCTCGGCAAAAAGCCTGAAGATTGGAAAAAAGTAACTATGTCTGAGGTTGATTTTGGTGACCCAGTCAAACCAACAATATGGCAGTCTCAACTTGGCCTTTCGTCTCATGAGTGTAATTTCTCTGTGCTCCGATCTGGAAGACATCGAATTGTAAACTTTGCAAGTAAACTTCCACAAATCTTATTTGAAATAAAAGAAGATGGGGATGTAAATTTTCTGAACGATAAGAAAAAATATCAGGAAACCAAATTAAATATGGTTTCTGAGTTATTAAGCCACCGCATGAGAAATGCTGGGGGTAAATTTTCACGAATCATGATTACTGAAAATGGTCCATTAAGGGGAACCTTTTGAGACGCTTCGAATAATTTTAGGTTTAATAACTTAATAAATTTGATCATTCATACTTAAAGCCTCCAATGCTAAATTCAAATTTTGCCTTAATTTATTGAACTTAAGCTTTATTATTGCAAATTAGTTGTGCATCTATTGGCTAAACGACAAATATTAAAACATTTTTTTCTGGATTTTTTTCTTTGACTGTTTTCATACTCTTGAGTGTGTCGATCATTTAACTGTCATGAAAGTGTCATGTGTGTCCGACATAATACTTTTGTCGATCGTAAACTTTCGACATCGAAACGGCCCTTAAACTTTAAGGACCACTCGAGTTTGGCAATGCCATTCTAGAGTCTAATATTGGAGGTAAATATGAAAAAATCTTTGTTTACCGCAGTGGCAATGGTTGCGCTCCCTATCGGTGCGTACGCTAGCTGTCCTGCGATAACTGTATCTGATATGATGGGCGTCGCTCCCGGAGCCTATCCACAACAATATGAAAAAGCAGAATTTGAAGCTGCTGCTGGATGTACTATGAGCATGTCCGGAAACCCAGACAGCGCTGCTCTGAATGCGAAAATCAAAGGTAATCCTGCCTTACCATCACTTGCTGAGCGTATTCCTGAAGAACCTCTCGTTGTCGTCCCATACGATAGCATAGGACAATACGGCGGTACTCTGGATGTACTTTCGAATGCTACAGAAGCTGGAACATCTGACTTCTTGTCAGTTCGGCACGTAAACTTTGTACGTTTCTCAGACGACCTTCAAACAATAGTTCCAAACATTGCTAAAAGCTGGGAGTGGAATTCAGATTTTACCAAACTGACTTTCCATCTTCGTAAGGGACACAAGTGGTCTGATGGGGCTCCGTTCACGAGTGCAGATGTAAAGTTTTATCATGATAATATCATGCTAGACAGTAATATTTTTGAAAAACCAAAAGATTACATCACCGTAGGTGGTGAAACAATGACTGTAGATACACCTGACGCAACAACAGTCGTTTTTAATCTCCCTGCACCAAAACCTGGCCTTCTCGCGCACTTTGCAACGCACTTTGCTCAAGGCTTTCAGCCAAAACATTTTCTTGGCCAGTTCCACCCAGATATAAACGCTGATGCAGACGCTTATGCTAAGTCGTTAGGGTTTGAAAACGGTTATGATGCTATCAAAGCTTATTACGGAAACTCAGACTGGACAGACACACCGTCACCATTGCTGAGCCGTCCAGAAATTGCTGGCAACCTTCCTATGCCAGTAATTCCAACTTTGGAAAGTCATATGTATATAGCTGATACTACCGAAGGAAGGCACCTGGTTGCTAATCCATACTTTCACCAGGTTGATCCGACTGGGCAACAGCTACCATATATTTCTGAGCAAGACGAAGTTTACAAAAACGATAATGAGGTACGCCTTCTTTCAATTGTAAATGGAGATGTTGACTATAAAGCACAGTCACTTCAACTTGCTTCAGCTCCAGCTCTTCTAGATGGTCAAGCACAGGGGAACTATACTGTTGACCTGCGTCCTGAAATCACTCTTGGTGTTTTCTCGTTTAACGTGACGCACGAAGATGAAGCGAAGAGAAACGTTTTTGGTGATATTCGCTTCCGAGAGGCTATGTCTATTGCTATCAACCGTGCTGAATTGAATGATGTAGGTTTCTTTGGCGAAGGCACACCACAACAATACATCGGCTTTTCTCCAAAACCAGCATTTGTATCAGATAAATGGATGTCTCATGCAACAGAATTTGATGCTGCACGGGCTAACAGCTTGCTAGATGAGATCGGTATGAAAGACACTGATGGTGATGGATTTCGCGAGTTACCAAATGGCGATAAGCTTGTCTTGAACATGAGCTTTGCTACGCAAGGTATCGCTGGCCAAACTGTTGAACTCGTAGGTCAATACTGGGCCGACGTTGGTGTGCAATCCGTTGTGAAAGAAGTTACACCTGACGAATATCGTTCTGCTCAATCAGCAAATAAATTGGACGTGATGATGTGGCGCAAATCACAGGCACTTGCCATTGTGCTTGGAAACAATGAGCTTTGGGTGCCACCATTCGAAAACTACTTCGGAGTTCGAACTGGTATGCTTTGGGCTGAATGGGTAGACAGCAATGGAGCAAATGGTGTCGAGCCGCCGGCTTATGTGAAAGAATTAATTTCCGACATCAATGCGTTTCAATCCGCTGACCAATCAAGTGACGAGTTCAAGGTTCTTGGTGAGCGTATGGTGAAAAATATGGTTGAAAACTTACTGTTCATCGGAACAGTGAATGCACCAGCACCTATGATTCACCACAACAACTTGAAAAACTTCACTTCTTTCAAAACACATTCGTACGAATATTATAGAACATATCCTTATCGTGCGACACAGTGGTGGTTAGACGAGTAAAAACTAAAGTTTCTTTTAGTTAAATTTTTCAAGGGCGGCTTGCAGTCGCCCTTGCTCATTTATTATAAGGTCTTTAGTCTTTTCCAGACAGGCTCGAAAAGAGAACAAAAAATATGCTTCAATTTGGAAAATTCGTTCTAACTCGCGCTTTTCTTGCGGCACTCACACTAGTGATTATTTCACTAGTCGTCTTCACATTGATGGAGTTCGTGCCTGGTGATTGTGCTGAACGCTATTTGGCTTTCAAAAACACTCAAGGATCTGGAATTTCCGTTGAAGATATAGAAATCGAACGTAAGCGCCTTGGATTAGACAAACCATTTGTACAACGATGGACACTTTGGATAGTAAATGCATTTCAAGGCGAATTTGGTGATAGCTGTATATTACGTGTTAATATCGCACAATTACTTGGAACAAAATTTTGGCTATCCTTGGGCATTTGCCTATCATCACTATTGCTAGCTTATATGATTGCTTTGCCGGTAGGTATAATTTCTGCTGCAAGTTCTAATGCATACCTTAACAATGGACTAAAGCTCATCAGCTATTTGGGATTAGCAATGCCAAACTTTTTGCTGGCTTTAATGATCATGCTATTTTCCACGATATACTTCGGAGACACACTCACTGGCCTATTTTCGAAAGAATATCGTGATGCAGAATGGAGTATGGATAAATTTATCGATCTCCTAAAACACGCTTGGTTACCTATTTTTATACTTGGTTGGTCAGCTACTGCCTTTGCCTTACAAACAGTGAGAGCCTTAATGTCTGACGAAATTGGAAAATTATATGTCACTGCCGCAGCAGCACGGGGAATATATGGCCGTAGATTACTCTGGAGATATCCTGCAAGACACGCTCTAAGTCCGATCGTAAACAGCCTTGGTTTTGATTTAAATAGGGTATTTAACGAGCTTCCTATTGTTGCCTTAATATTGACTCTTACCGATGCTGGTGCGCTCTTAATTGAATCATTAGCTAGATCAAATGATCAACAGCTAGCTGGGGCAATTATCTTTTTACTTACGGCAACAATTGTTTCCCTAAACTTTTTAACTGATGTGCTTTTGGCCATCCTGGATCCAAGAATACGGAAGAGTTTGATAAATTAGTTATGACAGAACAAATTCAATCAGATATACCGCAGCAGTCTATGCAAGACCAAAAAATGAAAGAGGCTTACTTTACGGCTTCTCAGGGTCAGTTAGTCTGGGCACGTTTTAAAAAACAACGGGCCGCGATGATAGCCGCAACGGTGCTTTTGGTGTTAATCATTTCAGGGATTTTAGCGCCTTTTCTTTCACCATATGACCCAACTATTGCCGGCCGGGACAAAGACTATCTCAATGGTGCCCCAAATATTCCCATGTTTTGCGATAAAAATGGCTGCTCTTTAAGGCCGTTTCTTCATACCATTGAGCGCGAAAGATCTTTAAAAACCAATTTTCGCTGGGTTGAAAAAGTCAATGAAGATAAGCGCCGTTATATTCAATTTTTTGTGACCGGTTCTGATTATAAGATCCTTGGTTTCATTCCCGGAAATATCCATTTGTTTGGGATAGACGATGGATTTGTCCATTTGTTTGGGACCGATGCAAGTGGAAAAGACATTTTTTCTAGAACGCTTCATGCTATTTGGACGTCCCTACAAGTTGGCAGCCTCGGTGTGTTTATAGCCTTTGTGCTCGCATTAGTAATTGGTGGAGTTTCCGGATATTACGGGGGATGGATTGACTCTGTATTGCAAATGCTTACTGACGCTGTTCGGACAATTCCAGCCATTCCACTGTTTATGGCTATTGCCGCATTCATACCTCAAGAATGGACGGCAGAGATGCGGTTTTTCTTCATTTCTCTGATACTTGGCTTGATAGGCTGGCCAACTTTAGCACGGCGTGTACGCACCCATTTGCTGACAGAGAGAAATCAAGAATATGTATTAGCCGCTCAGTTATGTGGAGCGTCTTCTTCACATGTTATTCGACGCCATCTTTTGCCATCATTTACTAGTTATATAATCGTCGATCTTGTAATTTCTTTTCCATACATGGTTTTATCAGAAACGGCTCTGAGTTTCATTGGGTTGGGCCTAAAAGACCCAGTAAATTCTTTAGGCGTTATGCTTCAAAACGTAACAAGTGCAGATGTTTTGTTGAACTATCAGTGGTATTTTATTCCCGTAATATTTTTTATCACTTTGGTGATGGCGTTTGTGTTTGTTGGTGATGGACTGCGAGATGCAGCCGATCCTTACTCTGATAATAAAAAGTAGGATCGACAAATGGATACTCTTATCGAAGTAAAAAACCTAACATTGAAATTTAAAACCGATGAAGGTCTCATAACTGCAGTAGAAGATGTCAGCTTCTCTCTAAATCGAGGAGAAGTAATGGGGCTAGTTGGAGAGAGTGGTTCAGGTAAATCTGTCACAGCAAAATCTCTTATGAACCTAAATGCTATGAATGCTGTATATAGCCCTGAAAGCAGTATTACACTTCATTCAGCCCAAGAAGAAATTGACGTTCTATCATTAAAAAAGCCAGCGGACCTTAAGGTTGTAAGAGGTGGCGCTATATCGATGATCTTTCAAGAGCCAATGGCAAGCTTTGCGCCATCAATCACCATTGGAAAGCAAATGATTGAACAACTTCAATTGCATAGTGATATGTCAAAACAGAAAGCTCGGGAAATTTCTATCGAAATGCTAGATAGAGTAGGCATATCTGACCCTTCACGAAGAGTTGATCAATATGCTTTTGAACTATCAGGAGGTATGCGTCAGAGAGCGATGATTGCTATGGCTCTTTCAACTAAGCCTCGCCTTTTAATAGCTGATGAACCTACTACTGCTCTTGATGTTACAATCCAAGCGCAAGTTCTGGATCTTATGAAAGACTTAGTGAAAGACTTCAATATGAGTATTATATTTATAACTCATGATTTAGGAGTTGTTGCACAAACTGCAGATAAAGTTAGTGTGATGTATCTTGGCAGAATTATTGAAGAGGGTTCTGTAAGAGACGTTATTAATTCTCCAAAGCACCCCTATACCAAAGGTATGTTAGCAGCACTTCCAAGATTAGACGACCTTGACTCACCCTTGAAACCAATTCCGGGAGATATTCCATCACCTTTAGAGCGTCCTTCTGGATGTGTGTTCAATACCAGGTGTGGGGAAGTTTTAGGAGATCAATGTTCTGCGGATATACCCTCGTTTACCAGCTTTGGGAAATCTAGGCGCGTTGCTTGCCACTTATACAAAGATGGGAGTGGTGCATAAAATGGCTGATTTAGTTAAAGTTGAAAATCTATCTGTATCCTACAAAATTGGTGGGGGTTTATTTTCTCAAAATTATTTAAAAGCCGTTAATAATGTATCGTTAACAATTAAACGTGGTTCTTTTTTTGGTCTCGTAGGCGAAAGTGGATCTGGAAAAACAACTTTAGGAAGAGCTTTGCTCAATGCTGTACCAATAAGTAGCGGATCAGCACACTATGATGATGGTGATGTTTCATATGAATTGAGTAAATTGGATAAAACGCAGCTAGCAGATTACAGAAAAAGAGCCCAATTAATTTTTCAAGACCCTTATGCTGCTTTGTCACCCAGAATGACCGTCAGAGATATAATCGCAGAACCAATCGAAGTTATGAAGTTGGCTTCAGATCGAGAAGAAATTGATAGTCGTGTCAGAACAATAGCGTCTCGTTGCCGATTAAACTTAGAACATTTAAGAAGATTTCCTCATGCTTTTTCTGGTGGCCAGCGGCAACGTATTTCAATTGCTAGAGCGCTTGTATCCGACCCTCGTTTGGTAATTGCAGATGAAGCCGTGGCTGCGCTTGATGTGTCCATCCAAGCAGATGTTCTTAATCTTCTTAAGTCTTTACAGAAAGACATGGGTTTAACATTCATGTTCATAAGCCATGATTTAAGCGTTGTGGCTCATATCTGTGATCATGTCGCCGTTATGTATCTTGGAAGGTTAGTTGAGTCAGCCCCTACCAGAGAGCTCTTTAAAGCACCTAAGCATCCGTACACTAAAGCTTTGTTTTCTGCTATTCCATCGCTCAATCCAGATGACCAGGGAACGGCACAAAGATTAGAAGGAGAAATTCCTTCTCCTACAAACCAGCCCAGTGGTTGCAAATTTCACACCCGCTGCCCTCATGCTATCGATATTTGTAAAAAAGAAGAGCCGAGCCTTCAACAAACAGACCCACAGCATGAAGTTGCGTGCCATCGCTGGAAAGAGCTTTTCAAAACCTGATTTTCAGGAAAGCACTTTAACATATAGGTGAAAAACAGTGAATAAACCCCTAATAACTACGGTGATTGGATCATTTCCTAAACCTTCTTATCTTCCTATTGAAGACTGGTTTGATGGTGCCAGAAATGATGGAGGAATGAATACCGAACGTGTAACAAAGGAATTTACTCAGTATATAGAAAAAAAGTCTGATAGCGATGAACATTTATTTGTCAGAGCTGCAAAGGAAGTTATTAATTTGCAGATAGATGCAGGGATAGATATCCCAACTGATGGAGAAGTCAGAAGAGAAAACTATATCCACTATCACTGCAGATATTTAGAAGGGTTTGATTTTAAAAATCTGGAGCACCGTGTCTTAAGAGATGGCGCATATGAAACAAATCTTCCAGCAGTTCGTAATAAAATCAAACATAATGGTTCCAGCTACTCTGTTCATGACTTTAAAAGCAGCCAAAGTGTATCTTCAGCGCCAGTTAAATTTACACTTCCGGGACCACTTACGATTATGGATACAACGGCAGATTGTTTCTATGACGACAGACCAAAGCTCAATCGCGATTTAGCTGAAACGGTAAATAAGGAAATTTTGTCATTAGTTGACGCTGGATGCAAATATATCCAGGTTGATGAACCTCTTTTTGCACGCCAAGTTGATGATGCCTCATCTTTTGGCATGGAAGGTATAGAGCGTTGCTTCCACGGCGTCCCAAAAGATGTGACAAAAATTATCCATATGTGTTGTGGTTATCCTGATCACCTAGATGATGAAGACTACAAAAAAGCTGATCCAGAAAGTTATCACCTTCTTGCCAAAGAGGTAGACGAGTTAAACATTGATCAGGTATCTATAGAGGACGCTCACTGTCAAAATAATTTAGAATTATTGGAAAAGTTTGAGAAGAAATCTGTTATCTTTGGGGCTATCGCCATTGCTTCAAGCCGAATTGAAAGAGAAGAAGAAATCATTGATAGAATTAATTCTGCTTTAGATCATATTGATAGAAATAGGCTTGTCATTGCCCCTGATTGTGGGCTTGGCTTACTAAGCCCTGAGTTAGCAGAAGCAAAACTTCGTATTATGTGCTCAGCAGTAAACAAAGTTTAACATTACTTCCAAAAAAACAGCCACAAGTTTCATTTGGTCATGGCAATTTTTTATGTTTAATTTGTGAAAACATAGCCGGAGGATATTCATGGGAACAAAAAATTCAATTCTTTTGGGAACTCTTGGAAAATATTCAGACCGGTTTCATACTTACCAACCTGAAAAGAGCTTTAGTGAGCGCTTGGATATTGCCAAATCCATTCCTCGGACGGACGGTGTAGAACCAGTCTATCCTCAAGACTTGGGGCATGAGGGACAAAATATAGAAATATTGAAGCAGAGTGGACATGATGTTTCGGCTATCAATGTAAATTTGAAAGGCGAAGATCTCTTTAGAGCGGGTTCTTTTACAAACCCAGACGCTTCAATAAGAAAAAAATCCATCGATTACATGAAGAAGGCAATCGATATATCAACAGAGTTTGATGCTAATATGATTTC
>LUMI01000341.1_pt1 | contig 14820 bp, 10 predicted proteins | sample 729681 | NCBI WGS metagenome assembly LUMI01 (sample SAMN03860267, study PRJNA289734) | marine metagenome | biome: seawater column; feature: ocean; material: water; isolation source: Red Sea water column Station 34 - depth 10m | place: Saudi Arabia: Red Sea | collected 2011-10-15 | depth 10 m
TATATATAAGAATTTTCATATTAATTTTTTAAACCTTTAAAGGAGAAAACACATGGCAGAGAGAATAGTCAGTCCAGGTGTATTCACTCGTGAGAGAGACTTATCTTTTTTACCTCAAGGAGTATCTGAAATAGGTGCAGCTATTGTAGGACCAACAGAAATGGGTCCTGCTTTTGTACCTACAATTGTAAGAAATTTTGAGGAATTTGAAAAGATTTTTGGTTCTTATAGCAGTGATTACTATACACCTTTTACAGTTAAGAACTATTTAGATAGTGCAGGAACTGTAACAATAGTAAAAGTTGGATATCTTGGTGGATATAAAGTATCAGGATTTAATTTAGTCGCAAGTGGTTCAAGTGGTCACGCGAATGATAAATTTGTCGTTGCACAATTTTTACCAGCAAAAGCAAACAATAGTGGTGAAGGACTAATAAGTGGTTCGTTTGCCGTTGAATCAACACCAACAATAGCATCTTTCAATTTATCACTTAATGGAGCTAATGCTACAGCTAGTCTTAGTGGTTTAACTTTATCTGAAAAGGGTTCACCTGGTGGTAACCTTTCTGCTGCTTCGTCAGATTTCTTATTAAAGAAAGTACCTACTTCAGAGAAAGCTCAAAAGATAGGTAGTACAGATGCACCAGCGTATATGTATAAGTTCTTTAGAACAAGTATAAGTGCGTCATTGGCTAGTGGTATATTACAAACTACTGATGGGTTATCAATAGAAACCATAGCAGATAATGGTGTCGATTTTGCATCAGGTACAGAAAGTGTTGATACCTCAGATGGTAACTACATTTCAACTATCACAGGTAACTCAGATGCGGCTTCTGCTAGAACACCTTTTATCCTAGCTCAAGATTCAACTGAACTTTTCAGAATCTATATGAGGGGTTCTGGAACAGCCACCAATCATTACTACGCAGTGATTAGGGACATTAAAAGACCACAGAACTCTAATTCAAGTCCAGATTTTGCTGAATTTGGATTAGCGATTTATAGTTTAGATGGTAATCTTGTAGAGTCTTACAGTAATCTAAATATGGATCCTGATTCATCTAATTACATAGTTAAAGTAATCGGTGATGAATTTCAGACTGTAAATAATGATGGTGAGATTACTTCTTATGGAGATTTCCCTAATCTTTCACAACTTATCAGAATAGGTGACCATAAAGAGGATACTTTCAGACAGAATCCTGCGTTACAACCTATGGGATATGCTGCAGTTTTAGATCCAATTACATCTACTGCGAGTGTACCAAGTGCTTCTTTTAATCGTAGTCAGACGTTTCCTCGTGTTTCTACTGAGTACAAAGAAAACCTACCATATGGATTCAAAATAGATCCTCGTTTCGGTGAAGATGAGTTAGCTACTAATAAAGAGTATCTTGCTCCTATTCCAAAGAGCGAAACATCTGGATTAAACGCAAACTTTCTTTTGACTAATATGAAAGGGTTCGGAGAAGCAGGTAGTTCAGAGGCTAATAAGTATACTAACTTTGCTATTGGAACAGTGAATCTATCGATATCCTCTTCAGTACAACAGTTAAAGTACTCAGTACCATTTCAGCATGGATTTGATGGTATTAATCCAGCAGCTCCAAAGCATACTGGTACATCAATTAGTTCTGCTAACACAAGTGGGTTTGATATTAGTACAGCTGCTTCAAGTGGTTCAGTTGCTTACAAAAGAGCTATAAACGCTGTTAGTAATCCTGATGAGTATGATATCAATATGTTGGTAACACCAGGTATTATTCATAAACACCACTCTATTGTTAGTAATCATGCGATTGATAAGGTAGAAGCTAGAGCTGATGCTTTTTATGTAATGGATGGTTCAGATATTGATGATAATGTTGCTACTGCAGTTTCTAATATTGAGAACTTAGATACTAATTATGTAGCTACTTACTACCCTTGGGTGAAGATGGACGATCCTTCTAAGAGTTCAGGAACAATTTTTGTACCACCATCAGTAGTAATACCAGGCGTGATTGCTTTCACAGATAGTGTATCACATGAGTGGTTTGCTCCTGCTGGATTAAATAGAGGTGGACTAACAAATGTTCGTATGACTAAGAAGAAACTTACTCATACAGATAGAGATGAACTTTATGAAGGTAGAGTTAATCCTATTGCTTCTTTTCCAGGTCAAGGTGTAGTTGTTTTTGGACAAAAGACATTACAAGCAACACCATCTGCTCTTGATAGAATCAATGTAAGAAGACTACTTATCAGATTGAAGAAGTTTATTGCTTCCTCAAGCAGATTCTTAGTATTCGAACAGAATGATTCTTCAACAAGAAGTAGATTCTTAAATATAGTTAATCCGTTCTTAGAATCAGTTCAATCCAATAGTGGATTGAGTGCATTCAAAGTTGTAATGGATGATTCCAACAATACTCCTGATGTCATAGACAGAAATCAGTTGGTTGGACAGATATTCATACAACCTACAAGAACTTATTATCTAAAAAACTATAAAAAAACTATGAAATAATAAGGTAATATTCTGTATCGATTTTTCAGTTTGTTTATATTTATATATGAAAGAATTAAACACTTATTAGGAGAACTGAAATGGCAGATATAATCGATCCTTCAGAAATTATGTTTACACCTTTTGAACCGAAAGTTAAGAATCGGTTTATTATGTATATCGAAGGAATCCCTGCATACCTTATTAGAGCTGCTGCTCGACCAACCATCACATTCGAAGAGATTGTTCTTGACCATATTAATACTAAGAGATATGTTAAAGGTAAAGGTGCTTGGGAACCATTAGAAATTACTCTTTACGATCCTATTGTACCATCAGGTGCACAGGCAGTAATGGAATGGGTTAGATTACACAAAGAATCTGTTACCGGTAGAGATGGGTATTCAGACTTCTATAAGAAAGATGTTACTTTCAATGTATTAGGTCCCGTAGGTGATAAAGTTGAAGAATGGACACTAAAAGGTGCTATGATTCAATCTGCTAATTTCGGTGATATGAATTTTGAAGCTAATGAACCTAATGACATTACATTAACACTAAGATACGATTACGCTATCTTACAATTCTAAGAGGATAATATGAGTTTTTTAAGAGAAATGCTTTCTAGTGATGCTAAAATCTCTAGTAAAAGATTTGTCGGTTTTATGGCATTCTTTATGTTGATTTGTAGTTGGGGTGCTGATACCTTTTCTGCTTTTGAAGTTAAAGATAAGATATTAGAATGCTTTATGTACATTTCAGTAGTTGGACTTGGTGTCACAGCAGCTGAAAAGTTCGGTAAAAAATAGTTATAGTTCTAAACTAAATCATAGGAGTCAAATATGGCTGAAGTCAAGTTCCCTACGGAAGTAGTGGATTTGCCGTCTAAGGGTTTACTATATCCAAAGGATAGTCCCCTATCAACTGGTAAAATAGAAATCAAGTATATGACGGCTAAAGAAGAAGACATCTTAACATCTGCTAACCTTATCAAACAAGGTGTGGTTGTTGAGAAGTTATTAGAATCACTTATAGTAGATAAATCAATTAAGGTAGATGATTTACTGATTGGTGATAAGAATAGTATTCTAATCGCATCAAGAATACTTGCGTATGGTAAAGAATATGAAGTAGAGGTAGATGGCAGAAAGATAGAGGTAGATTTAACTACATTGAAAGACATACCATTAGATGAAAGTATAATAACTAAGGGTGCTAATGAATTTGAGTTTGAACTACCGGCTACTAAAAGAAAACTTACATTCAAACTACTCACATCAGGTGATGAAAAGACAATAGATGAGGAAGTCAAAGGTTACGAAAAGATACATGGTATCGGTTATGAACTTACTACAAGATTAAAACATCAGATTATATCAATAGATGGTGATACTAAAAGAGCTAGTATTAATCACTTTGTGGATAATGAGTTCTTATCAAGAGACTCAATTGCTTTCAGAGCTCATGTAGCTAGTATTATGCCAGATGTAGATATGACATCAACATATACAGATGTAGATGGAGAAGAAAAGGAGTTTACGGTCCCTATGACCGTTACGTTTCTTTGGCCTAACGCCGGAATATAAACCAAAAATACACGAGCAACTCTTTCAAATAAGTTTCAACTCACAAGGTATGTTCTCTTTCACAGAGGTATACAACATGCCTATATATCTTCGTACATTCTACTTTAAGAGATTACAAAAACATTTTAAGGATGAAGCTGAAGAAATTAAGAAAGCTCAACAGAGTAACAAATCATCCATTCCATCGTACAAAAAATGATTATTCTGATATTTATTATTGAATAATTCCACACAAAAATAATCTTATGGAGAACAGAAATGGCTAGTAGAGAAGGTATGATTTTCAAATTTTTTGAGAAATGGAAAAAGAATAGACTCAATAAATTTGCTAAAAAAGCTCTTAAAGACAATCCAAAATTAGAAAAAGATTTGAACAGATTAGCTAAATCTTTTAACGAATTAGAGAAAGAACTAGATAAGCGATAAGATGGATAATGTTAAAAACTTAAAAGACATAAATGAACAGTTACAAAAAAAGTATAAGCTTCTTGAAGATATAATTAACAAAGAGAAAGAGGGTAAAAATCTTGGTGTAGCTGAAGCAAAAACTAGAAAAGAAATAGCAGACCTTGAAAGAAAGAGTTTAGGTTTTTCTAGTCGTGGTCTTGATATAGAAAAGCAGATTGAAAAGATTCAAAAAGGAGTTCTGTCGTCTATTAGTGGAAAAGTAGATTTAGAACAAAAATTAAATGGTCTTAAAAAGCTAACCAATAAGGGAACAAAAGAGGAACAAAAAGAAGCCAAAAAATTATTAGGTATAATGTCTGGTGTGGGGGATGGAACTAAAGACTTCGCTTCAGCTTTAGAAGAGTTAGCAGATAAAGAGAACTTCAAAATACTCTCAGACCAAGCTATTTCTTTCGGTAAAGCTCTACAAAACTCTCCTGATTTAGAAGATAAAATAAAAATAGAAGCTGATGCTCAACAAAAGATAAATGACTTTCAAAAAAAGATAACCGATGTCACAGACTTACTTAGTAGCCCAAAAGCTATGGGTGTGGCTACTGTCGCACTTTTAGTAAAAGGGTTTACTGATATAGCTGGAGAAGCTATTGAGATAAGAAAAGAGTTAGGTTTAAGTGTTAGTGAGTCTGCTAGTCTAGCTACAAAAACAACTTTACTATCAAAAGCTTTTAGTTTATTAGGTGGAGATGGTGAACAGATAGCCGCTTTCTCAAAGGCTATAGCTAGTGAGTTCGGTAGTATAAATCAGTTATCGTTCTCCACACTAAAGAATTTTGGACTTATAAGTTTAAGAACAGGTATATCAGGAGACAATGCGGCTAAACTTGCTAAATCCATTCAGAATATACAAGGTGGTACTTTAGAAACAAGTCTGAATACAATATCCACATTTGAGAATCTATCTAGAGCTGCTGGTGTCGCTCCAAAACTTGTATTGGATGATATAGCAGAAAGTACAGAACTATTTGCTAAGTTCGCTAAGGATGGTGGAGAAAATCTAGCTAAAGCGGCTATAGAAGCTAGAAAGTTAGGATTAAATCTAAGTGCTGTAGATAAGATATCTGAGAGTATATTAGACTTTGAGTCATCTATAGAAAAACAATTAGAAGCTTCGGTATTATTAGGAAGACAACTTAATTTAGATAAAGCTAGACAATTAGCAATAGAGGGTGACTTAGAAGGTGTGTTGGCTGAGGTTAAGAACCAAGTCGGTGGTGCTGAACAACTTAGTAGGTTAAATGTTATACAGAGAAAAGCTCTAGCAGATGCAGTTGGATTGGAAGTATCTGAACTATCTAAGTTAGCTGCAGGACAAGAGAATGTCAATAAACTTGCTAATTCACAATTTGCTGCATTAGGAAAAACATTTGCTATTACCGCAGGAATAGTTACTGTGTTGGGTGGGGCTTTAGGATTTATTATGGGTTTAATACCTGGTGGTCAAGCAAGACTTATGAGTGGATTTAAAGGAATGGGAAAAGGTTTAGCGGCTGGTGCGGCTATTGGAACAGGAGCTGGTGTCGTTGCAGCAGGTGTTCAATCAGCACTACCTAAAGCCCAAACAGGTGGTGTGGTAAGAGAAACTGGTATGGCTGTGGTACACAAAGGTGAGACAATAGCTGGAACTCAGTTCGGTGGTAGAGAGAGTAATAAGTTACTAAAACAAATGATAGAACAAAACGCAACATTAATGAATAGACTAACCAATAAGGTTGGTGACTTAGCATTAGGTTCATAGGAGATAAGAAGTGGCTTTAATAGATTTAGTATCAGACTTATCAAACTTTAAAGGTCAATCTCAGTATGATGGATTAGATAGTCAGATAGAGAATGGTGTAGACTTCATTCCTAATACGGATGCACCTGGCTTTACTCCTAAAACAGATTTAGAAACCTTATATAATAAGGTTAAGGATGGTACAGTGGTTGCTCCAAACTCTGGTGTTGTAAACAATGAAAAAACAAGAAATCCCTATGGTGCACAAAATGAGTATGTTGTTGCTAACGGAATAGGTATAGCAAACCCATCCCACATACTAAGTGATGATAACATATTAGGAGTTAGAATACAACCAAAGTTTACTTCTGAGTTTATGACCACTCCCATAGCAGACTTTGTTAGTAAGTTTCAGATACCATATGATTCAGATGTATACGATGTCCAACAACATATTTCTTCAGGTCCTACTCAGTTTAATATCCAACCTTTTGACAATACACCATCGGTTCCAAATGCTCATGGTGGTAATTTTATGACCACACCGATAGCTGATTACAACAGTAGATTTTCACTATCAACACCATTGGGAGCGGGTTCTAAAACATTGGGTGTTTTAAGAGTCATACATACAGCAGATAATTCACTCGCTACTCAGAATGCTAATTACAATTCTGTAAAAAATGAAGGACCTTTTTCTGGTGTTTCTGATTTCTCTGTTCAGACAACAAAAAGGTTATACAACGATAGTAGTTACATAAAAGATTTATTTGAATTTAAAGATAACAATTTTACAAATGTTCCAAGTGGATTAACAGACGCAGATGTTTTTTCTACCGATAACTTTAGAAGTGTGGCTAATAGAAATGTCAAAAACGCAAGTGGTGTACATCCGATAATATTAAGAAAACCTGGTTCTAATTGGGAAAATTATCTAAATGAAAAAGGTATAATTAGTGAGGGTGGATTTTTTGAGGGTACTTTAGGTTTGCTTGGATTGCTTACAAGAACATCGAGAGATTTAGCTGATAAACAAAGAATAGGAACTTACTTATTATCAGAACCTGGTAAGTTATTTATTGCTAAACAAGTTGCTTTTCAAGCTCTTAATCCTACAATAGAAAGTAAGTTATATAATCCTCTCTCCGCTGTAGGAATAGCTGGAGCTAGTGATTTGTTGCAAGGTGATATAAGTGGTTTGTTAAGAGCAGCTGGTTCCTTTCTATTTCCAACGCATGTGGAGAGACATCTAGGTGGGCTGAGGTATGAGAAAATTATATTAGGACCTGCTGGTTGCAGAATAGCTAGAACAGCACAAGCGTTTGGAACAGACCTTACTGGAAATTTCAACGTACCAACTTCAAACACAGGTGTTGGTTTATTTGATAATTTTGTAAATAGACAAGTAGGTAATGTTATGAGAGTTATAGACACTGTAGATGCTGCACTACTTACGCCAATGTTTGGATTATCAAATCCTAATAAATATGCTTTTCCAATATCATCTGCTCCTAAATCTGTGGTTGATGGTAGACCATCCTTTATAGGTGGTGCTGATTTAGCATTAGAAGATGTTAGAAGCGCTTTGCAAAAACGAGGTGGAAATTTCAATCCATCTACCGCGACATCACGCTTAGATTTGTTGGAAGAAGAGGGGTTGATTAAAAGACATTCAACTCTTGCTTATAGTGATTTAAAAAAGAGTCTTTCTTATGAAGGTACACTCCTTGGGCCAAAAGAATTAAATGAAGACTTAGAAGGTTTAACCGAAAAAGATTATAAATCAAGACTTGCAGCTTACGATGTAGTTAAGGGTATTGGTAATGGAATTGCAAAGTATGAGAGAGAAGATGTCGTTGATAATCCTAAGTTAGGAGCCATAAAAGGAAATATGTTGTCTTCCAATGTTGATAAGGTAAATATAACACCATATGGTGCATCAGTTAATAAAGAAAAGATTAATGTAAACGATAGTATTACAACTAAAGATTTTATAAAGTTTAGGTTTAAAGATGTGATTAACAATAAGTTTTTAATATTTAGAGCTATATTAGAGGGTATCACAGACACAGTTACGCCTGAGTATGCAGAGGATAGATATATAGGAAGACCAGATAAATTATTTATATATCAAGGTGTGGATAGGAGCATATCTTTTACATTCAGTATTTATCCTAAAACAAAACAAGAGCTGCCGATACTAATGGAAAAACTAAATTACTTAATCGGTTTATGTTATCCGTCATATACAGAGGGAGAAAGAATGATTTCACCTTTCATAGAATTAACAATGGGTGATATGTTTGTAGAGACTCCAGGTATATTAAGTAGTTTAACAGTAACAGTAGAGGAACAATCCACTTGGGAATTAGATGAGGGACTGCAGTTTCCACACTTCATAAAAGCAGCTTGTGAGTTCAGACATATTGGAAACTATATACCAGCAACCAAAGGAAAACATTATGACTTAAATTGGATTGAAGGTGATGGAGCTGCTGGCTTTTCAGAAACAATTCAAAGTGCTCCTAACATAAATGTGTATACTGATAAAAGCGAATTAGGATTTCCTAAGTATCCTGAAAGAGATGTAACTTGGAGAAAGAATGTATTTGAACAATTAGATCAAGGTAAGGTAGGAGTCGAACAATAATGCGTTATAGAAATAATTTAGTAAAAAAAGACAAAGATAATAAGAGGTATTACAAACCAACGATTGTACCAAATATACCAATCAAAGATAGTGATATTTTTGTTTATCCGTTATATGGTGATAGGTTTGATACATTAGCGCAAAGATACTATGAAGACCCAAACCTTTGGTGGATTATAGCAAAAGCTAACGAAATCAGTAATGGTAAAATATCACCTGAGCCAGAGAAAAAACTTAGAATACCAACAGAGATAGGTGATATATTAGATTCAGTAATTAAATCGAACTTTTAAAATGTTTACAAAATTCATATCAAAAAATATACAAGAAAAGATGAAGGCTAAGGAGAGAGCTTTAGCTAGAAAGCCTAACTCTGGTAATTTATCAATGAAAGATATGGCTACTAGAACTCCGTTTGTAAGGATGGCTTCAAATAAATCAAATGTCAGACTGAATAGATTGATAGAAGGTGGTTTAAGAGCTGGTTCATTCAACAATAAACAATTCACTTTTGGAAGAGCATATGAGGATGGTGATTTTGGGGCTGAGATAAAGCCCTTGCCTGGCATAAAAAGTATTGAATGTTCATATAAGGGCGGATTCAAGGCTATCAGAGAGTGTACAGTTAATTGGGTTGTTCCTCATATTGATATGTTAAACGAATTAACACCACATTTCTTTACAGTTGGAAAAACTGTTGTCGTAGATTGGGGCTGGGTATATGGTAATAAAAATTTAGATAGTCAGTTAACCGATACATTTATTTACTTTGGTAATGATAAGATAACAAGCTTAGTGAACGAACAACAAGTCGTTGCCGATGTAAGAAACGTACTCATAGACCAAAACATATTCAATAATCCACAAGATTTGATATTAAAAAAAGATGGTGACTATGATGCTATAGGTGGTCAGATTACAAACTTTGAATACAATTTAAGAGATGATGGCGGATTTGATTGCACCACTAAGATTATCGGAGTCGGTGCCGCTTTGTTTAAAAAACCACTAGATACAGGCGGTAATCAAGCTGGAATAAAAGTTAAAGGAAAAACGGCTAAGTCTTTACCACCAGACAGTCTTGTGAACTGTATTCTGAATTTGAAGAATATAATTCTTACCTCTGTTTTTAAGATAAATTCTTCTGTTGTAAAAAATAAAGACATAGTTTTAAATGCAGCGAGAAATAAAGCGACTATGGTAGGAACTGGAGATTACTCTAATAGTGGTATACTTGGTATGGGTACAAGAAAAGAAAAAAAAGTAAGAAAAAATCCTAGTGATTTTGGTTTTATAAAAGATAACCACAATGTTTATCTAAGTGACGATCATAAATACTCAATAAACTTTGATACAAAGATAAACAACAGTACACCTCATGTTCTTTGGATGGTTTTTGATGATAAGATGGAGTTGTTTGTAACTTGGGGTTGGATGGAAGATAATATAATTAATAGATATGTGTCTTTTAGAGCCGGAGACGATAAAGTAGAGGCTAAACTTACAATGAGAAGTATAGAAACTGTATTGGATAAATTAACCAATAAACCAATCTCTTACAAAGAGTATGAAGAATTAGATACTGAAGCTCAAGATGAGTTTAGAAAGAAGTATGAGTTAGGTGACAATCTTCCTTTCTTACAACAAACAAGTGATTTTATAAAAAGAGATTCATTGATAAGAAATCCTCCAGGTTTGTTTCCTGTAAATCCTTTTGCTTTTTTTATACCTGAAACAGTGTATGGACAGGTTTTTAAATCTTCAATAATAAAATCTTTTTTTACTGATGAAAATCAAAATCGTGTAAACTTTTACAACAAGTTTTTAACAATACAAGCACTTAATTTTAGAGCAAAACCAAAACCATTTGCTTCTACTACTACACCTGGATTTGGTAAATTAAGAAATATTTGGGTAAACATAAAAGAGATACAGAAGGCTTTTGGTATTTCTAATTCAGATTCAGACGATACATCAACATCTAATATAAATCCTCCAGGCACATTAGATGTCGCGATAAACAATTTATTATCATCTCTAAATTCAAATTTTCATGATGTTTGGGATTTTGAACTTGGTGTAGACCCATATGATTCCACTAATATAAAAATTATTGACAAATCAGATGCAGAAATAAAAAATCCTCAGTATACTAAGTATCAAGAAAACAGTAATCTAATTAAAGATGAAGCCGGTGGTATATTTCAGTTTCCAACTTTTAAAGCAGGTAGTTTTGTAAAGAATCAAAATTTAACATTTAAAATACCAGATGCACAGGCAATCACAATACTTTACGGATCGAACAAACCAAAAGGAGACAATGATCCTGAATTTGTTAATGGTCAATTGGATAAACTATTCAAACACAATAATACGAAAGAATTTGATGATAGGTATTTAAGTGATATGGAATCTTCTAATAACCAACAAGTTGCTATCACAAATAATGTCGGAAGTGATTTAGTAGATTCCAATTCAATAATATCTTTTTCATTCCCTTTCGGAATTAGTATTAATCCAAAATCAAAATGGTGGAAAAAATGGACACCTGATATTGATAAAACCAAAAAAAAGAGTGATACAAATGACGATGAGGCTTTTTATGAAATAGTTGATGGTCAGGTTGTATTAAACAAATACGGAGATTCGACAGTAACTGAGGATTTATACGACATAGAAAAAGAGACAGGTCATATAGTATTAAAAGAACAAGTACAATACACTTTAAATTCTTACCTTAATTCAAATTCACCTGTTCAACAATTTGATATGAGTAACTTGATACCAGCAGAACTAGGTTTAGAGATAGATGGTACAGGTGGTATAATTCCTTTTGATTTAATTCATACAGAGTATATAGAGGAAAAATATAAATCTGAACTGATTAGTTATGCTTATTTAAGTTCTGATGAGAGTAGAGAAGCAGGAATTACAGAAGGACCTGAACAAGAGGGTGAATCTGAAATATCAGATGCGAATATTGATATTATTACTGCACAACCACCAAAAGCAGAATTGGGTCCTCTAACCTACTTTCAATTATTCGATGTTACTCATAAGGTTGATGAAACAGGATGGAAAACAGAACTTAACTCTAAGATGAGAATAAATCATATACCTCGTGATGACTTTGTTACTTTTGTAGAAGAAGAGACACCACCACCACCACCCGAAAGACCATTTATACCTGTACCTAGTGATACTAATGTGGATATAGAAGGAGATGTTGATGAGGGTGATACCAGCTTCGATGTATTTGAGGATGTACCAGAGTTTGATTACATTCCTGTTCCTGAAGGTAATAGACCAAACATACCTGTGCCTATAGAAGAAGAAGATATTGTAGATGATGTTGAGTTAGATGATTTAGATTTTGACGATATACCACCTTGGATACCACCACCTTATCCGTCTACACTGTCTTTAAGAAGAGCTAAAATTGAAATAGAAAATAATCCAGAAAAAGTTCCTGGAGATGATGTACCACCTGATGTTAAGTTGTTGGATGTCGGTCCTGTATTGGGTCCTGATGAAATAGATAAACTGATAGCTAATGCTATCACCAATGGAACTGCTTTAAACAACGATACTGATTTAGTTGAGTACCCACCTGAACCAGACCCAAGAGCCGAACCAGCTTTACCATCTCAACCAATAAGAAGAGGTGGTGATTATGGTAATCTAAATCCATTATCTTTACTTGACCAAATAAAGTCACAGAAGATTATCCATGTTCAGCCAGCTTTTGATTTAGTCAATGAAACCGGTGAGGTTCAGAAACCACAAAGGTTTGAAGCACCACAGGTTCAAGAACTTAACTTCGAAAGTCCTGTTGAGGCTACGATTGCTGTAAACGAAAATATCAAGAAAGAGTTACCAGAAGAGATAGTGGTTGAAACTCCACAAGAGTTAAACTTCATAGAACTAAAATCTACTTACAAGTTTCAGTATTTACAGAATGAAATACTGTATGCTCTGAGAGAGGATTGGAGACCACTGTATCAGAAGGATGATGGTAGTTTGACTGGAAGAAAATTTAAACTAGACAGTAACCGTAAAAAGATTCCTATTCCAAACACAAATCCTGTTCAGTATGAAGAATTTAGACAGGTAAGACCTGGTCAACCCAAACCAGTAAGGCAAGCATATTGGGATGCTTACATAGAGGGAAAGAATAAAGATGGTGTATCTAAGACTAAGTTTGTAGATAGAGATAATTTTCAAATATTTCCTCCTGTGGAACCTACAGGCGACTTAGTAAGAAGAGACAGAGATATTTATTGGAAAGGTGAATTTAATCCAAAATACCCTTTACCACCGCCACAATAGGAGAGAATAAATGGCATACAGCGCATCAAATCCACCAGTAATGGAACAAACAACACAAGACTCAACAGATAATTTACAGTCAGTTAATCTTGAACTAAAAAGATTTCTTGATGAAAGAAAAAACAAATTACCAAGAGTATCTCCTAATATATCTGCTATACACGAAAAAACAGATAGAGTAGAAAAGAATCAGGTAGCAAAGGAAAAAGAATTTTACTCTAAAAGGGGAAAGTATATTCCAAAAGGAACTCTTTATCATACACATTACACCACAGATTTAGAGGTTCACTATATGACAGGCGGAGAACACAACGAAAGAACTCAATTAATATTTAGGAAGAGTGTTTTTGATAGTGATTTTGATTATTACAATACACTCAACAGACAAGAGGTAGTAAAATTAAAGTCTACGTCTAAACCACCAACCGAAGATGACTACAGAGTTGGTAGGATGAAGAGATACTTTGCTAGAAAAACTAATGATACGAGTTCTCCTGTATTTGAAGTTTCAGAAGATGACTTCGAATCATCACCCTTATACAATTTTGTCTCATTACTTTGGTATATCAGAGGAAATAAAATTAGAGTTACTAAACTAAATCAAAGAGAAATAAAAGTGGCTTCTATAGAGATACCTAATATAGGAAAGTTACTACCGATATTACAATACTATCGTTCAGATTCTGTGGTAAGTGCTAAACAATCAATAATAGATAGGTTGGGAATTACAAGCGAACAAGGTGAGGCTCAACAAGAAACCACTACAACAACACAAACAACTACCGCTCCAAAAACTAACACACAGCAAAGTGCACCAACTGGTCCTCCACCGGGAGTAGTGACAGGCGGAGCTGGTGGTGGTTCATATTAATTTACATTTTGAGAATACTATGTGATATTTATTTACAAATAAAGGTTACAAATTGGTTATAGTAGAAACATCTAAAGAGTTTGGAAAGTTTGCAAAAACTTTCAATAAGTTCGACTCTATAGTTATTCCCATCGAATGTGATTTCAACAAGCATCCAAAAGATACTAGATTGTGTTTACTCTATGTGAAAACTATGTCGAATGATTCCAAAGAGTACATCCTACCATTCAGACATTCCGATACGCTTAATTTAGAGGAACATATTATTGATAATCTTTGGACTCCTAAAAATGTTTACACATACGATAAGAAGAAGCTACTACATTTTTTCAATTGGAAAAACACACATGATGTACAGATGAATTATTATTTAGAAAAGAACGAACCATTGAGTATAGACGATATGTTAACAAATGCACACGAATACTTTTACAGAAAGTATTATGGTAAGTCTAACATAAACTGCGTCATACCGATTATGAAACATTTGGAATGGTGTAGGAATGTGGTAGAGGTTCTAAAAACAGCTGGTGTTATCGGATTGAAAGAAACAGAGTCGGTATATGATATCTATAATGAAGATGTATTAGAGAACTTACAGAAGATAGAATCAAATGGATTACAAACAACGGATGGCATGGTATATTCAGAGTACAATCCTTACACCGCTACAGGTCGCCCATCAAATAGATTCGGTGGTTTAAACTTTGC
>LUMI01000713.1_pt1 | contig 14793 bp, 9 predicted proteins | sample 729681 | NCBI WGS metagenome assembly LUMI01 (sample SAMN03860267, study PRJNA289734) | marine metagenome | biome: seawater column; feature: ocean; material: water; isolation source: Red Sea water column Station 34 - depth 10m | place: Saudi Arabia: Red Sea | collected 2011-10-15 | depth 10 m
TTTCTTGTTTTCGGACTCAGAGAACCCATTACGATAGCAGCTCCACCTTTTTGTCTTCTAATGAGTTCTGCTATTGCGTAAACTTCTTCAGAAGAAAAAGCAATTATGGCTGTCTTTCTATCAATTCTGGAAATTTTTTTATGTCCTACGTATGACAGTTTTGATAATCTTTCTCTATTAATAAATTCCACATCTTCATTTAATTTTGAAATAATGTTTTTAATAGTATTTGATCCCATCAACATCGTTAACTTATTACCTCTTGTATTTAATAATCTGTCAGTAAAAATGTGTCCACGTTCATGATCCGAACACATCTGAATTTCATCAACTGCAACAAAATCTAATTCTTTATCAACTGGCATAGACTCTACTGTACAAAGAAAATATTTCGCATTTAATGGAATGATTTTTTCTTCACCCGTTATTAAGGCAACTTTATTAATATTAGTTCTTTTTACAACTTTGTCATAAACCTCTCGAGCTAATAATCTTAATGGAAAACCAATCATGCCACTATCGAATGAAAGCATTGTTTCAATAGCTAAATGAGTTTTACCAGTATTGGTTGGACCTAAAACTGCAGTTATCTTATTTTTTCTCATTTCTATCTTTGGTATATCTTTTTTTTTACCTACAAGATGTTGTTAGTGTTAAAGAACAAAAATAGTCTAAAACATGACCGAATCGTAGGATTAAAAGTTCTCCTTTTTCAAATTGTGAGAAATCATTTTAGCATAATAAAAATTATTTCTACATCAATTATTTTTAAAATATTTTATCTGCCTGGATTCAGTCAGAAGGCTTAATTTTTAATATTTTCCAGATTCCTGATGCAGAGGTTATAATTTTATTATTAGTTTTTAATTCACAAAATAAAAAAACTAATGTTTTGGTTTTTTTTAAAATCTTTACATTTCCAATTATAGCTGACAAGTATCCTCCATGTGTAATACCAGCTGCGTTTAAATGATTTTCATTTATAGAAGATTTAAATTCGTATTCAGAATCAGAAATATTTCTAAACATGACACCACCATTATGCTTCATGAAACCTGGTTTCAAACTTATTTGTTCAAATTTATTTGACATTTTTTTACAATATAAAAGTTAAGATTAATATAATAATAAAAATTATCACAAAAAAGTAAATAACTGATCTCTGAAGAGATGCATTAATAAGCCAATCAAACATAAATTTCCCTTTTGGTGCACCTGCTAGGAGTCGAACCCAGAACCTCCTGGTCCGTAGCCAAGCGCTCTATCCAGTTGAGCTACAGGTGCATTTAATTTCTTATTCTATTATAGTATATTCATTTTTATTATATTTAAATTTAATATTTTATGACTGAAAAATCAGAAGATGTAGTCATTGTATGTGCACTTAGAACACCAATAGGTGCATATAATGGAGCATTGAAAAATATCAAATCTCATGAACTTGGATCAATAATTATTAAAGGTATTTTAGAACAATCAAAATTTAGCAGTAATGAAATTGATGAGGTAATAATGGGTCAAGTATTAACTACAGGTGCAGGACAAAACCCAGCAAGACAAGCTGCAGTCCATGCCGGTATACCGATTTCAAAACCAGCACATATTGTAAATCAAGTGTGCGGATCTGGTCTTAGAGCTATTATATCTGGTTATCAATCTATTAAATTAGGTGAGGCAAAAAATATAATTTCTGGAGGACAAGAAAATATGTCGATAACCCCACACTCAATTTTTTATAAAGATAAAATACGTATTTCAAAAGAAAACTTGATAAATACAATGATCAATGATGGATTATTAGATGCTTTTAACGATTATCATATGGGAGTAACAGCAGAAAATATTGCACAAAAATTTAATATTTCTAGACAAGACCAAGATGAATTTGCATTTTTGTCTCAAAAAAAAACAGAAAATGCAATCAATCAAAATAAATTTAAAGATGAAATTATAAAGATTAATCAAAATGGCACAATCTTGCGTAAAGATGAACATCCGAGAGTAGGATTAAATATTTCAGATTTAGAAAAATTAAAGACAGTTTTTTTAAAAAATGGAACAGTTACTCCTGGAAATTCATCTGGAATAAATGATGGGGCTGCTGCTTTATTATTAACTACTTCAGAGGAGGCAAAAAAAAAATCTATAAAACCGTTGGCTAGGATAGTTTCATGGAGTTCAGTTGGAGTGGAACCTGCTTTAATGGGTCTTGGACCTATAGAGGCTGTACGCAAAGCAACTCATAAAGCCAAGTGGAATATAGAAGATATTGATTTGTTTGAAATTAATGAGGCTTTTGCCGCACAAAGTATTGCAGTAATTAAGGAATTAGGAATTGAGCTAAAAAAAGTAAATGTAAATGGCGGAGCCATAGAGCTTGGACACCCTATTGGAGCTTCTGGAGCAAGAATACTAGTAACATTAATACATGAAATGATTAAACAAAAAAAAGATAAAGGTTGTGCGTCTCTTTGTATTGGAGGAGGGATGGGTATAGCCTTGTGTGTTGAGAGAATTTAGGAATTAATTTTTCCGTATTTCTCCTCTAATAAAATTTTTTGTATCCAAGTTTTAGCATCTATACATGTGCTAACTTTTGGTTGAATAAGTAAATTTAATAACTTTTTAATCATTTTTGAAGCATGTACTTAAAGAATGTCAAAAAATTGGACATAATGTGTTAGAATTAGAAAATAAGTAACTTTTATGGTGTATAAGCCTTAAACAAATGACTGAAAAATTATTAGTTCCAGATATTGGTGATTTTGAGAATGTGGAGGTAATTGAAATTTTGGTAAAAGAGGGTCAAGAAATTGAAAAAAATGATCCTGTAGTTACTATTGAAAGTGATAAATCAAGTGTTGAAGTACCCTCTATATTTTCAGGTAAAGTAGATTCAATAAATGTAAAAGTCGGAGATAAAGTTTCAAAAGGAGATTTATTAATTAACATAACAAATAATGAAAAAATTTCAGATCTAACTAAAGAAGTTCCCAAAAATACAGAAAATTTGATTAAAGAGGCAGAAAAAGCTTTGGAATTAGAAAAAAAACAAAGACCAAAGCTTGAAAAAATCGAAAAAGAAAAATCTGAAATTCAGCCTTCAAAAGATGGAGATATTGATCCATTAGAAACAAGTGAATGGTTGGAATCTCTATCTGCTGTTATTGAAAAGGATGGTAATCATAGAGCTCATTATTTAATTAAAGAATTAATTAATAAAGCTTATATGGAAGGTGCCAACATTCCATATACACAAAATACTCCATATATAAATACAATACCAGTAAGTGAGGAAAAAAAATCTAATGGTGATCAAAATATTGAGAGAAGGATAAGGTCACTAATAAGATGGAATGCAGCTGCGATGGTAGTTAGAGCTAATAAAAAATTTCCTGAACTTGGTGGTCATATTGGAACATTTGCATCTGCAGCAACTCTTTATGATGTTGGAATGAATCATTTTTGGAGAGCAAAAAATAATAAATTTGGTGGAGACTTAATTTATTTTCAAGGTCATAGTGCACCAGGTATGTATGCTAGAGCTTATTTAGAGGGAAGGCTTAATTCAAAACAATTAGATAGTTTTAGACAAGAGGTAAACCCAGGAGGCTTATCATCATATCCTCATCCTTGGTTAATGCCAAATTTCTGGCAATTCCCAACTGTCTCAATGGGGCTCGGACCAATGTTGGCCATATATCAAGCAAGGTATATGAAATATTTAATTAACAGAGGTCTAATAAAAGACGAGGGTAGAAAAGTTTGGTCATTTTTAGGTGATGGAGAAATGGATGAGCCAGAATCACTAGGTGCCATTGGTTTGGCTGCTAGAGAAAAATTAGATAATTTAATATTTGTTATAAATTGTAATTTACAAAGATTAGATGGACCCGTACGAGGCAATGGAAAGATAATCCAAGAATTAGAGGGTATCTTTCGTGGAGCTGGATGGAATGTAATTAAAGTAATATGGGGTTCTTATTGGGATCCACTTTTAGCAAATGATAAAACAGGTCATTTAGTCAAAACCATGAATGAAACTGTTGATGGTGAATATCAAGCTATGAAAGCTCGAAATGGAGCTTATGTTAGAGAAAAGTTTTTTGGAAAATATAAAGAAACCCAAGAACTCGTCTCAAGTCTTTCAGATAAAGATATTTGGAGGTTAAATAGAGGTGGGCATGATCCACATAAAGTTTATGCTGCTTACGATAAAGCATCTAAAAATATTGGTAGTCCAACAGTAATAATTGCTAAAACTATTAAAGGTTATGGAATGGGTAAAAGTGGAGAGAGTGTAAATACTACCCACCAAACCAAGAAATTAGATGTTGACGATTTAATGTACTACAGGGATAGATTCGATGTTCCTTTAACAGATCAACAGGTAAAAAATATTGAATATTATAAACCAGATCAAAATTCCCCAGAAATAAAATATATCAAAGATAGAAGACTTCAATTAGGAGGGTTTATCCCAGAAAGAACCACATATGCAAAACCAATAAAAGCTCCTCCTAAAGATATTTTTGATAATATGAAGGAGTCAACTGGAAAAAAAGAAATGTCTACTACCATGGCATTAGTTAGAATGTTAACAAATCTTTTAAGAGATAAAAATGTTGCTCCAAGACTAGTCCCTATTATTCCAGATGAAGCTAGAACTTTTGGTATGGAAGGTTTTTTTCAAAAAGTGGGAATTTATGCACATGAGGGGCAAAAATATGAGCCTGAGGACGCTGCACAATTGAGTTCTTACCGAGAGGAAAAAAGTGGGCAAGTTTTAGAGGAAGGTATAACGGAGGCTGGTGCTATGTCTTCTTGGATTGCTGCTGGAACCTCTTACACTAATCATGATATTGAAATGATACCTATCTATCTTTTTTATTCTATGTTTGGTTTTCAAAGAATTGGAGATTTTGCATGGGCGGGAGCTGATAGTCAGTCGAGAGGATTCTTAATTGGTGCTACAGCTGGAAGAACAACTTTAGCTGGAGAAGGTTTACAACACCAAGATGGCCATAGTCATCTTATGGCATCAACAATTCCTAATTGTGTATCTTACGATCCGACATTTCATTATGAATTAGCAGTTATTTTTAGAGAAGGATTAAAAAGGATGCATGAAAAGAAAGAGAATGTTTTTTATTACATTACGACTATGAATGAAAATTATCCTCATCCTGCTATGCCATCGGACAAATCTTGTGAAGAAGGAATTTTACGAGGTATGTATAAAATAAAAGAATTTAATAAATTTAAAAAAACAAAAATTCAATTCTTAGGATCTGGTACAATTTTAAGAGAAATGATTGCAGGTGCAGAAATACTTCAAAAAGAATATCAAATAGATAGTGAAGTTTGGAGCATAACTAGTTTTAATGAATTAAGAAAAGATGGTTTAGAGGTAGAGAGATATAATCTTTTAAATCCAGATAAAGAGCAAAAAAAATCTTTCGTTGAAAAATGCTTAGGTAAAACAGAGGGACCAGTTTTGGCTGCTTCTGATTATATGAGAATGAACTCTGATCAAATCAGACCTTTCGTAAACAAAAGTTTTTATTCTTTAGGGACAGATGGATTTGGTAGAAGTGATACAAGAAAAAATTTAAGAAAATTTTTTGAAGTAGATAAGGAACATGTTGTAACCTATGGATTGAGTGTATTAGCTAAAGAGCAATTAATAGCATCTAAATATGCTACAGAGGCTGTAAAAAAATATAAAATCGATCCAAATAAACCAATGCCAACTAAATTATAGGATGTCAAAAAAAAATATTAAAGTTCCTAATATTGGTGAATTTAAAGATGTAGAAGTTATTGAAGTTTTAATCAAAAATGGACAAGAAATTCAGAGGAACGATCCTCTTATTACTATCGAAAGTGATAAATCTAGTGTAGAGATCCCCTCAACAGAAAGTGGAATAGTTTCTTCATTAAAAGTAAAAATTGGTGACAAGGTATCTGAAGGCTCTGACATTTTAGAATTAGAGGTTAAAAAAAAAACTAATCCTCAAAATCTAATAGTAAAAGACTTCTCAGGAAAAACCGCAGCATCACCAAAAGTAAGAAAATTTGCAAGAGAATTAGGTGTAGATATTGATCGTGTGGCTGGTAGTCAACGTCAGGGCAGGGTTAGTGAAAATGATATTAAGTTATTTGTGGCATCAAAAACATATGAAATTCCAAAACCTAAAATGAAAAACAATGAAAAACTTAAACAAGAATATGTACACTCTGATTTTGGGGAAGTAGAAATTAAGGATATTCCAAGGGTTAAGAAACTTTCATCAAAATATTTAATGAATTCATGGACTAATATTCCTCATGTGACCAACCATGATGAGGCAGATATCACTGAATTAGAGGAATTTAGAACATCTTTAACTGATATATATACAGGCGAAAAGAAAAAAATTACACCTTTGGCCTTTATTGTTAAAGCTTTAACCGCTTCATTAAAAAAATTTCCAAATTTTAATAGTTCAATCGATGAAATTGATGAGGGTAAAATGACAGTAAAAAAATATTACCATGTTGGTATTGCTGTAGATACACCTCATGGTTTGATGGTTCCTAAACTTAGAAATGCTGACAATAAAAATATAAATATTATAAGTTCAGAACTTAAAAAATTAAGTGATCAATGTAGAAATCTTAAAATTGATAAAAAAGAATTATTTGGTGGTTCAATGACAATAACAAGTTTAGGAGGAATTGGCGGTTCTTTTTTTACACCGATTATAAATTTTCCTGAAGTTGCAATTTTGGGTGTAGGAAAATCTGAAAAAAAACAAATCTTTTTAGACGGTAAATTTGTAACAAGAGTAATTTTACCTTTGTCCTTATCTTACGACCATAGAATAATTGACGGGGCTGAGGCAGCTCGTTTTAATAATGATTTAAAAGAAAATTTAGGTAAAAATTTTGCTTATAAGTTAGCTGTTTAATCCAAATTATGTCAAAAACTACATCACTTTTTAGCGCTTTACTGTGTACTTTTATTTGGGGGACTACATTTATTGCTCAAGATACTGGCATGGATGATATAGGCCCTTTTACTTTTAATGCGGTAAGGTTTTTTGTTGGATTTTTAGCTATTATTCCTTTGGCAATTTTATTTGAAGTAAAAAAATTTAGATTAGAGTTTGAAATAGATTTAAAAACTTTTTTAATTCTCTCGTTTTTAATTGGAGTATCACTTTTTTTGGGTTCAGCGTTACAACAGGTTGCACTACTCTATACAGATGTCGCTAATGCTGCCTTTTTTACAATTTTTTACGTACCTATGGTTCCAATAATAATTTATTTTTATAGGAGGAAATCTCTACATTGGAGTGTATGGCCATCAGTAATATTGTGTCTGATTGGAGGATATTTATTGACAAATTTTCAGGATGCAACTGTAAGACTTGGAGATAGTTTAGTAATTCTTGGTGCTTTATTCTGGAGTTCACATATTATTTTTACAGGTATCATTGTTACTAAATATAATTTACCCTTAACATTGGGAGCTATTCAAACTTTAATAGTAGCTTTGCTTTCATTTATAATCGGGCTCATCTATGAGGAGTTTGTAATCAGAAATATTATGAACGAGATAGACTCAATTTTGTATGCTGGAATTTTATCTGGTGGATTTGCTTTTGTGTTACAGATTTATGCCCAAAAAAATATCACACCAGCTCCAGCAGCGATAATTTTTTCCTTAGAAGGAGTATTTGCAACAATAGCAGCATGGTTTTTATTAAATCAGTTACTGGGAATTAACAATCTTTTAGGTTGCTTTTTTATATTATGTGGAGTTCTATTATCTCAATTATTACCATTAATGAAAAAAACAATTTAGAGATATATTATTAAAAGTAAAATTATTCCTAAAAAAACTCTATAGATTACAAAAATATTTAAAGAAAAATTATTCACATATTTTAAAAAGTATTTAACTGTTATGAACGAAAATAAAAAAGATAAAATAATTGCAATAATTGATAAATAACTTATCTCTAAAGTTTCTTTAAATGCATCTGTGATACCTAGTGAACTTGCACCAATTAAAGCTGGGATTGATAACAAAAAAGATATCTTAGTCGAGTCTACTCTATTGAAATTTAAAAACCGCGCAGCAGTTATTGTAATTCCTGCTCTGCTAACACCAGGAATTAGAGCTAGAATTTGAAATATCCCAATGAATATAATTGATTTTAAATTTAGGTTTTTAGATATATTTTTTTCTGTTTTACTTTGATCTGAAAAATAAAGAATAAAACCGAAAAATAATGTTGTCCAAGCAATGATTTCTACATTTCTAACAAAATAGATAAGATCACTAGAATGAAGTATGTATCCAAATATCATTAATGGAATTGAACCAACTATAATTAAACCTAAAAGTCTTTTATTATTTTTGAGATCAAATAGATCTTTTTTAAAATAAAACATGATTGCAAACAAAGAACCTAAATGCAGGCTGATATCTATTAATAAAGAGCTTGTTTTAAAATCATAGAAATTTGAAATTAAAATTAAATGTGCAGAGGAACTTATTGGTAAAAATTCAGATATACCTTGTATTGCAGAGAGAATAAGAATTTCTATAAAATCTTGAAACATTAATGTGTCGTAACTTAAAAAATATGTATTTTAAACAATTCGATTTAATCATATTAGGTATGCAAAAATTAAATTTCATACATTTTAAGCTAAATATTAATAATTTTAGGTCAAATTTACTGACCTAAATAATCCTTTTAATAATAAAAACAATGTATAATTTGCCTTAAATTTTAAAATATATGACTGATAAAATGCTAAAATTTGTAAATATAGGTCAGCAAAATCCACCTAAAAGAGATGTTGGAAACAGGAAAGATGATTTTAATGAAATATATGATGATTTTATCACTAAGAAAGCTGAGGAGCAGTCAAGCAGATGTTCTCAATGTGGTGTCCCTTTTTGTCAAGTTCATTGCCCCTTAAGTAATAATATACCTGATTGGTTAAAACTGACTGCTGAGGGAAGATTAAAAGAAGCATACGAATTATCCCAAAGTACTAACAATATGCCAGAAGTTTGTGGAAGAATATGTCCACAAGATAGATTGTGTGAAGGAAATTGCGTCATAGAACAATCAGGACACGGGACAGTAACGATTGGCTCAGTGGAAAAATATATAACTGATACTGCTTGGGAAAAAGGTTGGATTAAACCAATTTCAGTTAATCATGAAAAAGATCAAAGTGTGGGAATAATTGGTGCTGGTCCAGCTGGTCTGGCAGCTGCTGAACAATTGAGGAAAAATGGATATAAAATTACTGTTTATGATCGTTACGATCGAGCGGGAGGATTATTGATTTATGGTATTCCAAATTTCAAATTAGAAAAACATGTTGTAGAAAGAAGAACAAAATTACTCAAAGAAGGTGGTATTGAATTTATTCAAAATTTTGAAGTTGGTAAAGATGCAACTCTTGATCAACTAAGAAAAAAACATGATGCAATTTTAATTGCAACAGGAGTATATAAACCCAGAGAAGTGAACTTACCTGGAAATGATTTAGAAAATATTTTTCCAGCTATGGAATTTTTGACAGCATCAAATAAAAAAGGTCTGGGAGATGATGTAGAGTTATTTGATAACGGAACCTTAAACGCAGAAGGGAAAGATGTTGTTGTAATAGGTGGTGGTGATACAGCAATGGACTGTGTAAGAACATCTGTGAGACAAAAAGCAAAATCTGTTAAATGTCTTTACAGGAGGGATAAAGAAAATATGCCTGGATCTGCTAGAGAAGTCTCTAATGCAGAGGAAGAAGGTGTGGAATTTGTTTGGTTATCAAGCCCTAAAGAATTTAAAGGAAAAAATAAAATTGAAAATCTTGTAGTTAATCAAATAAGATTAGGTGAACCAGACGAAACTGGAAGAAGAAGACCAGAAATCAAAGAGGGAGCAGAATTTGAAATAAAGGCAGATATGGTAATTAAGGCTCTAGGATTTGATCCAGAAGATTTACCATTATTATTTGACTCTCAGGATTTGCAAGTCACTAAATGGGGAACATTGAGGACTGACTTTGACACAATGGAAACTAACTTAAGAGGAGTTTTTGCTGCTGGAGATATAGTAAGAGGTGCATCTTTAGTTGTTTGGGCAATTAAAGATGGTCGAGATGCAGCCTCCTCAATTAAGACTTACTTAGAAAATATCGAATTAAAAAAAAATAAAGTCGCATAATGCTAAATTATAAAAAAAACTTAGAATTACTAACAAGAAATCATGTTTACTCTAAAGAAATGGAGCATGATGCATGTGGCGTAGGATTAATTGCATCTACTGAAGGAAAAAAATCTAGAGCAGTTGTTGAATACGGTATTGAGGCATTAAAAGCTGTTTGGCACCGTGGAGCTGTTGATGCAGATGGAAAGACAGGAGATGGAGCTGGGATTCATGTAGAAATACCAAAAGATTTTTTCATAGAAAAAATTGAGGTCACTGGCCATGACTATGATAATTCTGAAATTTGTGTAGGAGTGATTTTTTTACCAAGAAATGACTACTCTGCACAAGAGAGTTGTAAGACAATTGTAGAGAGCGAGCTCACAAAAAACAACTTTAGCATTTATGGTTGGAGACAAGTACCAGTTAATCCTAAAGTTTTAGGAGAAAAAGCCTTTCAAACAATGCCAGAGATTATTCAGGTATTGTTTAAATCAAATGATCAAAATTTACTTGATAAAAATTTAGAAAGAAAAATTTATGAGACAAGAAAAAAAATTGAAAACAAAGCTTTTAATTTATCTTTAAATAATTTCTATGTTTGCTCTATAAGTTCAAAATCAATTATTTATAAAGGAATGTTTTTAGCTGAAGCTATCTCTGATTTTTACTTAGATTTAAAAGACAAAAGGTTCATTTCAAGATACGCGATTTTTCATCAAAGATTTTCAACAAATACAGCACCAAGCTGGAGTTTGGCTCAACCATTTAGAGCAGTCGCACATAATGGTGAGATTAATACATATAAAGGAAACAAAAATTGGATGAAAGTTCATGAACAAGAAATGAGCAGTCCACTTTTTGATGATGTAGAAAATTTAAAGCCAGTAATTCAAAAGGGTGTTTCAGACTCAGCAGCATTAGATAATGTTTTTGAATTATTAAATAAATCTGGACAACCTGCCCCTTTAGCCAAATTAATGCTAATCCCAGACGCTTGGTCAAAAAAAAATAAAACATTACCCAAAAGTCATCAACAATTATTTAATTTTCTAAATAGTACCATGGAACCTTGGGATGGACCTGCAGCAATTGCTGCAACTGATAATGAGTGGGTAATTGCAGCAAATGATAGAAATGGATTGAGACCTCTGAGATATGCAATCACGAAAGACAAACTTCTTTTTGCAGGTTCTGAGACAGGGATGATAGAACTTAATGAAAAAAAAATTTTGTCAAAAGGAAGACTTGGTCCGGGTGAAATTATTGGGGTAAGAATTGAAAAAGGAAAAGTTTTTTCTAATGATCAAATTAAAGATTACTTAGCTAAGGAGTATAAACATTTCAATTCTCAAATAATTGATTTAGACGAAAAATTAGTTATCTCAAATGAGAAAAATAATTTTGAGGGAGAAGATCTTAGAAGAAGACAACACACATTTGGGATTAGTATAGAGGATTTAGAGTTAATTTTACACCCAATGGCAGAAGACGCTAAAGAGGCTACTGGCTCAATGGGAGATGACACTCCTTTAGCAGTGCTGTCGGATAAATACAGACCTCTTTATCATTTTTTTAGACAAAATTTTAGTCAAGTTACAAATCCACCTATCGATTCATTAAGAGAAAATAAAGTTATGAGTTTAAAAACAAGATTTGGAAATTTAGGTAATATATTAGATTTTGATACTTTAACTAAAGAAAATATTTATGTGTTGAATAGTCCAATATTATCTAATTCACAATTTAATAAGTTTATAAATTTTTTTGGTAAAAATTCAGTATTAATTGAATGTACATTCTCTCGTAAAGAAAATTTATTTAATTCTATTAGAAGAATTCAAAAAGAAGCTGAAATTGCTGTTCGTCAAGGTGCTACCCAATTGATTTTAAGTGATAAAGAAATCTCTCTAGATAAATTGCCAATGCCAATGTTATTGTGTGTAGGTGCAATTAATACTTTTTTAATTGAAAAAAAATTAAGAGGATATGTTTCAATTAATGTACAGTCTGGGGAGGCTCTTGACACACATTCTTTTGCTACCTTGATAGGAGTAGGTGCAACAACTATAAATCCTTATCTAGCTTTTGATAGTTTATACCAAAGACATGAAAAAAAATTATTTGGTCAATTTAGTTTTGATGATTGTGTATCGAGGTATATAAAATCTGTAAATGCTGGTCTTCTTAAGATAATGTCTAAAATGGGAATTTCTGTCTTAAGTTCTTATAGAGGTGGGTGTAATTTTGAAACAGTGGGTCTTAGCAGAACAATAGTTAATGAGTATTTTCCAGGTGTAACTTCTAAAATTTCAGGAATTGGATTGACGGGTATTGAAAAAAAGATTCATCAAATTCACGAAGAGGCATTTAAAAGTACAGATAATGTTTTGCCTATTGGTGGTATTTATAGATATAGAAAAAATGGTGAAACACATCAATACCAAGGTAGATTAATTCATTTGCTACAAAGTGCTGTAGGATCCAATTCATATTCAGCTTATAAGAAGTATGTTGAAGGAATATATAATTTACCACCAATAAATCTAAGAGATTTAATTGATTTTAGAAAAAAAAAAATTGGACCACAAATAGATATTTCTGAAGTTGAACCGATTGAAAAAATTTTAAAAAGATTTGGAAGTGGAAGCATGTCTCATGGAGCATTATCAAAAGAGGCGCATGAAACATTGGCTATTGGAATGAATAGAATTAAAGGCGCTTCATGTAGTGGAGAAGGCGGAGAAGACGAGAGTCGATTTAAAATAATGAGTGATGGAGACAGCGCAAATTCTAGAGTGAAACAAATTGCTTCAGCAAGATTTGGAGTGACAGTAAATTACTTAAATAATTGTAACGAGATTGAAATTAAGATTGCACAAGGAGCAAAACCAGGGGAAGGAGGACAGTTACCTGGTTTTAAAGTTACAGAAGAAATAGCTAAATTAAGACATTCAACGCCAGGTGTGACTTTGATATCGCCACCTCCTCATCACGATATATACTCAATAGAGGATTTAGCTCAATTAATATACGATTTAAAACAAATTAACCCAAAAGCAAGAATTGGAGTTAAATTAGTTGCATCCTCAGGAGTAGGAACTATCGCAGCAGGTGTTGCTAAGGCAAAAGCTGACATTATCCTTATTTCTGGTCATAACGGTGGAACAGGTGCTACACCACAGACTAGTGTGAAGTACGTTGGTATTCCATGGGAAATGGGTCTGACTGAAGCTAATCAAGTCCTAACGTTAAATAGTTTAAGACACAAAGTTACACTTAGAACTGATGGTGGAATAAAAACTGGTAGAGATGTCGTGATAGCTGCAATGATGGGTGCAGAGGAATATGGTGTGGCAACAACGGCTTTGGTTGCTATGGGATGTATAATGGTTAGACAGTGTCATTCGAATACATGTCCTGTAGGTGTTTGTACTCAAGATGAAAAATTAAGAGAGAAATTTACGGGAACACCAGATAAAATTGTAAATCTTTTTACTTTTATTGCCACAGAGGTTAGAGAAATTCTAGCAGAGTTAGGATTCAAATCGTTAAATGAGATAATTGGCAGAACTGATTTATTAATGCAGGTTAGTAAAGCGTCACCAAATTTAGATGATTTAGATTTAAATCCTTTATTCGTTCAAGCAGATCCTGGAAATAATAAAAGATACTGTGAATTACCAGTTATAAATGAAGTGCCAGATACATTAGATCAAGAAATTTGGCCTGAAATTGAAAAATATTTAGATAACTCAAAAAAAATTGAAAAAGAATTTTTAATTAAAAATACAAATAGAGCTGTAGGAACAAGAATTTCTCAGAGACGCTAATGATTATGTTGGAAAAGGATTGTCTGGTGCAACAATTACTATAAGAATTCCTGAAGAAAGTAATTTGATTTCAAATAAAAATACAATAATTGGTAATACAGTACTTTATGGGGCTACTTCTGGAAAACTTTTTGCAGCAGGTCAAGCAGGTGACAGATTTGCAGTAAGAAATTCAGGTGCAATTACAGTAATTGAAGGATGTGACTCAAATGGCTGTGAGTATATGACAGGAGGCACAGCTGTAATTCTTGGTGATGTAGGTGATAATTTTGCTGCTGGAATGACTGGAGGTAAGGCATTTATTTATGATAAATCAAAAAGCTTTGATAAAAAAGTAAATCCAGAGAGTGTAGTTTGGCAAAATGTAGAAACCGACTATTGGAAGAAGCATCTGAAAGATTTGGTAAAAGAGCATTTTGAAGAAACTGAGTCATTTTTATCTGAAAATATAATTAAAAATTTTGATGAAGAAATTAAAAATTTTGTACAAGTTTGTCCAAAAGAGATGATCGGTAAACTTCAATATCCAATAAATTCAAAATTAGATATTCAAGAAGTTAGTTAAATCATTAATTTTATTTCTTTTTTTATTATATTAAGCCATTTTGGTTTTGAAAGGCTATGATCACCGCCTTTAATAATTACAAGTTTTTTTTCTGCATTCCTAAAAAGCTTTAAAATTTTTTTAGAGTAAATAATTGGTACAGACTCATCATTTTTCCCATGTATCATAGTTATCT
>LUMI01001841.1_pt1 | contig 14770 bp, 15 predicted proteins | sample 729681 | NCBI WGS metagenome assembly LUMI01 (sample SAMN03860267, study PRJNA289734) | marine metagenome | biome: seawater column; feature: ocean; material: water; isolation source: Red Sea water column Station 34 - depth 10m | place: Saudi Arabia: Red Sea | collected 2011-10-15 | depth 10 m
AAACAGTACCTTGGTCACAATCAGACGCGACCCGGTAACAAAATGCCCGTGCAGCCTGAAGACTGGTATACATATCAGCAAGCTTGCCCTGGATCAGTTCAAAGGTCCCGATCGGACGGTCAAATTGCCAACGTTCATGGACATAGGGCAGAACAAGGTCCATGGCCGCCTGCATGATTCCGATGGGCCCCCCGGAAAGCACCATTCGCTCATAGTTCAATCCTGACATCAACACCTTTACGCCTTGATTTACCTCACGCAAAACATTTTCATCCGGTATGATACAGTCCTCAAAAACCAGTTCACAGGTATTGGATCCGCGCATGCCAAGTTTGTCCAGTTTCTGAGAGGTAGAGAACCCAGGCATGTCTTTTTCAATCAGGAATGCAGTCATCGCCTTTGACCCCTGGTCTTTTTCAGCAGTTCGCATGTAAACCACGAGAACATCAGCATCAGGGCCATTGGTAATCCACATCTTGCTTCCATTTGCAACCCAATGGTCCCCGGAGCGAACAGCCCTGCAACTCATTGATCCGACAACATCGGAACCGGCCCCTGGTTCCGACATCGCCAGGGCTCCTACGAATTCACCGGAACAAAGTCCAGGAAGGTATTTCTGTTTCTGTGTCTCATTCCCGTTGAGTCGGATCTGATTGACACACAAATTGGAATGGGCGCCATAGGAAAGTCCTACCGATGCGGAGCATCTTGAGATTTCCTCCATCGATACAAGATGGGCAAGATAACTCATTTCGGAACCGCCATACACTTCCGGGACAGTGATTCCTAACAACCCCAAATCCCCTAGTTTTTTCCAGAGTTCATTAGGAAATTCGTTATCTCGGTCGATCTGATCTGCGATTGGAGCGAGTTCCTTTTCGGCAAAGGTGCGAACGGTTTCCCTTAACAGATCAACTTCTTCATTGAGTGAGAGGTTCCAGATCATTTTTTATCTTTCGCCAGTTCTCGGAAAAAACAGTTTGCCGCGCCTGTATGACATGCCGGCCCCTTCTGTTGGACTTGGTAGATGAGGGCATCAGCGTCACAGTCCACCAAAATTCGGTTGATTTTCTGGACATTTCCGGAACTTTCTCCTTTCTTCCAAAGCTTTCTCCGAGATCGTGACCAGTAATGGGCATAACCGCTGGAAAGGGTCAATTCCAGCGCTTCACGGTTTGCATAGGCCTGCATCAAGACCTCCCCGGTTTCGGATGCTTGGGTCACCACCGTAATCAGTCCATCAAGCTTCGAAAAATCAAGCTCAGCAACAGGAAGCTTTTCCATTATTGCTCTGGTCGCATGGTTGGAAAGAGGATCACGTCTCTAATCGTGGTTTGTCCGGTCAGGAGCATCACCATCCGGTCAATGCCAAATCCGATTCCTCCCATCGGCGGCATTCCATATTCAACACACCTCAGGAAATCTTCATCCAGAGGTTGGGTTTCTGATTCACCTCCACGTCCACGTTCCACCTGTTCTTCCATCAGTTTTCGCTGAAGGAGAGGGTCGTTCAACTCAGAATAGGCATTGGCCAACTCCCATCCGTTGATGAAGGCTTCAAAGCGTTCGATCAGATCCGGATTTTCACGGTGTTCTTTGCACAAAGGACTGGTTTCTTTGGGATGTCCAGTGATAAAGGTTGGCTGAATCAGTTGCTTCTCACATTTCTCTTCAAACAGAAGTTGAATCGCGAGGCCCCGGTTCCAGTTTCCTTCCAGTTTCAATTCTTCATTTTCTAAAAGATTCTGAAGTTCCTGATCCTCCATCGATTCAACATCAATATCTGCCAATTCTTGCAAGGCCTCATACATGCTCATCTTCTTCCATGGAGGAGTGACGTCCAGCATTTGTCCCTCATATTCAAATTGCATCGAACCATGCAGAGCCATCGCACAGCGAGAAAAGATCTGCTCAGAGTGCTCCATCATCTTGGTGTAATCGACGTTTGCCTGGTAAAATTCCAACGCTGAAAATTCCGGATTATGGGTGCGGTCTATTCCTTCATTTCGGAAATTCTTGGTGAATTCAAAAACGGCATCAAATCCTCCAGATATCAGTCTTTTTAAGTAAAGTTCATTTGCGATACGAAGAAAAAAAGTCTGGTCCAGTGCCTTGTGATGGGTTGTGAAAGGGGTTGCGTTGGCGCCGCCATAAACAGGCTGAAGGGTAGGAGTTTCGACTTCCAGAAACCCCTGTTCGTTGAGATAGGACCGAATGGTCTGCATCATTAGATTACGCTGACGGAAAACCTTTGCTACCTCAGGATTGAGGGTCAAATCCACATACCTTTGTCGGTATCTGAATTCTTTGTCCCGTACTTCATCATGAATGATCTTTTCTCCATCCTTCTCCTGTACCTTGGGAACCGGCATTGGCCTTACGGCTTTGGTAAGAATCTGCAGATTTTTTACTCTAAGAGTCAGTTCCCCAGTCTTGGTATGCATCATCGTTCCCTGCAATCCCAGGAAATCGCCAATGTCACACATTCCAAAAACATCGAACGAATCCTCTCCCACCTCGTCTTTGCGGATGTATATTTGCAGCCGCTGATGTTGGGCCTGGATGTTTGCAAACACCGCTTTCCCCTTGCCACGGAGTGCCATCAACCTTCCGGAGATCGAAACCTCTTCCTGGCTTTCAACCAGGATCTTACCGATTTCCACAAGCTCTGGAAGGGTGTGACTGTTCTGAAAAGAATAAGGAAAGGGATTGATCCCTTTTCCCCGAAGTATTTCGAGTTTGGTAACCCTGATTTGACGTTGATCAAGATGATCGTTCATAATCCTATTTGCTTGAAATAAAACAAAAACTTTAAGTTGATCTTCATTCAGCCTCAATTCAAATCTAATCCTAGATTGCCTTCTAAATAGTGTTCGTAAACCATTTTTTAAAACCTAACTTAAACCGATGACGGAAAATCAATATCATAAAGAATACCGAGAATACCTCGAATTTGCTCTGCAAAAATACCTTCAAGAAAAAGAAGGTTTGAGTGAATACGATGCACGGACCCAAGTCATGCAGGATTTTGAAAATGTTGAAAAACGTGCCCGCCTTGCAGGCTACCTCTGAGTTGAAACCCTCCAAAGATCCATGAATTCACTGGCAAAAGAATCGAATTAGCACTCACCAGAGAGAAGTGCTATTTTTTTCTTGAACCCCGTTTGGGTATGGGTTAAATTAATTGATTATCGATTCGGGATGATTCTCATCCCAACGGTTAAACAACCGATCCGGCAAGATACGCCCGGGTCATTATTCATTAACAATCAGATCCCTTAAAGGAGGATTATGATTCGTCCCCTTCAAGACCGCGTGATCGTGAAGCGACTTGATGCTGAAGAGCAAACTGCTGGAGGCATCATCATTCCGGACACGGCTAAGGAAAAGCCTCAAGAAGGCGAGGTCGTTGCAGTTGGACCAGGCAAGCGTCTGGACAACGGAAGTTTACAGGAAATGGGTGTGAAGCAGGGTGACAAGATCCTGTTCAGCAAATACGGTGGAACCGACGTCAAGATTGACGGAACAGACTATCTGATCATGCGTGAGGATGACATCCTCGGTGTGATTTAGTGAAAAATAAACCCTAGCTTAACGAGAAATCATGGCAGCTAAACAAGTTACTTTCGCCGCGGACAATCGCGAGAAGCTTCTTCGTGGCGTCAACTCGATGGCCAACGCGGTAAAAGTTACGCTTGGCCCCAAAGGCCGCAACGTGTTGATTGACAAGTCCTTTGGTGCCCCTTTGGTCACGAAAGACGGCGTCACCGTTGCGAAAGAAATTGAATTGGAAGACAAGCTTGAGAATATGGGAGCACAGATGCTCAAAGAAGTTGCTTCCAAAACTTCTGATGTGGCAGGAGACGGGACTACAACTGCAACCGTTCTGGCACAGTCGATTGTGATGGAAGGTCATCGCAATCTGGCAGCAGGAGCAAATCCAATGGACCTGAAGCGCGGCATCGACAAAGCTGTTGCTGCAGCAACCGGAGAACTTCATCGGATTTCCCAAAGTGTTGCAGGATCCAAGGAAATTGCACAGGTTGGAACCATTTCAGCCAACAGTGACAGCACCATCGGTGATCCTATTTCGTCACCGATCAGGATAGCATGGAGGCCAACCTTGAGGAGCCTTATATCATCCTGGTGGAAAAGAAAGTCAGCAACATGAAGGATCTTCTCCCGGTTCTGGAGCAGATTGCCAAAACCGGTAAACCATTTTTGCTGATTGCTGAAGACGTTGAAGGAGAAGCACTTGCAACTCTGGTCGTCAACAAAATCCGCGGTACTTTAAAATGTGCTTCCGTCAAGGCACCTGGATTTGGTGACCGCAGGAAAGCAATGCTTGAAGATATTTCCATTCTCACCGGGGGCGAGGTTGTTTCCGAAGATATGGGAATGAAACTCGAAGATTTGACCTTGGCCAAGCTTGGTTCAGCGAAGTCAGTCGTCATCGACAAAGACAATACGACCATCATCGACGGAGCCGGTTCTTCTGATTCGATCAAAGGACGGATCAATCAAATCCGTGCTCAAATCGAAGAAACCTCTTCGGATTATGATCGTGAAAAACTCCAGGAACGCCTTGCCAAGCTGGCAGGGGGTGTGGCCGTCATCAACGTTGGTGCTGCTACAGAAATTGAAATGAAGGAGAAGAAGGCCCGAGTTGAGGATGCCCTTCATGCGACCCGTGCTGCTGTTGAGGAAGGAATTGTTCCCGGCGGTGGAGTGGCTCTGCTTCGTTCGCTGGATGCCGTCAAGAAAGTTGCAGACGGATTGGAATTGAATGATCAAAAAGTTGGTGCGGAAATTGTCCTCAAGGCACTTGAAGCTCCTCTTCGTCAGATCGTTGCCAATGCAGGCCTCGAAGGTGCCCTGATCATTGATAAAGTAAGATCCGCATCAAATACCTCGGATGGTTTCGATGCAGCTTCGGAAACTTACACGGATATGATTCAGGCGGGTATCATCGATCCAACGAAAGTGGTTCGTACCGCACTAGAGAATGCCGCATCCGTTGCAGGACTGGTTCTTACCACTGAAGCCGGAGTACATGAGCTTCCTGAAGATAAGGACAAGATGCCTCCAATGCCTCCAGGAGGAGGAATGGGTGATATGGGTGGAATGGGCGGCATGATGTAATTCATGCCGGCATCTGATGCCATCTTAGGCGGGACGTTCCAAGAGCGTTCCGCCTTTTTTTTTGCTGAATTAAAGAAGATTTATCCGCTGAGGTAAGAAGGCGGATTAACTTTTGTTTTCCTGAGCTTCCAGGGTTTCTTTACAGCGGATGCAAAAAGTTGTAACCGGCCTGATGTTCAGCCTTTCAATATCTATCTCCTCTCCACATTCTTCACAAATTCCAAACGATCCATTACTCAAACGATCGATTGCTTCATCGATTTTGGACATCAGTTTTCGTTCCCTGTCCCTGATGCGGAGAAGGTTGATGTGTTCTGTTTCTGAAGTTGCACGGTCACTCGGGTCGGGATACAAATTGTTTTCCTCCCTCATCTCATGAACCGTTTCTTCAGAATCCTCCACCAAGTCGGAACGCATTTTTTCAAGACGCTCTCGAAAACTCTGCAGATCTTGTTCGTTCATATTCAAACCTCAAAATGGTAAATCAAATATAATAAATTAATTTTGATTTCTTCAAAAGGTTTTTCTCCTTTATCACGTTTCCCCGAATTTTAAGCGCTAACCCATGTTTAAAGGAGGATTAGGAAGTCAGTTAGAATTCGAGGAAAAGGCGATGGTAGATTTTTTCGGCAAAAAGTTGACTCAGTTCATCCAGGTGTTCCTGGCTCAGTTCAAGTGAATGAGTTGCTAAACCGTTTGAATTTCCTTCTGCAACCTCGACCGACAGGTTTTTTTCTCTCCAAATCATTTCTCCATCGACACGTTGGTTCAATTCAACGCTTCCACTAAGATAAAACACCACTCCTCCCGCACTCTGAAGGGAGTCAAGCCCGCTTGTTTTACTCCTGATTTCGTTCAGGGAGATGATCAGTTGAAGATCTGCCTTTGCGGCAGGGACAATTTCAACCGATGCATTGGTTTCGAGCAGGTTTTTGATTGCTGCATTGGTTTTGGTATCCAGTCCAGCAACAAAGGTGAAGAAATCGATTTGCTTCGAAAAACTCCTCCAAGCAAAAAGGATTTTGGATTTATTCATTCGTTTCACGGACCATCTAATTAGTGTGTGCAATCATTTCTAAATCATTCCAGATATATCAAAACCAGCACACCAGTATAGGTATACAGTTGAAGGCCCCTGGGAACCTTCGCCATTTCATAACCTCCAAACATTCCGGCTAATGGGAAATCTCCCAATTGCTCATGGATCAGTTGGATGTCCACATCCGATTTTCCATATAAGGCTTCCCCCCTCGCAGCACAATTAAAATAAATTCCAAAACTGGGCGGTTTTTCCTTTTTCATCCTCTTCAACATTGCATTCAGGTCGTCCCTGGCACTGATCGCACTTCGATAGGCAAAAGATACCACGGTTCCCTTCTCAACAATTTGGGAAACCTGAAGCCCCTGTCGTGCCACATCGATTCCGGTCAGATGCCTGACCATCGAAGATTCCCCTTCAAATTTTGGCTCTTCAGGGTCAAGTGGGAAACTGATCAACAATTGTCTGGCAGCATTCTCAAGATTGTCGAATTCGAGTTCTGAAGCCACCCTGCTGAAAACTTCCAAGGCCGGAGTCCCATCCAAGGTTAGGACTAAATCATCCTCAAAATCAGTCACGAACATCGGGTCACCAATCGTCTTACAGGATTGGGTCACTCCTGCTGTAAACTCAGGAACCCCCTTGAAACCCATGCCTCCAGCACCATTGACCACAACCCCTTCGGCACCGAATTGAACGGAAATCCTGCCTGATCCATCATCACAGGACCCCGCTCCAAAAACCATTGGGTCTGATTGGACATAATTCAGCATGTTGATAAAATTATAGGGCTGATGCTGATAGACATCCGGGAAAAACAGGAACAAGGGGTTTTCTCCCGCAAAGCGTTCAAGTTCCTCCTTGATTTGTTGGTTGACCCCGGCACTGTCTTCAAGTTCCTGAAATTTACAGGTCGCAATGACTTCAAGGTCTGGAGTCTGTCCGACCATCACTACCATTCCGGGTTCATTGAAGATTTCGCCCTGTTCCGACAAGACTCCCAAACCACTGCATCCTGAAATAAATTGAGTCCCGCTTTCTTTTTGGAGGGTATCATAAATTCTAGCCGACTGAGCAATATGCTGAGGAGTAATGAACACGAGCAGCCAATCCGCTTGAGCGAGTCCGGATTGTTGAAAAGCCTGCTTCAGGGCTTCATGGACGGCTTCTCCCGATTCATGTAATCGGGACATGCCCACACCAATGCGATTCACTGGGCCATTTCAGAGGGATTGAGCCGACAGGATGGCACCCCCTTTGCTCCCATCCGGTATGACTTTAATACGATGATGGATATTTGTTGACATCTAATTCAGTGAACTTAGACAACACGATTTTTCGAATTTACCGTTATTGTACATTGCTGGTGCTCTGTCTTTTATTTGCATCAGGATGTACCACAAAACATTGGGAAAACCAGGGAGACAGTTGTGTGTTCACCGCGTCCGAACCTCCATTGCGCCGTGTTGTCAATTACCGCGACCATGATCTCTGCAATCGAAAGCTTCCAGCACGAACTCCACCCTTCCCCAGAGTGCGCAGCAATCCTGAAATGCAGGATTAAGAGAAAATTCTAGAAGTCTTTTTTTTATTCAGGCCGCTTCTGCTTCAAGAAGGTATGTTCGGAACCCGGTGATTTTGACAGGAAGAAGACTGCCTGAAAGGCCTTCGGTTCCACGAACCATCACGGAGTGATTTCCCCTGGTCCGTCCGCTCATGTTTCCGGTTTCTCTGGGATGGGGTCCCTCAACAAGAACTTCCTGGCGGCTTCCTACCATCAATTCCTGTTTTTCTCTGAGAATCCTTTCGTGGGTTTCTAAGAGGATCCTCAGCCTTTCGGATTTGATCTGGTCACTCAACTGATTTTCCTCCTCTGCGGCACGAGTTCCAGGTCTGATGGAGAACTTGAATGCATAAATCAGATCAAATCTGACCTCTTGCATCATTTCCAGAGTTTTCTGAAAATCCTCTTCGGTTTCACCAGGATATCCCACAATTAAATCCGTACTGATGGTTCCCTCCGGCATCCTGCTGCGGAACATTTCTACCTTCTCCAAATAGGTTTGAGTCGTATACCAACGTCGCATTCTTTTTAAAACTTCATTGGATCCGGATTGCAAAGGAAGGTGCAATTGCTCACAAACACTTGGCAGAGACGCCATTGCATCGGCCAATTTGGGATGAAAATCTTTAGGATGTGGAGAAGTGAAGCGGATGCGTTCCAGGTTTTTAATACCATCCAACTGTTGGAGCAATTCCACAAAATCGACTCCATTGGCGTGATATGAATTTACATTTTGTCCCAGCAGGCAGATTTCCCTTGTCCCGTTGTCACATAGCCGGTTTGCTTCTTCCAGGATATTCTGGGGGCTTCGGCTAACTTCGGTGCCCCTTGTCAGAGGGACAACACAGAAGGAACAGAAATTGTTGCAGCCTTTGGTGATTGCAAGATGAGCCTTGAGGGCGGGGAGATTTGATGCGGATGTGGAAAAGTCAGGGATGAAATCCCTGACTTTTTGTCTTGGAGCCAGGCGATTGATTTGAACCGGGCGTGCCCCTTTTTCGGTCTCTTTTAAAATCTCAGGAAGTTCAAAAAGATTGTCTGTTCCGAAAACGAAATCAACGTTTTCGGCTCGTTTTAGAATTTTTACTCCCTCCTGTTGGGCAACACATCCTCCGACTCCGATTTTCACATTTGGATTCTGTTTCTTCAGGCGACGCATCCTGCCCAATTCGCTATACACTTTCTGTTCGGCTTTATCCCTTACCGAACAGGTGTTGAGGAGAACCAGGTCTGCTTCATCCATCGACGAGGCAGGAGTGTAATTTTGGGTTCCGAGCAATTCGAACATTTTGTCCGTGTCATACTCGTTCATCTGGCAGCCATAGGTCTGGATGAAAACTTTACCCATAACACGTCCCATTGAAGAGAAAAACGGATTTCATTTTGAATTTGAACCCCAGAATGGAGATGAATCTGGAAGAATTATTCTGTTGCCGGAATTGGTGCCAAGGGTTTTAATTCCAGTTCTTCTGCACAAAAATCTCGGCAAACCCGGTAAAGATCGCGGGGAAATTCTGCATAGTGTTTCTCCCCATCCTTTTCCCAAAGAGTCTCCTCCAAAACCAGACCATGGGCAGTTGGCTTGACGTATTGGTACCATTTGTGATGGTGGAGAAGTTCTAGGGTTCCTGATTGGAACTGCTTCCCTTGGCCGCTGAAGAGGAGTTTGGAATCTTTGTCGGTAGAGGAATCAGAATTTATTTCAAAACTTAGCCGGAAATCGAACTTTCCCCAAAAAAAATGAACAAAGGGTGAATCAGAAGATTTTTCGGATTTAAAGATTCTGTAGTTCTGACGATCGATGCTGTAGTTTTTCACTGCAACTCCTAAAAGTTAAAGCTTAGATTTAGCTAAGACTATGCTTGGTTTTGACCTATCTTTTCAAGGCAAACCATGCATTCTTTGAGAATCTGCTCTTTCTTGTCGGGGTGGTTCCATACCAGGTGGTTTTCCTTACGGAACCATGTTAATTGCCTTTTGGCATACTGCCGAGTCCGCTGTTGGATAAGCGGTACCAGATCGGATGATTCCAGTTCCCCTCTCAGAAACTGGATAATCTCCCGATATCCAATGGACTGGAAAGGTTTAAGGTTTTCAGGGTATTGGGCCAATAATTTTCGGACTTCATCGATCCAGCCCTGATCCATCATTTCTAGAGTTTTCCGGTTGATTCTATCATAGAGTTCTTGTCTCGGACGGTCGCAAATCATTCCGTAAAAAGGGTATCTTTGGGCATTTGAATTATCATTATCCTGAAAACTGGAAATAGGCTGGCCGCTCGAAATCACCACTTCAAGTGCACGCATGATTCTCGACGTATCGTTGGGATGTAATTTTTCTGCTCCTTCCGGATCAACTTCTTTCAGCTTCTGCCAGCACGCAGGTGTTCCCTCCTCTTTCTGCCATTTTTTTACCTGAAGTTTGATGTTGGAAGAGACCTCGGGGATCTGGCTTAAACCGAAGAGCAGTGAACGTAAATACATTCCGGTTCCGCCAACCAAAATGGGGATCTTTTTCCTTAGTTTCAGCTTTTTAATGACTTCTTCCGATTCACGAACAAACCGTCCCACGGAATAGCTTTCATCAGGATTAACCTGATCAAAAAGATGGTGAGAAACCCGGTTCCGTTCGGTTTCTGTAGGCTTTGCAGTGCCAATATCCATACCGCGGTACACCTGCATGGAATCACAGCAAATCAGTTCTCCATCCAACTGTTCATTGAATCGATGTCTGGAGTCTTCTTGAATGATCAATCTTTCCGGATTGATTTTAAGTCCAACTTGAGATTCTCGCGGACCCTTTCGAAAAAAGAGTGATAACGACTTTCACGCAGATCCGGAAAGGTCCAGGGTAAAGCTTCAAACCTCCCCGCCTTACGAATCAGATTGAGATCTGACCAGATTCCACCTCCAAGGTAAATTTTCTGGGGTCCTTCTTTGCCTGACAAAAGCACCACTTTGTGAAGATCCAAATACCCCGGGTCAAGATTCAGGGTTCTTTTTCCTGCTTCTTTCCACTCATTTTCCCATGAATTTGTTTCATTTTTTAATGATACCGATTGTTCAACAGGATAAAGCCCTTTCAGTGAAAGAAAGCTCCGATAAAGTCCTGAACCCATTTCCTCTTGATAATAATCGGTTGAGTCAAATTTGTAGATCTCAGATTCTAATTCGATCTCAACTTCAATTGTTTCAAGATGCCTCAGAAATTGTTGATAGATTTCATCTTTCTGAAACAGAACCCCAATCAATGCTTTTCCAGGGAATTCTCTTAGAGAGTATTCGTCATCCCTTGAGATTTTGAAAAAATCCTTTGGATTTCTGCATAGAAACTTCATTTAATCTTTCCTGGATTCAACAATAATTTGGCTAATGCTGTGACTTCTCATTTTTGTAAAAATAATCTTCTGAAACTTTCATTTAATTCTTTTGAAAATGTTGATTGGTGACTAGCTTTTGGCTTGTTTTCTTAAAGTTTGGATACTCATCATACATACTGCTTTCCTTCTTTAACAGTATCTCTCAAAAGACGTGTTTGACCGAAGATTGCTGATTAATATAGATTGGTTCCTCTGTTTCCTGGTTTTACTGCTTTGTTTATTAGGATTCATTGCCATGTCTTCGGTTGCGGGAGGGTCTGTAGCTAAGGAGGCATATCTGGTTCGTCAGAGCTATTGGTTCATTGCCGGGATTGGATTGGCCCTTTTGACCCAATTCATTCATTACCGGGACTGGGCAAGATTGGGATTCATCCTTCATCTTTTGGTCATCCTGCTCTTGGTTTTGGTACTTTTTTATGGAACAGGAGGTCCTGGGACCAGTGTTCAGCGGTGGCTTAAGATTGGCCCATTTTTTATCCAGCCTTCTGAATTCAGTAAATTTACTCTGGTGCTAGCGGTTTCCCATTATTTTCGGGAAGACAATCGTTTTCTTCAACAGGGATGGATCTGGATGGCTTGGCCGACTCTATTGATGCTGATTCCTGTGGTGTTAATCATCCGTCAGCCTGATCTGGGTACGGCTTTGTTATTGATTGTGATCTTTGCACCGATCGTATTTATGATGGGCATTCGTTTTAGGACGATCCTTTCGGTAACCGGATTGATTTTGGTTTCACTTCCTTTGGTTTGGATTTACCTGCTCAAACCCTATCAGCAGGAAAGAATTCTGACTTTTCTCAATCCTGACCGGGATCCCTTAGGAACTGGATATCATGTAATCCAATCCAAGATTGCTGTAGGCAGTGGGGAATTCTGGGGCAAAGGATACGGGAATGGGACACAAGGTCAGCTCAATTTCCTGCCTGCGGACCATACCGATTTTATCTTTTCAGTATTTTCTGAAGAATGGGGCTTCATGGGGTCTATGACGGTCCTGATTCTCTTTTTGGTCCTCACTCTCTGGGCGATTGGAGGATTGTACAAAAGCAAAAATCGGGTCAGCATGATCCAAACGGTTGGAGTGGTTGCCATCATGACTTCACATGTTTTGATCAACATCGGGATGACCCTAGGTTTGATGCCTGTTGTCGGAGTTCCACTTCCTTTTTTCAGCTACGGCGGTTCTTCAATGATTTCGATGATGTTTGGAATCGGACTTTTACTAAACATCCGGATGAGACGTTTTGAGGCTGGCTGATCAGAATTTGATGCACATCCCAATTCTCCTTGGATTTTTGACCTCCTTTCCCATTTCAAAAAAATCGTGATGGTTCGTTTAAGATTTGCACCAAGTCCTACTGGATTTCTTCACATCGGCGGTTTACGGACGGCACTGTTTAGCTGGCTTTTCGCTAGGCAAAACCAAGGAAGTTTTATCTTCCGTCTCGAAGACACGGATCGCAACCGACTGGTTGAAGCAGCAGAATCGAACTTGCTGAAGATGCTGGAATGGGCGGGATTGGATATTGATGAGGGGCCAGGGATTGGTGGTGAATTTGGACCTTATCGGCAGTCCGAACGACTTGAGATATACCGCGATCATGTAGACCGACTTCTGGAACAAGGAGACGCCTATCCCTGTTTCTGCAGCGAGGAAAGACTGGAAAAACTCAAAACTTTCCAGCGTTCTGAAGGGCTGACACCAAGGTACGACAATCATTGTAGAAAGCTGCAAAAAAAAGAGGTTGATACAAAAATCCAATCAGGTGAAAAGCATGTCATCCGCATGAAGATTCCTGAAAACCAGGAAACCTTCCGGTTGAATGACCTGGTTCGCGGAACCGTAGCAATCGAGAGTACTCAAGTCGAAGACCAGGTAATCCTGAAAAGCGATGGTTTCCCAACCTATCATCTGGCTGTGGTGGTTGATGATCATTTGATGCAGATCAGTCATGTTGTCAGAGGGGAGGAATGGCTTCCTTCTTTTCCCAAACACCTTTTGCTTTACCGCTATTTTGGTTGGGAACCGCCTGAATTCATCCACCTTCCTTTGATCCTAAATGAGGAACGGGCAAAACTCAGCAAACGCCATGGTGCCGTTTCCGTAGAAGAATTCCGCGAAAGAGGTTATCTGCCTCAGGCATTGCTGAATTTTATTGCCCTACTGGGTTGGAGTCCCGGTGATGACCGGGAGGTATTGAGTCTGGAGGAAATGGTGGATGAATTCCGTTTTGAGAGGGTGTCCAAGTCGGGAGCAGTTTTTGACCGTGAAAAACTGAATTGGATGAATCAGCAGTACCTGCTGAAGTTGCCGGAAGAGGAATATTTCAGAATGATTGATGATGTGATCCAGAAAGGGGATTACCATGATCAGGATCCAGGAAAAATCAGGCAGGCTGCAGAAATTCTTAAAACTCGCTTAGTGACCCTTTCAGACCTAAACCAGAAATTAGGACTTTTTTTTGAAGAAAATCCTGAAATCAAAGATCTTCAGGCGATTGAGGTTTTGAAAGAGGAAAATTCAAAGACGGTCTTGAAAGAGTTCCTCCAACAAGCGGAAAATCTAGATCAACTGACTTCGGAAAATCTTGGGCAATTGGTGAAATCCGTGCAAAAAAGCACGGGGATCAAGGGTCGTGGTCTCTGGATGCCGCTTCGTTGTGCTATTACCCGGGAAGTCAGTGGCCCAGAATTACCTGCGATGCTCGATTTTTTCGGAGGAGAAAAATGTCTCCACCTGATTCGCCAGACTTTGGAGAATCCTTCCCTCAATTAAATTATGAGATGGGTTCAAGGATAAGCAAAATTTTGAAGAATTATGTTCTTCATTCTGCATTCTTACTTTTTTTGGCAGTCACTGCAGAAGCAGTCTCTCCGCTCACCATAAGGTATCCCTCCAGGGATGAAGCCTTTCGGGTGATTTCCTCGGAAATCAAGGGACTTTCCCAGGATACTCGTTATGACAATCCCAGGATTGCCTTAACTGACATCCCCAACTACCAAAGCCTTAAAAGGGATTCTACTTCAGAAATGCTGGAAAATGCATTGAATGAGTCCCTCTCGAATGAAATGCCGGACCAGGTTGTTCCTCATTTTGAACTGATTCAGCTTAGAATCGAATGGAATGAAAATTATCCGGGAAGTTTTAGGGAACCGCTGTCTGAAGACTTGGCTGGCCAGGCGGAAGCAGATTGGATGATTAGCGGAACTCATGAAACCTTGGAAAATCAGGAGCTTCAGCTACGGTTGGAACTTTACGATATGGTCAGTGAAAAAATTCTCTGGCAGAGCAATGTTACCTTTCCTCAAGCAGGGATACTATTTTTAGAACAATCCGTTGCCCCAGTATCTCCTCCGCAAAAACCTTCTATTTCTGAAAAAAAGAATCCTCCAGAATTTCAAGACCGTTTCGATGAATTATCCCCGAATGCTGGCATCAAAGATCCTCTTCAATATAAAAGTGATCATGAAATAAAGAACCAGCCATCATTCGAGCAAAATCAGAGAGGATTTTTCAGTATGATTTTGCCGGAATTCATAAGTCCATCGCCTCTTCCGCCTCCACCAGAGGGGATGGTCCGAATTCCTGAAGGAGAATTCGTGATGGGAAACCTCGGCGGACGCACAGATGAACAACCGGATCACC
>LUMI01001966.1_pt1 | contig 14752 bp, 16 predicted proteins | sample 729681 | NCBI WGS metagenome assembly LUMI01 (sample SAMN03860267, study PRJNA289734) | marine metagenome | biome: seawater column; feature: ocean; material: water; isolation source: Red Sea water column Station 34 - depth 10m | place: Saudi Arabia: Red Sea | collected 2011-10-15 | depth 10 m
GCATGCCTCTACTATTTCAAATATATCGACGTGGTTTCGCATAAAAATAGCGACCACATCGTTATCGCACACACCATGTTCAGCAAGTGCATGTGCTATAATACGTGCACGGTCATCCATATCGCCTCTACTGCGTCTGTAAATACTTTTGCCGCATTGATGAAACACGCCTGCCATATCTTCCCCCTGTACTATTCGCAATATGCAACAATAAAATTAACAAAATTTTTACAACGAGATTTAAATAAACGCATTGTTATTATTGATACATTGCTATTTACGTATGCAATGGGAAAATGCAGGCCCTGCTCAAATGTAAACTTATGCAGAAAAACAAAGTGGTGGCAGGTAGAATACGCCACCAACTGTTACAGATTTAAATAACAAGAGAACGGGCTGATGCGTTGTTATCGCTCAGCCAAAACCACAGGAGAAAAATAAACAGTGAAATCTAAGCATGCACAGGTTCATTTTAATGAGAGCGGTACGCCTGTCGCCGACCATTTTAACGACGTTTATTTTTCTAACGACAGCGGAATTGATGAAACCCAACACGTTTTTGTTGCAGGCAACGACCTTGCTGAACGCTGGCAACAGTGGCCCAACCCTACTTTTGTCATCGCCGAAACAGGTTTTGGAACTGGGCTGAACTTTTTGGTCGCCATGCGTGCCTTTAACGAATTTAGAGCAGCGAACCCTGATCATCCGTTAAAGCGCCTGTATTTTATTACCACGGAAAAGTTTCCACTGCCTCAACAGGATATGCAGCGTGCGCTAGAAGCTTTTCCTGTTCTTAAAGACGAAGCGGAAGCACTCGCTTCACTTTACCCCATGGGACTTGAAGGTTGTCATCGCCTTCATTTTGATAACCATTCAACCACACTCGACTTGTGGATTGGTGATGTACACGAGCTTTTGCCTCAATGGCATTCTCCTGTAAATGGCCTCATCGATGCCTGGTTTTTAGATGGTTTTGCACCAAGCAAAAACCCTGATATGTGGACCGATGCACTGTTTAGCCAAATGGCTCGCTTGTCAAAAACAGGTACAACATTTGGAACCTTTACCGCCGCAGGTATCGTAAAGCGAGGGCTAGCTGGTGTGGGTTTTACCATTAAAAAACGCAACGGTTTTGGCCGTAAGCGCGACATGTTGACCGGCGTTTTTGACCAAGACAATGAGAATGTGCAGCATAAACTTCGCCTACCTGCTGGCCCCTATTATAGGTACGCGAACGACAGTTTAGATAAAACAAGCAAAGTCGCAGTAGTAGGCTCCGGCCTTGCAGCAGCTACGGCATGCCTGGCTTTAGTAAAACGCGGCATTAGCACTACTTTGTATTTCGATGGTGACACCCTTGCAAGCGGCGCTTCTGGCAACCCGCAAGGCGGTTTTTACCCGCAGCTTCATAGCGAAGCAAGTATTGCCAGCCGCATTCAAGCGCATAGTTTTTTGTATGCTAGACAAGCCTACGACCACACTATTGAACATGCAAAAGCCTGTGGCCTAGCCGACGTTGCCCATGATTTCTGTGGTGTTATTCAATTAAGCTTTAACGACAAGGTAGCAGAACGTCAAAATAAACTGGCAGCAGCCGACGTATGGCCTGAAGCTTTGATTAAGCCGGTGAACAGCAAAGAAGTGAGCGATATCGCTAACCTAGCTCTTCCCTACTCTGGCTTATACATTGGCTTGGGCGGATGGCTTTCTCCTCCGCAGCTAGTTACTGCCATGATTGAAGAAGCACTTCAAAGTGGCAAACTCGAGTTGAAACCCAATCATACCTATGTGTCTCATGAGGCAGTTGAGACAACAAAGCAGCGGGTGCAGATTCGTTTTAATTTCGATAGCGCTGAGAGTGAAGAAGTTATTACTGCCGATCACCTTATCCTTGCCCTTGGTGCAGGTGCGGTAAACGCTAGCGATTTTAACAGCCTGTCCCTTCGCCCTGTTCGCGGCCAGGTTGAAGCTATTCCCACCCAAATGCCAATTGAACAGCTTAACACTGTGTTGTGTCACAAAGGCTATATGACACCTGTATTCGAAGGTCGGCACGCGTTAGGTTCAACCTACGTTAAAAACGACTTAAGTACCGATGTACGAGGCGATGAAACTGAAATGAACCTCGCCACACACGAACAGGCGCTGGCAAGTACGATACGGGCGTTTACGCGGACGCCTCTGTCATCTTCAATGATGGTGCCAGTTACAACATGACGGTAAAGCCAGAGCCGCTACGCGTTTAGGTTCACCCGACCACCAGCCTGTTGTCGGTGCACTACATAATTTTGACTCATTAAAAGAGCACTACACTATGCTAGGCGTGGGCAAACCGTTGACTAGCGCGCCAGTGTTGCCAAGCAGCGTAGTTTCCACCCTTACTTGCTTAGGGTCACGAGGGTTAACCACAGCGCCTTTAATGGCAGAGGTCTTGGTGAGCAGTCTATGTAAGGAGCCGCTACCTTTAAGCAATGAACTGCTTAATGCTGTAAACACAAGCCGCTTTATGACTCGCGAAGCGATTAGAAATCAGGGTTAATAAACGGAGAGGTTTTTGTGAAAATTCTCCTTTGCCTTAAACACAATAGATCGGATATTTAGAGGTTTTAAAGCGAACATGAAATGAGTTCGCTTTGAAAAAACAGAGCACAATGGAAGTAAATGGCTAGTTTACGCTAGCCATTTTATTTAAATCCATCACGATAAAAGCGGGAATGTATACGTTAGCGCTTGCTACCACTTGTTTATTTTCCAGCGACACGATACGGGCGTTTACGCGGACGCCTCTGTCATCTTCAATGATGGTGCCAGTTACAACATGCGAGTAAGTACGAAATCGCCAATTGGCGTTACGGTAATGCCACCTGCAAGCTTAAAGTCGACAACCGCTAACCCAAAGTCTTGCAGCTCGGCTATTAGATACTCTGAAAGCTGATTGCCTAACACGGTGCTGTCGCTCAACGACTGATTAAGCCTCACAAAACTCGCCACACCCACCATATCTTGCTGCGTAAGACGGGTTGCATTGTCCATTAACTCCATCGCAAGTTGCGAGGCGTAATCATTTAAGCGCTTGTGCGTCTGTGAAGGTGAATAGCCATGGTGTAATGGGTCTTTATAGCCGGGGTCGACTTCCACGTGCTGTTGATATTGTCTATCGCGAGAATCTGGTGTGTACTCTAGCCCTGAGCGGCTTGGTACAGGCACTGGCTCGGCGTGATGCGTAATTTCACCGTCTTCAGCTAACCAAAATGAGCCAATAGATTGTGTGCTAGTACACCCTGTCATACATACACTTAGCATTACGCCAACGGCTGCCCAACTGCTTGACACAAGCTTCTTTGTAAACACCATGCTGAAACTCCTAGCCGCGACTTAGCTTAACGCCATCGCGCATACCGTTTTGCTGGCTACCGTCACTTGGAATAAGTGCATCTACTACGTAGAACGGCACTAACATTTGCGCAGTTGCCACAACTGCGCGCGACTCCATGCCCAAAATACGAGCGTTAACTAACACGCCACCTTGGTGCTTGGTCATGGTTCCGGTAAGTACGTATTCTATAGGAAGGCTGCTGCTCAATTCCAAATAGTCTCGGCTTAATACAAAATCGCCATCGTCAGTAATGCGAATATATTCAGTGGCTTTGAAGTCGATAACCGGCACGCGGAATTTATGCAGTTCGTGAACAAAAGATTCCGCCATCTGACGACCAAGCAAATCTGTTTTCTGCAAGTCAGTATCTAGCAGTGCGAAATGGGTTACACCAATAGGTGTTTTGTTATTCACATATTCCATATTGGCAATTAAGTCTTGCGCCATGTTCTTAACATAGTCGCCAATATGTTTGGTCAGTGGGCGACCTTTATAGGCACCCTGAACGCTTGAGTATAACGGAGGTTGCCCAATTGCCCCATACGCGTCCATTCCTTGAGACTGATTATCACCGTTATTTTCAATGGGCTTAGCAGGAGCACGGTCGGCGGCAGTAATATCAATCACATTCATAGCCGGGCGCTGAGGCGCTTGTTCGGCTACCTCTTCTTCCCCCATCATCATAGAGCACCCGCTAACGCTTAGCAGTGAAGCACAAAGCGAAAGCGCCGCGTATTGATTTCGTCTTTTCATGGGGTTACCTCGTACCTTCAGTTCTGTATAACTTGCCGTTTCTGGTGGTTACTTGTTCTTCGCGCCAAAACAGTTCGGCAGGGAAAAAGCGTGTTGCTGCAGCGACAATGTTTTTATTTCTAGCGTTGATAATTCGAGCGTTAACCACCGCACCAGACTCTTGATACACCATGGTGCCGGTAATATAAAAATCGACGCGCTCAATGTTGGAAAGCTGGTCGATATCGCGGGTTAATACTCTGTCGCTTTCGTCACTAACAATTATATCGTTCGAAAGCTTAAATTCTTGAGTAGTAAAGCCTCTTTTCGTGGCCTCAGTAATCATTCCCTGTTCAAGCTGATGGCCCAACAACATTAGCGGATGTTGATGATTAGCACTGTATTTCATAGTATCGGCAGGTACAAAGCCAACTACCGCGTAGCGAGACTGACGTGCTGGACCCACATCAGCAAAAAGTTCGTTCGCTAACATATAGGTATGGTATTCCACATTCCCCAATGCCGATACGTCGCTGGCATCGGTTTGCGCAAATTGACTCTTAGGTTCCTCAGATGAAGAGCAACCAGAGAGTAAGCCCAATATAAGCGCGGTATATGCCAAGGCTTTCGCGTTCAAGCGACCATTTTCTGTCAGCAAAGCGTGAGAGACAGGTTTTGTCATACTTTTCATTACACGTGTCCAGTGAAAAACGTCAAATTTCTATCGGAAAGAAGTAAAAACTCATCGAAAAACAGTGATCAGCTACTACGCAAACCGACATTTTCAGTGTCTTTAAGCAGGCTTTTGCAAAATTCACACCAAAGAGAGGCTACAAGTCGCGTTGAGAACGCTACTTTTAAACGTGTTAGATAAGGCGGCTAATTTCAGGGGGGATATAGTCTTTCAGTGCTGAAGGAATTTAATATCCATCGCCATCCAATTCATAAAAAGCGGAGGGGAATTGCCGCCTTAGGACAGAAAGCTGCCGATAATTAATAGGCAATTATCATGACTCTCATGCCGCGTTAATGACCAATTAGCTAAATAAACCTACACATTCCTAAACCTAAACTTTCACCATCACGAGGTTCAAACCCGAATTTAAGATAAAAACTCTCTTTACCGTGCGCAGCCAACAAACCAATCGTTGCGCCAGGTGCGCAGCAAGACTCCAAATGTGCAATCAACGTGTTCATTATTTTCGATCCCAAGCCTTTATTCTGATGTTCTGGATGAATAATGACGTCTTGAACATAAAAATACATTGCGCCATCGCCAATCACCCGACCACAGCCTACAAGGTTGTTGTCGAGGTAAATTGTTGCCCATAACAACGAGGCATCAATACTTTTTTGAACAACCGATAAACACGGGTTACTCCATCCAATCAATTTTCTTAAACTGGCAAAGTCTTCAGCTGACGGAGGACTTTCATTAACGGTGTAATTGGTATGCATCATTCGTCATTCCTCCCCTCATTTTAGCAAAAGCTAGCTACCTAATTCAGTAATGTGAAGAAGCTCGCCCGACGGGCCCCATAGATAGAAAACACTTCCCCAATGTTGTTGCTCAATTGGTGAAATTTTCGTTTTATGTAACGAGCGCGAGCACAAATCAAAAGCGTTCTGAATGTCTGCTACACATATTTGTAGCATAAAGTTATTCGCCAATTCAGGATTATAGAAGCGCTGAAGAAAGAATAGACAATCACCATTTTCAAACAGTGTTAGGTCTTCATTTACGTATTCTGCATTAAATCCAATCTCAGAATAAAATGCTTTAGAAATGTCGTAGTTTTTGCTTGGAATAAAAGTCTTAATATCTATGACGTCCATATCTTGAGATCCCTCGCATTTCGCTGCTTTAAATTTAAATCGTGGCTAGATGGCGATAAAAGCAAACATACCTGTTAATCGAAACCAAGCGCTTTTTGAACGTCAATCAAGGTAAGCCCTAATTGCTTAGCTTTTATTGTATCGATAGAGTCGAATTGTATTTTACAGCCGGCCTTAATCATATTAAGCCACGCACTGCGTAGTGTGTTAGGCCGCTTGCCAATCCAAAACAATTCGGTTTTTTTAATATACGCGACAACTGGTTCAACATAACCATCATTATAAAGTTGACGCACCAAATCAAAGTCTGGGCCAAAAGCGCTAAGAAATGCAGAATCTATATCATTTATTGAATTATGAAGGGCGTTAAATGCCTTCTTTAGGTCGCCTTTTCGGTAGGCAATCCATGCTCTTGCGATATCTACGGAGTGGTTTTCACTGCTAAAGCCATCGTAAACGTCGCCCGCAATTTGTTGTTCAATGCTCATTTTGTTCGCAACGTCGAATGCGCGCTCTATCTTGAATTCTGCAATCTCAATAGGCTCAAACTGCGCGCTATATTTTATGTGCCGGCTTAAAACATTAAGCACCTTATATGGATTGCTGTGAGGTGGTTTAATTGAGTTGACCAGTCCAGTTAAGGATATAATTGAACCTTAGCTGGAGAAAGTAAATGGCCGGAAGAAAGCGGTATACGAAAGAATTTAAACTGGATGCTGTGAGCCTGGTGCTAGACCAAGGTCACACGCGCTCTGAAGTCGCAAAAATGTTGGATGTGAGTCAGCAAATCATTGGCCGCTGGGTCAAAGAGTTTCAACAAGATGATGACGGCCATGCGTTCAGAGGAAACGGTAAACTGACGCCAGAGCAGGCAGAAATCAGAAAGCTGAAAGCACAGGTGAAACAGCTTGAAATGGACAAACGCATCCTAAAGGAAGCATCTGTATTCTTCGCCAAAGAAATGAAGTGAAATACGCGTTTATCGCCGAGCGAAAGAATACCTATCCTGTTGATCGGTTGTGCCGGTTACTAGGCGTAAAGCGCAATGGGTTTTATAGATATATGAAAACTCAACATCAACCTACAACGGATGATGACAAGCGAAAAGAAATAGTAGAATGGATGCACAAGATTGCCAAAGCCAGTGAGCATAGTTATGGCAGTCGACGGATGCAAAAAGCACTGAATTGTTTGGGCTATCCTATTGGTAGGCGTCTTACACGCCGACTGATGAAAGAAGCAGGCGTGCAAGTTCGCTACAAGAAAAAATATAAGGTCACGACAAACAGCAACCACACGTTACCAATATTTGACAATGTGCTCGACAGACAATTTGATGTTGATGCACCCAATCTAGCTTATGTGCAGGATATTACTTATATCTGGACACAAGAAGGCTGGTTATATTTGGCCGTTGTTATTGATCTTTACTCAAGGAAAGTCGTTGGCTGGAGTATGGGTTCAAGAATGAAAGCTAAATTAGTATGTGATGCGCTAACGATGGCGATATGGCAGCGGAATCCAAAAGCCGGATTGGTTGTCCATTCAGATCGCGGCAGCCAATATGCGAGTGCAGACTATCGGCGCTTGCTTAAAGGACACCAATTTGTTGGCAGTATGAGTCGAAAAGGTGATTGTTGGGATAATAGTGTTGTTGAGAGTTTCTTCGGTAGCTTGAAGCAAGAACTGGTGCATTGGAAGCAATACCAAACTCGTTATGAAGCACAGCAAGATATGCTGCGATACATCACAACATTTTATAATCCTGAACGGTTGCATTCGTATCTAGATTACAGAAGTCCAAATCAATATGAGGCGGACATGAAGAAATTGAAAAAAGTAGCTTAACTGGGTTGGTCAATTTTGGTTGACCACGTCACTGTGGTTAGATAAACTCAGTTGGTAATCTTGCAACGTATCATTAAGCAATCGACGACTCCTTGAATCAAGATACGTAAAACGCTGATCGATATACTCTAGATACTCGGGATCATCACAACCTTGCAGGTAATCTGCATGACTTTGTTTACTTAAAGTAGTAATAACGGGAACGAAAAGAAGAAAACGTATAAACTTCAAGAGATGCTCTATTTTTGTCATTTATCTTCGTACTGAGAAAGTATCGAAATTGATCGTAAGTAGTCGTTAATTGTAATTAACGATATCAGTATTCCCCTTGTTACCTATTTCAACAGCTTTTTCAGAGGAACAGTTTTGTCGCAAGTAGTTTTTAGCCGCGTTTTTAGTTTTTTAGTCATGTCTTGCTTTTCTTTATCGGTCATTGCCGCGACTGATTCGTCATATACCTATGACGATTCACTGGAAAACGCTGTAATAAAAACCGCCGATGGCCTTTCATTGAGCGGTACAACAATTAAAAAACGCTTTTTCTTTAACGTCTACAGACTTAGCCACTTTATGGTAAAGCCTAAAGGTGACTTTCCCACTAAAGATTCGCTTATCACGTTCATCTTAAATGCAAATACACAACAGCGCATCGAACTAGAATTCCTGAGAGATGTATCACGAGAGCAAATAGAAGAAGCCCTTATGCAAGGCATTGAGCAAAATAACGTCGATGCTGACCTAAATACAATTAAAAAGGATATTGAGAGACTATCCTCTGGATTTCAAGATGAAGTAAAAAAACATTCGACCTTAACAATATCTAGACTTCCTTCAGATAAGCTTAGTGTGTTTTTCAATAATAACTTAGTTGTCGAAACTGAAAACAAAGCGTTGGCTAACGCCTTGTGGTCCATATGGTTTGGCAAAGACCCAATTGTAGATACAGAAGACTTGATACAAAACATCTTGGCAAATTGACGTGTTAGGCAAACGCGGCCAGTGTTGCTTTGGCCGCTCGTTCCTGCGATATCATCAATATGAAGTATGTATTTTCCTAAAAAAGCTCTCATCCTTGCATTTGCGCCTATAGCAACTTTTCGTGAGGATTAAGAAAAAACATTTTTTTCCAACCTTGAGGTTCAGACGTTGCTTTCCATGGCAAAGGAATAAGAGAAAGTATCGAATAATGAACATGAGGCTGCTTACCTTTGGCATTGCCAGTATCGCCAAGGGTTCCCACTTTATCTTTTTGAGATAACCAAGCCCCCTCCTCTACAGTAACTTCTTGCAAATGAGCGTAATAATGTACGCGCCATTTGGGGCCAAGAACCGCGACAACGTTCCCTCCTTTTCCCAATTCGCCTGTGTAGATAACATAACCTGCGGTAGCGGATTGAACAGGCGTACCTTTTGCTCCAAAGATGTCTATCCCCTTGTGTACACCAGAGCTACCCCATGGCTCATACCAAAACGTATTGTGATTCCAGTCGTTAGAGGATGCCCCCTCTACTGGAATTACGAGTTTTTCTGGCACTAATAGTCCCGCGCAAACGATTACCAGGAAAACGAGTAGAATTGATATAACCGGTTTTTTCACAAAAATTCCTTTTTATAGAATGCATCTTATTAAGGTTGTTTTATCAGACACAGAAAAACACTTTTATTGGGGAATTACTGGATGAAAATACGCAGGCAAAAATGCGCTCTATACTTGTGTTTGAGAAAGTAAGGGCGATAATTTGGCGCAGCGCGTCACGCATAATCCCTTTTCGCCAATGTGATGAACAAAGCCAGTACCCGACCTCTCCGGCTCTTTCATATTCAAAGTTTCCTGGGTTAACACCAATACACCCTACTAACTCGCCGTCGTACTCTACAGCTCTTATAAAACCCTCTTTGCTCCCCTCTTGAATCCACCATGTGGCATCTTCTTTTGTATAAGGGCTGGGAATTTTTGTCGATAGAAATTGCGTGACCGACGGTTGATTCAAAATATCTACCAGTCTACCTACATCGCTCATTTTAAAATCTCTGAGTGTTATCACGCGCTTTACTTCCCACCCGCTAAATCAATAAACGACCCTGTAACAATGACTACTTCTTCCACTCGATATCCCTTTCTAAACAATCTGTTTACTCTTTACTCAGCAATCGCTTTATAAAATACGTTTGAGTACAACACACAATCACAACTAACGTTACTGAAATTTCTGAAGGCATTCCCAATTGTGCAAGAGCGATAACAGACTCAGGCAGCTTCCCACCGATAAATATTAAGTGGCGAAGGTCAAAAAAGACTGGGAAAATTGAGTAGCATAGCAGGTCATAAAACATAAAAGCGCCGAAGACACACACTTTTCTCAGGATACCCACAGGGCTGCAAAGCCAAAGGAAAATGATACATAGCAAAGAGATTAAGTAAGTTGTACCACTTCCCATCAAAAGCACGACCGCCACACGATTTTGGTCGTATAAAACGCTGCTATGCTGTATGTTTAGGATAGGCTTTATAATATAAGAGTTAAATTCGCGGTGAATATCAACACTTAAAGATTTTACCTCTGGAATGAAACTAACAACTGCTACCGCACTGCCGGGCCAATGCTTTATATTATTCAGCGCCCCCATTTCCGGAAAAATTTCGAAGCCAGGCCAAACAGCAATGACTAACTGCCCCATCCCTAATACTTTCCCTGCTATTCCGTGCCCTAGCTCGTGTATTAAAACCGAAATAATAAAATAAATGAGTGCTACACAGATTAGTGTAAATCCTTTTTTAAACGTAATCATTCCTTGTTCTCTTAGCTAATCTATTGGGGCAATAAGTATTAAATTTGAAGCTGTTGGTTTTTAATACAAATACTAAGAGGTGTAGATTACATCAAGGTTCCCACGATAATCGTGATGAGACATAGAGCACCATTTTCGAAAGGCACAGTTGGCTAATTAGCTCTGCTGAGGAATAACACCATTGACAGGTAATCAGAAAACTTCACAATGGTTCTACTTTATATTCACTCGCGATCATTAATGCTGTACCTTTCTGAATTTCAAATAAAGCTTTCTAATCAATACATTACTCCTGCATTTTCGCTAGCGCTCTGTACTGAAAGTGCGCCGTCGCACTTCCTTATTGCAGGCAGAAACGGTAGCGGGAAATCACTCTTAATTTCCGCGCTTGCCGGTAGTGGGAAGGTAGCAAGCGGTAGTCGTGAATGTAGTTCGGTTGTTGCAGAGGTTTCGGTTTTTAAACAGCAAGCGATAATTGAAGAGGAAAAACAAAAAGACAGTGCGGATATTTTAGACGTAATAGCTGAGCCAACACAGGTTCGCGAACTATTCGCACAGACTAATGAGGATTATCAATACCACCCTTATTACGACGAACTCGTCTCTGCGCTTAGAATTGAGCATCTGCTAGATAATGCGTTTCTTTCACTTTCAACAGGTGAAACCCGCAAAATTATTATCATGTTGGCATGGTTAAGTAATGCCTCTATTATTTTGCTTGATGAACCCTTCGAAGGTTTAGATGTTGAAGCTATAAATGCATTTAGTCGCTTTCTTGTTTCTCAGCGGCAGGCTTCTTTAGTGCTTACCGCCAACAAGCTCGCAGATATTCCCAAAAATATGCAAGCCCAGTTGATTGTCATGGATGACTTGGCTATTACGTGGGAATCTGAAAATAAACTTAACTATGACGATTTGCGCTCAGAATTAAGCACCTGGTTTGCACTAGAGTCTGATGATATCGATGTTCCCTCAGCCCTTAACGCTAAAAACAAACACGGCGATGACCCCAACCGCAATGTTCAAAACAGTGAGTTAGATTCACTACCTCATACCTTAATTCAGCTTAAAGATGGGTTCGTGCGCTTCGATGAGCGAACCGTATTTGAAAAGCTTAACTTTACACTTAACAAAAATGAGCATTGGCAGATCACTGGCCCTAATGGGTCAGGCAAAACCTGTTTACTTCAAATGTTTACCGGTGATAATTCCCATTGTTATACCAACGATTTAACAATGTTTGGCATAAAACGTGGCACAGGCGAGAGCATATGGGACATTAAAAAGCACATTGGAATTATGTCAAATGCGCTCCATATGCAGTACAAAGTGAATGCAAGTGTTGAGCACGTTATCATTTCAGGCTTTCACGACAGTATTGGTCTGTACACCCGCCCCACGCAAGCGGAGCGCATGGTGGCAGAGCAGTGGCTTGAAGTACTAGGTCTGAAACAGAAAAAGAACACGCCGTTTCAGTCACTATCTTTTGGTGACCAGCGATTAGTACTTATTGCACGTTCTATGGTTAAGCACCCCGCCGTGCTTATTTTGGATGAACCTTGCAATGGTTTAGACGACTTCAACCGCCAAAAAGCGCTTAAGCTTATTGATATATTGGCTAAAGCAGGCACAAGTACACTGCTGTATGTAAATCACCATGCAGAAGAACGCATTCCTAGCATTCACAATACGTTAAATATGAAAGACTATAATGTTTAAGGGTATATGTTGAAAAACTTGGCTTTTCAGGTCTTCGCTAAAAAGGTGCGGCACTTGCCTGTTAGACAACTCGCCTTAACGCTGGAAGTTATTTGCCTCACACAAACCGCAATACCAAGGAAATAATGACACCGGTTACGATAAGCTGAACCAAGCAAAAGCCCATAATGTCTTTGGCTTTCAGGCCAGCTATGGCAAGTACGGGTAGCGCCCAAAATGGCTGAATCAAATTAGTCCACGCATCACCCCACGCTACCGCCATTGCAACCCGAAGGCACAAAAATATTAACAATGCCTGCGCTAATAAAACTCCATACTGGCAATGACTCTGCAGATGCAAAGCTAATCAGCCACTCTGACATGGTTTGTGCCAATCCTGATTGAACCATTACCGCCATGATCCCCGCGTAAAATGGGAACTGTATAACAATACCACTACCGCCCTGAACGGCTTGCTGCAGGCTGTGCAGTACATTGCGTGGTGTACCGTGAAGGACAATAGCGAGAAAGAGAAATAGCGTATTAACGATATTGAGATTAAGCCCGCCCCCTGAAACAAAGTAGTTGATGAGATAAGCAAGCCCTGCAAAGCCTACGAGTAACCCAAGCACCTTGCTGTTTTCAAGTTTGTCGGCGGGCCGCTCGTTTGTTGCCGACGGTAAAGCGTCGTCTTTGAGCTTGGCGCTATCGACAATAATGCTTTCAGATTCAGGCGGTAACATTAAACGATTAACAAGAGGAATAATCACGAACATGATTGCCAATAACAGCAAGTTAAACCCACTGAAAATAGTCTCGCCAGTGCCAACTACGCCAATCTGTGCTTCTGAAAAATGACCCGGCGTCGCAATAGTTAAGGGCACAGAGCCCGCTAAACCACCATGCCATACAATAAAGCCTGAGTACGCGCTTGCCACCAATAACCGATAATCAACCGACACTTTTCTTGCTAAGGCTTTAGCGAACAACGCGCCTACAACAAGACCGAAGCCCCAGTTTATCCAGCTTGCGATAAGCGACACCAAGGTGACCAGCACAATGGCACTCCCAGGGCTTTTCGCTAAGCTCGCCAGCCTTTCAAGTAAGGCTTTTACTAACGGCGTGCATGCCAGCATAAACCCTGTGACTAGCACCAAAAACATTTGCATTGAAAATGTGAGCAGCCCCCAAAATCCGTCTCCCCACTGTTGAATTGTGGTAAGTGGAGTTTGGTCTTGAATGACCACCGCAAAAGCAAGCGTAATTAGGGTAAGTAATAAAACGAAAATATAAGGATCGGGAAGATATCTTTCGACGAGTTTTACGAAGGGTTTTGATGCTCGATTTAGCATTAACGCTCTCACAACATGTTAAAAACTTGTTGCATATTAACGCGTTTATTTCCTTTTTGGCGAGTGCCTAGTTATTTTTGTTTAGCCATTTCTGTAAGGTCGACGTTACTTTCTGATTATCGATGGGCTTGGTAAGAAAGTCGTCCATACCTGCTGCCATGCACATATCTTTGTCGCTTTGCATGGCATTGGCCGTCATCGCGATTATGGGCGTATTTTTGTAAATATCTCCCGCCGCGCCTTCACGAATGCATTGAGTTGCTTCAAACCCATCCATTTCGGGCATTTGGCAATCCATAATAATTGCGCTGTATTGTGCTTTAGGATCACTGCACTTCAACATATTTAACGCTTCTAGACCGTTGTTTGCCACATCTACCCGATAGCCTTCGCTTTCGAGCGCATTAGTAGCAACCAGTTGATTTATCGCGTTATCTTCAACTAACAAAATGCGTGTTGCTTCGCTAGCGAGGGGGCTATTTTCAGTTTCTAGCTCTACTGGCGCTTCATCTGAATGTTGCTCCGCAGAATCTACAGTACCCATAACTAAAGGCTGTGTATGCACATCGTTTCGCGTACCGGCTTTACCTACCGTAGTTTCAAGTATTCTTAGTAAATCTGAAGTTGTTATGGGCTTAGGCAGACACTCGTCTATTGGCAGTCCTCTATACTCGCTGTAGCTATCGACATCGCTCAGTTTAGTCATCAGAATAATACGACCGTGCTTTAAGTTTTCGACACCCTCAACGTTCAGTAACTGGTTGTATTGCTCGTTTTCAACAACCACTTTTTCCAAGAACAAAATATCAATATTAAACGGGTCTTGTTCACTGCCCTCATCAGCTGAGCAAAGCGCTGCCGCCTCTTCTAATGATGATGTAGTTAACGCATTCACCCCCCAATATTCAAGCTGAGTTTGCATGGATTGTCTTGTTGACGCATTGTTATCTACCACTAGGCAACGTATGTTTTCTTTAACAAGTTCGGGTTGCAGTTTCATGCTTTCCTCCGAACCCGAAACTTTACATATAACGTTGAAGCAACTTCCTTTGCCAAGCTCTGACGTAACGCTTATGTCCCCTCCCAATAGCTGACACAGTTTCCTAGTTATACTTAAACC
>LUMI01000457.1_pt1 | contig 14722 bp, 14 predicted proteins | sample 729681 | NCBI WGS metagenome assembly LUMI01 (sample SAMN03860267, study PRJNA289734) | marine metagenome | biome: seawater column; feature: ocean; material: water; isolation source: Red Sea water column Station 34 - depth 10m | place: Saudi Arabia: Red Sea | collected 2011-10-15 | depth 10 m
ACTCAATTAAACCACCTCAATTTGTCAGCCTCCTCAATTTTTTGTGTAAGTCCGGGTACCTCCTGTTATAACGTTAATGGAACTGGACAAAGAGAAAGCATTGTGGCAACTACTTAGAGCGTTCAAGTTCTATCGCAGTATCTGAATTACGGATTTAGTGGCGCGGCTAAAAATTTGCATGGTTGTAGGCTATTTCTCTCATCATGACTATTTCTAAAATTCTGCCGATGAATGGGCTATTCTGATTACAAATTAGTCTCGACTGTTTACCAATTCGAAAAAATCCATTATTCTCCGTATAGGTTATGTTCAATGCTTAAAAAATGTCTAAATCCCTATCAAAATTAATACTAGTATTTACAGTGCTATCTGCCCTCGTTGGGCAAGCTATGGCTATAGATACTATGAGTTTTGAAATGGCTATTGACAACAAACACTACAATAGCAATTCTGAATCGAATTGCTCTATGAACATGAGCCATGGTATGAGAGTAGATTCTAGCAGTTCCGAGAACGCTAGTATTAAAGATTGTTGCAACACGTCGGAATGCACATGCCCACCAGGTGGTTGTACTCATGCTCCCGTCCTTATAGCTTTCATGATGATTGTTCAACGCCCAGTGGTGCCGGACGCTTCATTTGGCTTATTCTTCCAACAACCAGTTACAGTAACTTCCTCACTTTTTCGCCCCCCGATATTTGCCTAACACAGGGTTAGTGCGTCCAAATTTCACGCACAATTTGTTTCAGTTCCTGTTTATTATCTAGGTGCTAATGTACCTATATGTGCCAGCTTTGTCTGGAGGCAAAAATGTTAAAAAAAATCACCTATCAAGCTGCGGTATTACTGCTAATTCTACCTGGCGTTGCCATGGCAAATATCCACCATGGCGCAAACGATGTCTTCGAATTATTAGTTTATAAATCACCATCGTGTGGATGCTGTAAAAAGTGGATAACCCATCTAGAAAGCCAAGGGTTTCACCTACGTACAAAGGACTTTCATAACTTGAGCAACATCAAGAACGAATACGGAATTTCGCCAAGTCTTCGCTCTTGCCATACCGCTGTTACAGAAAGTGGCTTTGTATTTGAAGGCCATGTCCCTTCTAAGTTTATAAAACGATTTTTGTTAGAAGAACATCCAAAGGCTATCGGGTTATCTGTTCCGGCTATGCCAGTAGGTTCACCCGGAATGGAAGTAGCAGAGCAATTTATGCCTTATACCGTTTTCATTATATATCAAGATGGGAGCTACGAACCTTACGCGAAAGTAGATAGCTACGACAGTCAATTCGATTGAAGTCAAAGTTAAACAAATAAATGCGCACTTTTGACAATCAAAGTAATTTTAATTTTTAAAAACCGAATATTAACCAAAGATAGAGGTAATCATGAAAGCACTTGTTAAATCATTTGCAATATTTAGTGTACTGCTAAGCAGCATGGCATTCGCTACTCTCAGAAGGTGCAAACATATATGAAGATAGTTTATTTTGGAAGTGACTTATTCTCGAATTGTTTGTCACTTCTAATCAAAATTAGATTGAACATTGAGCTCGTTTTCATAAACGATGTTCAGGAAAATGCGAGCTTTATCAAACGAATTTGTCGTACACACAATATTGTTTATTCCACCGAACGCCCAAGTGTCGTGACTCTTAAAGAATATTTAAATGACGAGCAGACAGTCTTTGTTGTAGCAGATTACGGATACAAACTACCCATAAACGAAATAAAATATGCGATTAATATCCACCCATCTTTACTACCCAAAAGTAGAGGCCCAACCCCACTAACCTACATTATCGACAACCCTGAGAACGCGGGTGTTAGCATTCATAAACTTACTGAGAAACTTGATGCAGGTAGCATCCTAATCCAAGAGAAATTTGAGGTCGAAGACAATGAAACGATATCATCATTGATGGTCAAGTCTCAGTTACTCGCAGAAACTCTGTTAGAAGAATTACTCAATAACTTTAATGAGCTTTATAATAACGCCACACCTCAATTGGAAAAGCTAGCGTCATTCCAAAGTCTACCTCCAGTAAAAAGAAGGTTTGTAAATTGGGATCAAAACACCACTCAATTTAGTCATGCTCTTCGACAATACGGGCACTTTGGGATTCTTATTTCGTTAGATAACGCGTTATATATCGCAAATGATGTCGAAGTCACAACTTTCAGTCACGATTTCACGTGCGGTAGCGTAATCTTTGAGGATGCACTAATTAAAAGCATTGCTATAAATGATGGCTATGTTGTACTTTCTAAGCGTAGTTTAAGGCTATATGAATCAAGAGTACTAAACTAGTTGATTACGGCTTTAATATTTAAAGGCCCTACGCACTTTTTTGTGTTGATCTGCGTCAAAGTAAGAATAACGGAATACCGCTACTATTTCCTTACTCACTGATGGAGTTTATTTGTGTCAGGCATTTATAAATGGTTTAAATTAGTACTAATAGCTGCGCTGCTTTCACAGCATGGCTTTGCTATGACGAACCCAATTATATGTGATGGTCACGACACATCAGAATCTCATATATCCTCAAATGATTCCTTATCAAACGTAGAACATACTAATTTAAATAATCACACACTTCATTCAGAAAAAGAACCAAGATGCACAGCACTGCGAAGGAAATGATCAATCGATATGCGCGTGCTGCATAGGTGCTTACTGTGCAACTTCTTTAACCCAATTTTTTGCTCCTGCGCAATCCGTTTTTTCGAAAAATAGCATTTTGGCTTTTTATAAACATACACAATGGCACTGATATTTGTGGCGTCACCGTCCGAGCGTGTGGGAAAATTTCAAACGATGCGAATGAAATAGTCCTAAGTGTGATTGGCCACAATGAGTCAATGATGACGACTATTATAGCAGCTGAAACAACACGACAGATGTGCGTTTTCCATCTGGCTCCAGGTGTTTTTCACAGTGAGCAGGTTATCATTCTTTATCCAATAATTGAGGAACTGAAAAATGAGTTTCCCAATTTGGTAGTGAGGCTCTAGGCTTGGTTTTTTCCGAAGGTATTAATCAACTTATTCCGAACTGTTAGATCAATCGTTGATACACACAAGTAAAGCCTATACCAGCAACTGTATTAAGATTAATGATGAAATGTCCAGTTTTATGAAGCAGGTGTTGGAAAGTGCAAACATGACAAATGAGGGGAAGTGGCCGATACATCAGCTTCAGAAAGTGACCACCTGTTTAGAGTCCAGGACGAAGTTTGATTGATTATTTGTGGAATGAAACAACAAATACGGTTAAGTTGTCATCTGAGCTAACCGTTAGTTTAGCTCCGTTCATGTGAAGCAATGAACGAGCGATAGTCAATCCTAAACCAACGCCTTGACCATGATTTTTTCGTGAAGGGTCTGCTCTAAAAAAGCGATCAAAAAGTCTCTGAAGATGGTCATCAGAGATTTTCGGGCCTGGATTTGAAACGGTAATTTTTGTATGTTCTTCGTTGGTAGATACTGCTACCTTAACAATCGCGTTTTCGAAGGAATATCGAATTGCGTTTGATAATAGATTACTCATAGCTTGTCGAAACATGGACCTATCGCAATCAATTGTGGCATCGGCCCCTCGGATGCGAATTTGAATTTGTCTTTCTTCTGCCAGTAGTTCAAAATACTCAACTAATTCTTGAAGCTCTGCCCGGCAATTTAGTCGCTCTAACTGTGGCTTGACGAGTCCATGTTCCGTTTTGGCTAGAAGTAACATGTCACTGACCATCTTGGTCATACGTTCGTATTCTTCCAAATTAGAATATAAAATATCAACATATTCACTTTCAGTGCGCGGTTGATTCAGAATAACCTGCGTTTGAGTTGTCAGATTTGTGACCGGTGTTCTCAATTCATGCGCAATGTCCGCAGAAAAATATGAAAGTTGCTCAAAGCCAGCTTCGAGTCGTTCAATCATAGCATTAAACGACCCCACTAATCCTGCGAGCTCGACCGGTACCTCTAAAGGATTTAGTCGGATATCGAGCTTGTCAGCAGTAATAGAACCTATTTTTCTACTCAGTTTTCGTAGCGGCGAGTGGCCTCGATACACAGCAAAACGTGCCACTATTATCGTGATCAAACCAGACACGAAAATAATGCCCCATAACGTCTTTTCAAAGTCTTCCATGTAATTCATGTGAAATTCCATGTTGGAGGCTACCACAACACGGTATGTAGACTTATTCTGACCAGTGCTGACGGTCACGAGAGCTTCAGTTGCTCGCAACATATGGGATCCATCAAAAAAAAGTGTCAACATATCAGGCGTTATGAGATCGTTGTCAAACAATTGACCGGGGTATTTGTGCAAGTCAACGCCTTTACTCGAAAATACGGATTCTCCATCTTCATTTTGCACAAGGTAATAGACTCCATGATGACCAGACACTGCTTCAACGAGGATACTCGAAGGTGCCACCTTTTCAGTGTATGCTTCGCTAAGCTTTCGTTTTACAGCATGGAATACCTCATTTAATTCATCAGCATCCTGTTCAGCAAAATGCGTTGCAATTGATTGTTGAACGATTAAGCTGATTATTGTAAGGCACAAAAATACGGTAATGCCAACAAGTATAGTGACTCTAAACGCAAGAGAGTTTGGCCGTTTTAGTTTATTCGTTACTATCATCTACACTCATTTTATAGCCCATCCCCCTGACAGTTTGAATTAGCTTTACAGGAAAGTCATCATCAATTTTTACGCGCAATCTTCGGATAGCGACATCAATGACATTCGTGTCACTGTCAAAATTCATGTCCCATACCTGAGAGGCGATCAAAGAACGGGGCAATACTTCACCTTGACGTCTGACCATTAGTTCAAGCAATGTAAACTCTTTAGTCGTCAGATTGATTACTTTGCCACCGCGCTTCGCAACGCGAGAAGGGATATCAAGCTCCAAATCTGCAATGTGTAACGTGTTGTTAGGGACAGAAGTCCCTCTCCTGATCAAGGTGCGCACTCTTGCGAGGAGTTCCGCGAAAGCAAACGGTTTAACCAAATAATCGTCTGCGCCTAACTCAAGTCCTTTGACTCTGTCATTAACGTGATCGCGAGCGGTTAAAAAAAGAACGGGTGTAAATTTACCAGACTCTCTCAATGAAGACAGGATTTTCCAACCTTCTATGTCGGGCAGCATTACATCGAGTACGATTAATTCATAATCACCAATCATCGATTTGTGGTGACCATCCAGGCCAGTCCTTACTAATTCTACAACAAAGCCGGATTCAATTAGCCCTTGTTTGATGTAATCGCCCGTTTTTACTTCGTCTTCGACTACAAGTATTTTCATGGTATGTGATTAACCTGCTGCATAGCTTTAATTCAATGGAGTAAGCCTGTTGAATACACCGCAATCGTAAAATGCTGTTAGTATACTAATAATAAAACGTATGCCAGCAACCAACAGAGTATTCAATATACTAATGAGCGCGCCACATCGTAGCTCGAAGTCGCAAATATTCAACTAAAAATACATTTTCGCTATCAATATCGCTCATGATTACAAAATTGTAATGTCAAGGTAATCTGTCTGTCAGGGCCATTTGATATTCTCATTGCCGTAGCTAATCCGTGAAAACGCGTTTCATTAAAGGAGTCAGGTTTAAGTGAAACTTTCATTCGTCAAATACCTCTTTGTTATCGCTTTGTTGAGCGTGCAAGTAAGCGGGTCTTTCGCGAGTGTAGCTACGCCATGTGCAAGCGATATGGTGCATGAAATAGATAACAGAATCGGTCATCACATGGACCACTCATCACACGACGCATCAGAGAGTTGTTGCAATCAAAATTGCTGTTGTCCCATGGCAGTCTTTCAGCTCGGCATGTTGGCTGGGGAGAGTTTCGAAACACCAAAACTGTTGAACACCCCAGCCCTAAGCAAACAAACAAGGCTGCATAAAGTCTTTATCGCTATACATTTACGCCCCCCAAAATACTCTCTCGTGTAATTAGATTAGTCGATGTAAAGACTAACAGTTACTGCACGTGACGTTTCCATCGTAAAGCGTGCAAAATCCAATATATGTGAGAGTTGTTTATGAACAAAAATATACCGTTTGGGGCTTTGTTTTCTTTAGTCCTCTTTTTAACGGCGTGCAGTGATGTACTGCAGGCAAAGAATGATGCAAAGTCTGCAACACAGGCACCGAAATTCACATTACATGTCTACAAGAGTAGAACATGTAAATGTTGTCAAAAATGGGTGCGACATGTTGAAGAACATGGCTTTGAGACAGATGTGACAAATGTCACGCTAATGTCCGGAGTCAAAGATAAATATGGCGTCGAACCCCAGTATCGCTCCTGCCATACTGCTCTTTCTCAGGACGGGTTTGTATTTGAGGGGCACATACCCGCAAAATACATCCAACAATTTTTAGAAAACCCTCCTGAAGGGGTTTTAGGGTTGAGCGTTCCAGCCATGCCAATTGGATCGCCGGGCATGGAAGTTGACGAACGATTCCAACCTTACCTTGTATTGCAACTCAATGTAGATGGTTCAGTTACGACCTTTGCTGAAGTCAACACCTATGAGGAGCAATTCTAATGAACCGGTTTTGTCTTTTTGTTTCTATTTGGGGAGCGTTCTCGTTCTCGATGGTCTCTCCCGCTATCGCGAATGAAAAATTAACGCTCAAACGTGCAGTAGAAATAGCGGTAGAAAATGATCCATGGCTCGTTAGCAGTGCACATCGTGAACGTGCCACATTGTCCAGTAGTGTCGTCGCCTCGAGCCTACCAGACCCCGTTGTCAACATCGGTTTAGCAAATGTACCCACTGATGGTTTTGCGTTTGATCAAGAGCCCATGACTCAGCTAAAAGTAGGTGTGTCACAGATGTTTCCTCGTGGTGATTCGTTAGCCATAAGGTCTCGTCAATTGCGGGAGCAAGCAGCAGAGCATCCCCTGATGAGAGCCGACCGAGTGGCCAAAGCACGCGTTCAAGTATCAAACTTATGGTTAGAAATATATCGGGCGCAGCAAAGTGTAAAGCTAATTGATGAAGATAAAGCGTTGTTTGAACAGCTCAGCGATATCGCAAAGGCAAATTATTCAACTGCCTTTGGACGCGTAAATCAGCAAGATATCGTTCGTGCAAAGTTGGAATTAACAAGGTTGGAAGACCGACTTACTAAACTACGAGCATTAGAAGAAAGAGCCACAGGGAAGCTTCTAGAGTGGCTAGTTAGAGATCAAAATTATCCAAGTCAATCGGGATTTGATGCCTTTTCTCGATTAACGTTGCCGCATGCCCTACCTGAGATCAAAAACATGGGGCAGAATATGAGAACAATACTTGAGCGCAGAGATCAACAATCGCTTGCAATGGTTCTCAATCAACACCCTTTGATCCTCTCGATAGAGCAAAGAATTCGCGCCAGCCAAACCGGTATTGACCTTGCCAAAGAAAAATACAAGCCACAATGGGGGGTTAACGCTAGTTACGCCTACAGAGACGACACGCCCGACGGTACAAGTCGAGCAGATTTTTTATCGATGGGTGTAAGTTTCGATGTACCTCTTTTTACAGAAAACCGCCAAGACCAAGAGGTTTCGGCTGCCGTAAGCCTATCTGAAGCCATTAAAACCGACAAGCGCTTAGTCCTCAGAGAAATGATGTCATACATCCAGTCTTTATATGCGGAAAATGAGCGATTAATGGAGCGACAAGCGCTGTACGAACTCGAATTGTTAGAGCAAATGCAAGAGCAAGCTGAGGCATCGCTCAATGCTTATACCAACGACGAAGGAGACTTTGCTGAGGTAGTGCGTGCTCGTATTGCGGATCTTAATGCCAGAATTGACGCACTGGATATCAGTGTGGATTTGGTCAAAACAAAAATTCAACTCAACTATTACTTTGATACCAACGCAGGTATTCCTTTGTCTCAAATCGGAGAACAACAATGAGCACAATTAAAGCACTCGTCATAGGCGGGGTAGCAGGCGGTATTATGACTGCGTTGGCATTCACGTTTCTGATACCATCTTCATCATCCACCGCGAATAATGAGCAAAACGAAGAGAAGCAACCGTTGTATTGGGTTGCGCCGATGGACCCAAATTACCGCAGAGACGAACCAGGAAAGTCTCCGATGGGCATGGATCTCATTCCTGTCTACGAAGAAAGTTCAAGTGGTGATGCGGGCCCAGGAACAATTACTATAGCGCCAAATGTGGAGAACAATCTTGGTGTTCGAACTGCGAAAGTGCAGCGCCGCGCGCTGCATGTCCCTATTAGAACTGTCGGGTACGTTCAATACAACGAAGAAACATTAATCCATGTGCATCCTCGCGTTGAAGGCTGGATAGAAACACTGCATGTAAAAGCATCTGGAGAATATGTTAAAAAAGGGGAACCACTTTACTCTCTATACTCGCCTGAGTTAGTGAATGCACAAGAAGAATTGCTGCTTGCTATGCGCAGAAACAACAAAGATCTGATCGTAGCTGCTCGTTCTCGCTTAAATGCATTGCAAGTGCCTGAAGACGTCGTGGAGACGTTAACAAAAACAAAAAATGTTCAGCAAACCGTTACCTTTTCCGCGCCCCAAACCGGATTCGTAGATAATTTAAACATTCGAGAAGGTTTCTTTATAAAACCTGGCGTTACAGTCATGTCGATTGGTGCATTGGATGAGGTTTGGGTTGATGCAGAGGTATTTGAGCGACAAACCGCCCAAATAGTGGAAGGGTTGCCTGTTACTATGACATTAGATTTCCTCCCCGGAAAGACGTGGCAAGGCGTTGTAGACTACGTCTACCCAACCCTTGAACAGAGTACCCGCACACTGCGTGTGCGTCTTCACTTTGCTAATCAAGATTATACGTTAAAGCCGAACATGTTCGCTCAAGTGACTATCCACTCTGATATGGATTCGACCAACTTGATCGTGCCAACCGAAGCGGTTATTCGAACAGGCAATCAAAATCGCGTTGTATTGGCATTGGGAGATGGAAAATTTAAATCAGTTGCAATCAAAATTGGGCGAGTGGTTGACGAGTTTACAGAAGTACTTGAAGGACTGATCGATGGTGACAGCATTGTCACCTCCGCTCAATTTATGCTTGATTCAGAGAGCAGTATTAGCTCTGACTTTAAGCGAATGGAACCCCCTGAAGAAAGTCCAACATCGGTCTTCACAGAGGTGATGATCACAGACGTGATGCCTTCTCACAACATGATAACTGCAAAACATGGTCCAATTCCAGAATGGGATTGGCCGTCGATGACCATGGATTTTGTGGTAGCGGAGCATATCAATTTAGCAACGGTCAAAGGTGGTTCATCGGCACATATCGAGATCAGTAAGCAAACTGATGGTCAATATGTGGTGACAACCGTGCACATTATCGATTCAGCACAAAGTACACAGGCGACTATGTCTGAAAGCGTTTGGACTGAAGTCAAGATTAATTCTGTAATGGATGGGCATCGAATGATAAATGTCGATCATCCCGCGATAAAAGAGTGGGACTGGCCCGCGATGACGATGGATTTTAATGTGGCAGATAACATTACTTTGAATGATTTGACAGCTGGAACGCTTGCGCACATTGAAATTTCAAAATCCTCAAGTGGCGAATATCTTGTTTCTACCATTCATGTTGTTGAAGAGGCAAGTAGTGAAACAAGTGCCGCTGCCGACACTGTGTGGACTCAAGCAACAGTCAATGCAGTGATGAGTGCTAACAACCAGTTAAGCCTTGAACATGAACCTATTGAGGCGTGGGATTGGCCTGCAATGACAATGGATTTCAACGTCGCTAATGAGATTGATTTATCTGACATTACCGCTGGTATGCGACTGCACATCGAAATTACCAAAACCCAAGACGGTGCGTACGTTATTACCACAGTACATATACAAGCATCTGATAAAGGAACGATGGATCACAGCCAACATGAAGGAGCGCACGAATGATAGAAGCAGTCATACGTTGGTCGGTCTCAAACCGCTTCTTTGTTTTACTCGCAACCATCATCATAGTCGGTGGCGGTTTTGTTACAATGAAAAATACGCCAGTAGATGCGATCCCAGATTTATCCGATGTCCAAGTGATAATCAAAACGAGTTATCCTGGTCAAGCGCCACAAGTTGTAGAAGATCAGGTAACGTACCCGCTAACGACCGCCATGCTTTCCGTACCGGGTGCACAAACGGTTCGAGGTTATTCGTTTTTCGGTGACTCCTACGTTTATATCATTTTTGATGATGATACCGACTTATATTGGGCAAGAAGCAGGGTGCTTGAATATTTATCGCAAGTTGCCCCCAATCTACCTGAAAACGCCAGGCCGCAATTAGGTCCAGATGCCACAGGCGTTGGTTGGGTTTATCTGTATGCATTGGTCGACAGAACCGGCCAACACGATATTTCTCAATTACGCAGTTTGCAAGACTGGTTCTTGAAATTTGAGCTCCAAACTGTGCCTGGCGTGTCCGAAGTCTCGGCGCTAGGGGGTATGGTGAAACAGTATCAAGTGAAAGTAGATCCTGAAAAACTCCGCGCTTACGGTATACCGCTTTCTCATATTCAGATGGCAATAAAGCGAGGGAATCAAGATCTGATAAGAAGGATATCGAAACTATTCCTCTTGGCGTCAATGACAATGGCACACCGCTTTTAATAAGGGATATTGCCACTGTAGATATCGGTCCACAAATGCGCCGCGGTATAGCAGAGCTAAACGGCGAAGGGGAAACAGTCGGCGGTATTGTCGTGATGCGTTTTGGTGAGAATGCTCAAAAAACGATAGATGGCGTCAAAGCAAAACTAGAGGACTTAAAAAAAGGACTACCTGATGGCGTTGAGGTGGTCACTGTTTATGATCGTTCCGCATTAATTGAAAGAGCCGTTGATAACCTAGCTTCGAAACTAGTGGAAGAGTTTATCGTAGTCGCTTTGGTATGTGTCGCTTTTCTTTTTCATGTTCGGTCGTCACTCGTCGCAATCATCAGTATTCCTGTCGGGATCATTACCGCGCTAATCGTTATGTATATGCAAGGGATCAATGCCAATATCATGTCGTTGGGCGGCATTGCTATTGCCATTGGCGCCATGAGTGATGGTGCGATCGTTATGATTGAAAATATGCACAAACACATGGAAAAGACGCCTCTTACCAAGGAAAATCGCTGGCAGGTTGTTATCGATTCTGCGGTCGAAGTTGGACCCGCGTTATTTTTCAGTTTGTTGATCATTACGGTTAGTTTTGTACCTGTTTTTACGCTTGAGGCCCAGGAAGGGAGGATGTTTTCCCCTCTTGCTTATACGAAAACATATGCAATGGCTGCATCAGCGGCACTTGCGATTACACTGGTCCCAGTCTTAATGGGGTATTTTGTACGTGGAAAGGTGTTGCCTGAACACAAAAACCCAGTCAACAAGTTTTTAACGTTTTTATACATACCGACGCTCAAGACAGTTTTGCGCTTTCCAAAGTCAACGATGGTCGCAGCATTGATTGTCTTGGCTATCGGGCTTTGGCCAATTGATAAAATTGGTAGTGAATTTATTCCCCCGCTTGACGAAGGCGATTTGATGTATATGCCAACCACCTATGCCGGCATATCAATCGGGAAGGCACGAGAGCTTCTTCAACAGACCAACAAATTAATAAAAACCGTGCCAGAAGTAGAAACGGTATTTGGCAAAGTAGGGCGGGCGGATACGGCGACGGACCCCGCGCCACTGACCATGATTGAGACATTCATTCAATTGAAACCCAAAGAACAATGGCGAGAAGGGATGACCACGCAGGACCTTATTAAAGAGTTTGATGCAGTGGTCAATTTACCGGGCTTAACCAACGCATGGGTGATGCCAATAAAAACCCGAATTGACATGCTTGCCACAGGAATTAAAACCCCTGTTGGGATTAAAATTGGTGGTCCCGATCTAATGGAAATTCAAAAAATCGGCCAACAAATTGAGTCAATATTAACTGACGTCGATGGCACGGCTTCAGTGTATTCTGAACGCGTCGCTGGCGGTCGCTACTTGAAAGTCGACATTGATCGCGAAAAAGCCGCCCGATATGGGCTCAATATCGCTGATGTTCAGCAAATTGTCTCTAGTGCAATTGGCGGTGTTAACGTAACACAGAGTGTAGAAGGGCTGGAGCGCTATCCAGTAAATATTCGTTATCCGCAGTCATACCGAAGCTCTCCAGAGTCGCTTTCTTTGTTACCTGTAGTGACACCACAAGGAAAACGTATAGCCTTAGCTGATGTTGCTGACGTCTACATCGAAGACGGACCACCGGGTATCAAGAGTGAAAACGCGCGGCTCAATGGATGGGTGTATGTTGACATCGATGGTGTAGACATAGGCACGTATGTGGCTACCGCGCAGCAAGTTGTTGCTGAACAACTCGTTTTACCCGCCGGCTATTCAATTAATTGGTCTGGCCAATACGAGTATATGTTAAGGGCAAAGGAGAAGCTCACTTACGTTGTGCCTTTGACGCTCGCTATAATCGTTATTCTATTGTACCTCAACTTCCGAAACTTCATTGAAGTGGCGATTATTATGGGGACGTTGCCATTGTCGATGGTTGGCAGCATATGGCTTATGTACATCGAAGGCTTTAATTTCTCCGTGGCCGTGGGCGTAGGTTTCATTGCTCTGGCCGGTGTCGCTGTAGAAATCGGAGTCATTATGCTTGTATATCTCAATCATGAATATCAGGCACTGATGGATAGATGCAAAGAAGGGGGTACCTTACCGAGCGCCGAGATGTTGACCGAGGCAGTACTGCACGGTGCAGGATTGCGTGTTCGTCCCGTCATGATGACAACGGCCACTATCATCTTTGGATTGCTGCCGGTTTTATATGGCTCTGGTACGGGGTCCGAAGTCATGAGTCGGATTGCCGCGCCGATGGTGGGAGGAATGGTTAGTGCGATTATTCTGACACTACTCATACTGCCTGCCATTTATTTAATATGGCGCAAACAACAGCTTAAATACTTGGCTGTCGTTGCGTAATGAAAGGACCTGTTCGCCGTTCACATCGTTGGCTTATGATGCTAGTCGGCGGGCAGGTGTTGTTTTGGTCGTTAAGCGGCCTTTACATGGTCTGGTTTGATATCTACTACATTCAGGGTGAACATTTTTTTACCTGGGCCCAGCGCGATGATGAAAGACGTCACAGGCTTGCTGATCGACAATACCATTGACCCAAATGCCATCAATATTGAAGCATTTGTGTTATCTATAACCCATCAAGTCTAAGGAGACTTTAAATGAAACTAATCTTTTCAATGCTCATGGTAGCCTTAAGTTTTTCTACTTTTGCTCACACAACACTTAAGACATCTACGCCTAAGGATAATGCAATGTTGATGTCATCTCCACCTGAACTATCATTGGTTTTTACCAAGCCTGTAAGGTTGGCTAGAGTAACGTTGCAATCAAAAAGTGGGGAAACCATTCCGTTTGAGTTTAAGCCAAGTACGGAACTCGCTAGTGCCTTTAGTTACGAATTACCCGGATTACCAGTAGATACATACACTGTCAATTGGATGTTGCTAGGTCAGGACGGTCACAAAATGGAAGGGGCTTTTAGTTTTATGGTGCATGCTTCAATGATGAAACATAACGATAAAAAGCACGACAGCACGCACGGCAACCATTAGAGGACGCTATGGACATTTGGCAGTTGGGGTTGTTGATTTCAAAGTTTGGTGTTTATCTCGGCGTATCAGCGCTGCTTGGTGGTGGTTGGATTTTGTGCATTACCAATACTGATATTGACACCAAATTTACTTTACCCGCAAGCTTACAAACAACGGTAACAAGGCACATGCGTTTGTTTGCGGTCATTGGCATCATTTTTAGTGCTTTTGACTTTTTGTTTCAGGTTGGGCAGCTCGCTCAATCTGGATACGCTGGTATGTTTGACCCCATTATGCGAGAGATGGTCGCGCATTCAACGCTCGGAGATGTTGCAAAAAGTCGACTAGTGCTGTTCGCAAGTGCGCTACTATATTTAACCTATTTAGGTCATTCAATTAGAAAAACCGCCCTTATTTCAAGTCTCTCTCTTGGAATTTTCATTGTTATTGCGTTGGCAGGATTTGGGTATACATTTACATTAACTGGGCATACTCAACAGTTACAACCTAGTTTCAAGTTTATCCTGGCTGCTCATGCCGTTATTGCGCTCGCGTGGGTGGGTTCACTCTGGCCTCTTTCAAGGACGTGCGTAGAGCTTTCTACCCCCAATTTGCACCATGTCATGACAAAATTTGGGAAATCGGCGATGTACCCCATTGGGGGACTAATTATTGCTGGTTTACTACTGGCTTGGCAACTTGTGCGTTCTGTTAGCAGTTTGCTTGACACAAACTACGGCTTTGTATTGCTTGTTAAGCTGTTGTTTGTTGGTGCTATCTTTCTAATCGCGTTGTTACACAAACTGCGATTGGCTCCTCAGCTTTTAACCGGCATAACCAGTCCTCGAACGCTTCAAAAATCAATCCAAATCGAACTTTGTATAGGGATATCTATTTTAATGGTGACGGTGGTGTTAAGTTCCGCCGTAGGCCCCAATTATTGAAGAAACACAAAATGAAAAAAATCTACTTGTTGTCAATCATACTCGTTCCTTTGCTATTAACTAACAGTGTTAATGCTCATGATAAATCGCATAACGACACCAGCAATAGTCCTATG
>LUMI01000550.1_pt1 | contig 14708 bp, 10 predicted proteins | sample 729681 | NCBI WGS metagenome assembly LUMI01 (sample SAMN03860267, study PRJNA289734) | marine metagenome | biome: seawater column; feature: ocean; material: water; isolation source: Red Sea water column Station 34 - depth 10m | place: Saudi Arabia: Red Sea | collected 2011-10-15 | depth 10 m
GAATTACTGGAGCGTGTATCCATGAATTATCAAAAAATTTATTTACAATATTTCCTGCCCTCTTATCAAAATTTGAATAAGCATCAGTTACAATTTGTCTTGCATCTTTCCAAGAATAAATACTCTGTGATTGAAAAGGAAGAGGTGCATTTCTGTCCCAATACATTAAAGATTTCTTTTTTAGCCATTTAGATTTTATTTTATAATAACGATGAGCAATTTTTGGATAATTTTCTTTTATTGTTTCAGTTAAGGCTTCTACAACTTCATCTTCAACAACATTAGATAAATTTCTTGAACTGACTGGATTTGGCAATCCTCTCCATTTATCATTGATTGATTTATCTTTTGCAAGATTATTAGTAATAGATGTAAACAAACTAATGTTATCTTTTAAAACAGCAGATACTACCTCAGCTGATTTTTTACGATTTGATTCTTTTTTATCAGAAAGAAAATTAAAAATTTCAGCACTAGATAAATTTTTTCCCTTAAAGGGAAATTTAAGTGAGGCAATTGTATCATCAAATAGTCTAACCCAGGCTGATCTAGAAGTAATACTTTTTTCTTGAAGTAATTTTTCTGTTTTAACATCTAATTGATAAGGTTTGAATTTTCGAATATTTTTTATCCAGTTTTTGTAAATCTTTAGTTTTTTATCAGCATAAATTTTTTTTAAATTTTTTTCAGAAATTTCATTTATCTCAAGACTAAAGAAAACAATTGAGGAGGCAATATTTGTTATTTGCTCCTGCATTTGTTGATAAAAAATTTTATTCTTTTCATTGTTACCATCCTCTGCAACTAATAAATGTGCATAAGACATAATTTTATCTATTTTTGTATCAATATCCTCTAACTCTATGATGGCTTTTAAAAGCTGATTGGAACTAATCTTGGTGATTTTGGATGCGTATTTTTTCTCAAATTTTTTAGTTGATATTCTGAGCTTATTTAAATCATTATTCAGCTTCTTTGCTTTTGGGGATTCATATAAATCCTTTAAATTCCAAATGGGTAGTTTACCAAGGGTATTTTTTGTTGAATTTTGATAATTTTTTTGTTTCATATTTTACTATTTCGATATAGGTCTAATATCAAAGCTTTGTAGGGAGGATAGAAAGCATGATTGTTAATTTTGACGAATTTAATAGCATACCGGGTATATTTTATCATCAAGCAAATGATCTAAAAGATCAACCATATTTATGGAAGAAAGAGAATGATAAATATGTTTCTTTAAGCTGGTCACAAGTAAAAGAACAAGTCGAAAGTTTAGCAACATACTTAAAAGATCTGGGAATTTTAGAAGGAGATAGAGTACTAATTTTATCTGAAAATAGGCCTGAATGGCAAATCACTGATTTAGCAATAATGTCCATAGGAGCAATTTCAGTTCCTGCTTATACAACGAGTACAACCAATGATTATAAATATATTATTGAGCATTCTGGTGCTAGATGTGCCATCGTATCATCACACGAGTTAATGAAAAAAGTTCTACCTGCAATAGAAAAAATTTCACATTGTCAAAACGTAATAAAAATTAATGATGATAATGAAACTTATACAGAAGTTGTAAATATTTTATCATACAATAAAATTATAAATGATAATTTAGAAAAAAGTAAAAATTCTAATGAAATAGAAGAATTATCAAAAAATTTTAAAAGAAAAGATACAGCATGTATTATTTATACATCAGGTACTGGAGGCAATCCTAAGGGAGTGATGTTAAGTCATGGAGCAATGCTGAGAAACTGTGCTTCCTGTGATAAATTACTTGAGAGTCTTACTAGTGATTTAACAAAAGAAATTAGATATTTATCATGGTTGCCATTATCTCATTCATATGAGCATACTTTACAATTCTTAGAAATGGGACAAGGTGCACAAATCTATTACGCTGAAAGTATAGATAAATTATTAGTAAATATGGCTGAGGCAGCACCACATTTTATGACAGCTGTTCCAAGGTTTTATGACTCTTTACACACACGTATTTCACAAGGTCTAAAAAACCAAAGTAAATTAAGTCAACGCTTCTTTGCAATTACATTAAATCTAGGAAAGAAAAAATATTTTGGTGAGCAGATGAGCTTCTCTGAAAGATTTATGAATGGATTGATGGATAGGATAGTAAGAAAAAAAGTTAAGAAAAGATTTGGTGGAAGTCTCAGAGCATTGATATCAGGAGGCGCAGCACTAAATTTTGAAGTTGGACTATATCTTAGTGCACTTGGTCTTCCTCTTCTTCAAGGTTATGGTCAAACAGAAACTGCTCCTGTAATTTCAGCTAATCCACCTGAAAAGATTAAACTAGATACTGTTGGTAAGGTCTTAGAAGGCAATGAAGTGAAAATTTCTGAAGATGGAGAAATTTTAGCTCGTGGTGAACTAATTATGAATGGTTATTGGAATGATCCTGAGTCAACTAATAAAACTATAATTGATGGATGGGTTCATACAGGTGATATTGGTGAATTTGATGAAGAAGGCTATTTAAAGATAACGGATAGGAAAAAAGATATTATTGTAAATGCTGGTGGAGATAATATTTCTCCTTCAAGAATAGAGGCAAAACTAGATATTGAACCTGAAATTGCTCAATCAATGTTATATGGAGATTTCAAAAATTACCTAGTTGCGATCTTGGTGCCTAATAAAGATTTAGCTTTAGAATGGGCAAAAGAAAATTATGTTGAGGGTGATTTAAATAAAATAATTCAAGATTCTTCATTTAATAAAAGAATGAAAGATGTTGTAGATAAAGTCAATAAAGGCCTTTCTAGTATTGAACGATGACACCTTCCATGAAAGTAAGAAGGTTTAAAGTAAAAGAGATGTATGGAGAGAATTTAGAAAAACTATATTAAGTTTTTCCTTTATCAAACTTTTCTTTTTGTTCAGGAGTTATTTCTTTTTGAAATTTTGTTTTCCACTCTTCGTATGGCATACCATAGATCATTTCTCGTGCCTCATCGTATGAAATAGAAATATTTTTCTTCTCTGCAGCACTAACATACCATTTTGAAAGACAGTTTCTGCAAAAACCTGATAGATTCATTAAATCAATATTTTGTACATCTGTTCTATTTTTTAGATGATGAATCAATCTTTCTGCAACATCAGCAAGTAAATCTCTATCAAAGTTTTTGGTCATATTACGTAAATAAATTATATAAATCTTTTTTTGTGCTATATATATAAAAATTAATGAAACGTAACAGAAAAGCTAAAATTTTAGCTACGCTAGGACCTGCATCATCAGATAAAAAAATAATAGAAGATTTGTTTGTGGCTGGATGTGATGTTTTTAGATTAAATTTTTCACATGGTGATTTAGAAACTCATAGAAAAAATTATGAAACTATTAGATCTCTTGAAGAAAAACATAATCATGCATCATGCATATTAGCTGACTTACAAGGGCCCAAGTTAAGAGTGGGTACATTTAAGAATACAAAAGAAAATTTAGTTAAAGGTCAAAATTTTATACTAGATCTTTCAACTGAACCTGGGGATAATAATAGGGTTAACTTTCCCCATGAAGAAATTTATGATTATTTAACACCGTGTAAATATACCTGATGTAATTCTTCCTATAGACGCCCTTACCAAAAAAGATAAATCTGATCTTATGAAGGCATTAGATATGGGAGTTGATTGGGTTGCACTTTCTTTCGTGCAACAAGCAGAGGATATACACAAACTAAAAAAAATAATTAACAATAAAGCACTCGTGATGGCGAAAATTGAAAAGCCTTCAGCAGTAAAAAATATTGATGATATTATAAATGCTGCAGATGGTATTATGATAGCTAGAGGTGATTTGGGTGTTGAAATGCCTACAGAACAAGTTCCTATAGTTCAAAAAAATATTATAAAAAGATGTAGGCACTTTGGTAAACGTTGCTAATGCTATTTACGACGGAACAGATGCTGTAATGTTATCTGGTGAATCTGCCGTTGGAGCTCATCCATTAGAAGTAGTAAGAACTATGAATAAAATAATAGAAAATGTTGAAAATGATAAAAATAATTACGACTTACGAATTATACAAGAAAATGTTGATGATGTTGATAATACAGATGCAATAACTTTAGCAGCTTACTCAATTGCAAAAAAATCAGATGCAAAAGCAATAATTACATTTTCTGTAAGTGGAAGAACAACGACTAGAATGGCTAGAGAAAGAGCACCAGTTCAAATTGTTGGTTTATCTCCAAATATTAATACTACAAGAAAAATGCAATTATATTGGGGGGTAAACTCCTGCCATACACAAGAAGATGCTCAAAATGCACAAGATATGGTTAATATTGCATGTTCAATTGCAAAAAATAAAAAATTAGTAAAACCAGGAGATAATGTAGTTATCTCGGCTGGTGTTCCATTTGGAAGTGCTGGTACTACTAATCTGCTTAGATTAGCTGAAATAATTGCTGATAAAGATCTTAAGTAAGCTTATTACAAGCTTCTTTTATTCTGTTGCACGCATCTTCTAGAATTGCATCACTAGTTGCATAAGATAATCTAAAATAAGGCGATAACCCAAATGCTGCACCATGCACTCCTGCTACACCTTGATCTTCTAAAAGGTATGTCATGAAATCTTCATCATTGGAGATATGTTTTCCATTTGGTGTCTTTTTTCCAATTATACCTTCGCAATTTGGATAAACGTAAAAAGCTCCTTCTGGTTTTTGACATGTAATTCCATCAATATCATTTAATTTATTCAATACTAAATCTCTACGTATCAAAAATTTTTTATTATGCTCGTTTATAAAATCCTGAGGACCACTTATTGCTTCAACTGCAGCAGCCATTGTAATTGAAGAAGTTGATGTTGTGCTTTGTGATTGTATTTTGTTCATAGCAGCAATAATCTCTTTTGGAGCTCCACAATATCCAAGTCTCCATCCTGTCATGCAATATGATTTTGAAACACCATTTAGTGTCAAACATCTGTCTTTCAGTGAAGGTTCAATAGAAGCAAGAGTATGAAATTCTATGCCATCATAAACAATTTTTTCATATATATCATCACACATTATAAGAACATTAGGATATTTTTTTAAGATAAGTGCTAAGTCTTCTAACTCTTTTTTTGAATAAACTGAGCCAGTCGGATTAGGACTATTTAACATTAACCATTTTGTTTTAGAGTTTATATTTTTTTCTAATTGTTCTGGTGTAATTTTAAAATTTTGTGATTGAGGGCACTCAACTATCACAGGGTTCCCTTCTGCTAATAAAACAATATCTGGATAACTAACCCAAAAAGGAGCTGTTATAATGACCTCATCTCCTGGATTAATTGTTGCCATCATAGCATTATAGATAATGTGTTTGCCTCCGACACCACATATGATTTCATCTAATTGATAATCAATATTATTATCTTCTCTGAATTTTTTCTGAATTGCTTTTTGTAATTCTGGTGTACCTTTACCTGGTACATATTTTGTTTTACCCTCTTCCATCGCTTTACTAGCAGCATCTCTTATATTTTTTGGTGTGTTAAAATCTGGCTCACCTGCTGCAAGAACAATTACATCTTTACCCTCGTCCTTCAAAGCTTTAGCTTTGACATTTATACCTACAGTCATTGAAGGTTTTATTTTACTTAGTCTATCTGCAACAAAATTCATTTAAATTATAAAATGTTCAATAATTAGACTAGCACAAGTTAACAACAAAAAAATAGCAAAAATCTTTCTTAATACTAACTTATCTATATTTGATGAAACTTTTGCACCAATTCCAGCAGTAAATATACTAGTTATCGATATAAAAAAAACTATTATAATATTTACGTAACCAAGAGAATAAATGGGAAGTTCATTTATATTTGACCCAGTATACATAAATGTAAGTGTTCCTGGAAAAGCAATTAAAAAACCAAAAACAGCAGAAGTACCAACTGCTTCATGAATCTTTTTTGAAAACATTGTTAAAGTTGGAACACTAAAACTACCACCACCTATACCAATTGTTGCAGATAAAAAACCAATAGAAGAGCTTATTGCAAAGTTAATTATATTAGATGATGGTATATTGTTACTTACAATTATTGGGCTTTGTTGAAACAGCATATTTAATGAAATCAAAAATGCCAGAATTACAAAAAGAATAACTAAACTCTGTCCTGAAATAGCACTTGCTGTAAGTGAACCTACAATTGATCCTATTATTATTCCTATTGCCCATTTTTTTACAATTATCAAATTTGTATTTTTAAGCTTAACATGGGATCTTATGGAAGAAATTGAAGTAAAACAAATTACACCAAGAGAAGATGCTACAGCAACATGCATGACAATTTCAGAGCTGTAACCAAGATTAAGTAAAATAAAGTAAGTTACAGGTACAATTATTATTCCACCTCCAACTCCTAATAATCCTGCAATAAAACCAGAGACTAGACCTGTTAATAAAAAAATAAATACTATTGAAGTCAAATAAATTACCGTATTTTAAGTTTCATTAATGTAGTAAACAATTTAATATAAAAGTAAATAAGACTATGAAACATGTACATTGGATAGGAACTGGACTATCTTCTATACCAGGAATTAGAAGATTAGCTAAAAATTTAGATAATTTTACAGTATGGAATAGAACATTAGATAAGGCTATAAAGAGTATTGACCATGTAGATAAAAACAATGTGAACGCAAAACAGTTTGATGTTGATTTATTATTTAACGAAACAAATCCAGGTGATATTGTTATTTCTCAACTGCCAGCAAACAAACATTTAGAAATAGCTAAACTTTGTTTAAAACATAAATGTCATTTTGCATCTACTAGTTACCTTAATCCAGAAATAAATATGCTAAATCCAGATGTAAAAAAAGAAAATTTAGTATTTATCAATGAGGTCGGTTTAGACCCAGGTATCGATCATTTTTTTTCCCATTTACTTGTCAGTGATCTTAAAAAAATCTCGACTGAAAAAACAGAAGTGGTTTATGAATCATATTGTGGGGGTTTTCCAGCAATTCCAAATGATTTCAAATATAAATTTAGTTGGTCTCCAGCTGGAGTAATCAAAGCCTTAAACAATGATGCAAAATATATAACAAAAGGAAAAATAAATACTGTAACTCCTTACAAATCTATTAGTTCTTATTCAATATCTGATGAAAATTTTGAAGCTTATCCAAACAGAGATTCAACACCATATGTAAGTGAATACTTGTTTGATGAGAAATGGAAAGTCAAAGAGTTCGTAAGAGGAACTTTGCGACTTGATGGTTGGAAAGAGGCATGGCAAGATATTTTTTCAATGCTTGAAAATAGATCGGATAATATAGAAGCTGAAATCAATGAAAAAAGTGAAGAATTATTAAAAGATAATAAATATTTACCTGAGGAAGAAGATCGTGTTGTACTTTCTGTAAAACTTAAAGCTTTTGAAAATGATAATAAAATTTTTGATAGTTCTTATTTTTTAGATGAAAAAGGAAGTGGTGAAAATACTGCAATGGGCAAACTTGTATCGATTACTTTATCAGCTGCGATTGATCTAATTATGGATAATAAAATTGAGTCTGGTGTTAAAACTGCACCACATAAAACAGAAGACATAATGTATTTTTTTAAAATTTTAAAAGATTATAAAATTAATATCCAACAAGAGAATGGATAATCAATTAACCAATATTGGTATTGTTAGAGAGTCTAGAAATGATGAAAATAGAACTCCTCTAGTCCCAGAACATATTAAAAAATACAAAGAAAGCAATCCAAATATTAATTTCATTATTCAGCCATCAAATAGTAGATGTTTTTCTGATGAAGAATATGAATTATGTGGTGCTAAAATTAATGAAAATTTAAATGAATGCTCAATCATATTCGGAGTTAAAGAAATTGATCCAAATATTTTAATTAATAATAGGACATATCTTTTTTTTTCTCACACTTTTAAAATTAATAAACAACAAAAAAATATTGAAAAACATAAGAAAGACCTACTCTTATCAATTTTAAATAAAAAAATTACATTGATTGATTATGAAAATATCAGAGGTAAAAATGGTACAAGATGTTTAGGTTTTGGAAGATTTGCAGGTATTGTTGGTTGTTATAATACCTTAAATTTATTGCTTAAAGTGCTTGGAAAACAATCTCTTGCTAGTGCCTATAAAATTAATGATTATGAAAGATTAGTATTAAATTTAAAAAATTTATATTTTCCTAAAACTAAAATTCTAGTTACTGGTGATGGTAGAGTTGCAAAAGGAGTAATTGAACTTTTAAATCTAACAAACATTAAAGCAGTATCAAAAAAAGACTTTTTGGAAAAAAAATTTGATCAACCTATTTTTTGTAATTTAGAAACTAAAGATTATGTTACAAATAATTCTTCCACCAACTTTAACCTTGAGCATTTTATTAATAATCCTCAAGATTATTCAAGTTCTGCATTACAATATTTAAAAGAAACTAATATACTTATAAGCGCACATTACTGGGACCCATCTTCTCCAAAAATATTTGAGAATGAAGACTTAAAAGTTTTACAAAATCTAAAAATTGTTGGCGATATTACTTGTGATATTAATGGCTCTGTTCCAACTACAATACGATCAACAACAATTGAGGAGCCAAATTATTGGATTGAAAGATATACTTTAAAAGAAATAGATGAAAATAATGATGGAATTGCTGTTATGGCAGTTGATAATTTACCATCTGAATTACCACGGGATTCAAGTACAGAATTTAGTGAAGGTATAATTAACGAAGTTCTTCCTTTTTTATTAAAAGAAGATGATGGAAGAATATTAAATGGAACAATAACAACAGATGGTAGTTTTTTAGAAAAGTACAATTATCTAAATGATTATATTAGAATCAATGAATAAAGCAGAAAAAAAACATCATCTCTCTTCTGAAATCACAACACCTTTTAAAATTGTAAGTGATTTTAATCCAAGTGGTGATCAGCCTGAAGCAATTAAAAGTATTGTTAAAAGTCTAAATGAAGGAGAACAAGAACAAGTTCTTTTAGGTGTCACTGGATCAGGTAAGACCTTTACAATGGCTAAAGTAATTGAAAAAGTACAGAAACCGACTTTAATAATGGCACCAAACAAAACATTAGCAGCACAACTTTATGGAGAAATGAAAAATTTGTTTCCAAATAATGCTGTTGAATATTTTGTCAGTTATTATGATTATTACACACCAGAAGCATATGTACCAAGGACGGATACATATATTGAAAAAGAATCTTCAATAAACGAACAAATTGATCGTCTAAGACATTCAGCTACTAGATCTTTAGTGGAAAGAAGAGATACAATCATAGTAGCATCAGTTTCTTGTATTTATGGTATTGGATCAGTTGATGCTTATTCTTCAATGTCTTTTACTTTAGATAAAAATCAATCAATAAGTAGAGAGATAATTATCAGAAAGTTGGTAGAACTTTTATACAAACGTCGTGACATGGACTTTAGAAGAGGTAGTTTTAGGGCAAAGGGAGATATTTTAGAAATTTTCCCTTCTCACTATGAAGATATTTCTTGGAAAATATCTATGTTTGGAGATGATATAGAGAGTATAACACAAGTGGACCCACTTACTGGAGAGAAGCTCGGAGAACTTGAACAAATAAGAATCTTTGCAAACTCTCATTATGTAACCCCAAAGCCAACAATAAAAAAAGCAATTACGATGATTAAAAATGATCTAAAAAAACAATTAGAGATTTTTGAAAAAGAAAAAAAATACTTAGAAAGACAAAGGTTGGATGAGAGAACTACATTTGACTTAGAAATGATGGAAACTACTGGAAGTTGTAGTGGTATTGAAAATTATTCTAGATATTTGTCAGGAAGACAGCCGGGAGAGCCTCCTCCTACACTTTATGAATATATTCCAGAAGACTCTTTATTGTTTATAGATGAAAGCCATCAGACATGTGGTCAAATAGCAGGAATGTACAAAGGTGATTTTTCTAGAAAATCAACTTTAGCTCAATATGGTTTTAGACTACCAAGTTGTGTTGATAACAGACCTTTAAAAAGAGAAGAATGGGATGCAATGCGTCCACAAACTATATTTGTAAGTGCAACACCAGGAGATTATGAACTTGAAAAGACAGGTGGCACCTTTGTTGAACAAGTAATTAGACCAACAGGTTTAATTGATCCACCTATTGAGATAAGGCCAACTAAACATCAAATTGATAACTTAATTGATGAATGTAAAAAGACTATAGATAAAGGTCATCGTGTTCTAATCACAACACTTACAAAAAAAATGGCCGAAGATCTTACTGAATATATCAATGAAGAAGGATTAAAGGTAAGGTATCTTCACTCTGATATCGATACATTAGAAAGAATAGAAATTATTAGAGATCTAAGACTAGGAGTTTTTAATGTTTTAGTAGGAATAAATCTTCTTAGAGAAGGTTTAGATATTCCTGAATGTGCTTTAATGGCTATATTAGATGCTGATAAGGAAGGTTACCTTCGTTCTAGAACTAGTTTAATTCAGACTATTGGTAGGGCTGCAAGAAATGTTGAGAGTAAAGTCTTAATGTATGCTGATAACATTACCACTAGTATGAAAGAAGCAATCGAAGAGACAGATAGAAGACGAACAAAACAACTAGAATATAACAAAATAAATAAAATTACGCCAATCAGTATTAAAAAGAATATTCAAGAAATAATTGAGAACACAGCTGAACAAGATCATGTTACAGTTGAAATTGATAATGCTAAAGAATTAGTTGGTAAGGATCTTAATAAACATATTAAAAATTTAGAGAAAAAAATGAATGAATTTGCTTCAAAACTTGAATTTGAAGATGCAGCAAGATTACGAGATGAAATTAATAGATTAAAGGCAAAAGAAGTGGGTCTTTCTAATAAAGTTTTGCAGTTTAAAAAGAATTAATGGATATTGTATTTTCAGAAACTAACCAAACTGGAATCATTAAACTAAATCGTCCTAAAGCTTTAAATGCTCTCAATTTAGAAATGGCAAAAAAATTCCATGACAAATTATTAGAATGGGAAGAAAAAGATAATATCTTAAGAGTATTGTTAGTTGGAGAAGGTAAACATTTTTGTGCAGGAGGTGATGTAAAATCTCTTGTTCTTGCTGGAAAAGAAAACTCTTTAAAACATGATTTTTTTAAAATTGAGTATAAACTTAATTATTTAATAAGCCAATTTAGTAAAGAATTTCTTTCAGTTTGGAATGGTGTAGTCATGGGGGGCGGTGTTGGTTTATCAATCTATGGTGATCACAGATTGGCAACAGACAATTCAAAATTTGCAATGCCAGAATCTGCAATTGGCTTTTTTCCAGATGTTGGTGGAAGTTATTTTTTATCAAATCTTCCAGGTAACATTGGTAAGTATATTGGTTTAACGGGTGAGGTTTTAGGGTTAAATGAATTAATTTTTTTCGGATTAGCAACTCACTACTTTAAAAGTAATAAAATAGAAGATGTTAAAGAAAAATTTATTACAAGAGGAGAAATTTCACACGATAATTTTGAAGTAAAGAATGATACATATCTAATTAAAAATATGAATTTAATAAATGAACTATTCAATGGAAATATTCAAACAATCATATCAAATTTAAAAAGTCATAACTCAGAGTTTTCAAAAAAAATTTTAGATATTCTTTTAGTTAAATGTCCAATGAGTCTTGCGATAAGCACTAAACTTATAGATGATGCAAAAGGTAAATCGTTAAAAGAATGTTTAGAAACTGAATTTCAATTAAGTCAAAAAATAGTATACCGTAGTGACTTTGATAATGGTGTAAATTCTGTGCTAATTTCAAAAGATCATAATCCTATTTGGGAGCCATCAAAAATAGATGAAATAAATATAGAAGATCTAGATTTTTATTTTGAAACTCATACTGAAAATCTTTATCTATAATATTACAAATGAGTAATAAAATTCCTACTTCTGCAAAAGTAGTTGTAATAGGCGGTGGTATAGCTGGATGTTCTGTAGCTTATCATTTAGCAAAATTTGGATGGAAAGATGTGATCTTGCTAGAAAGAGATCAATTAACTTCTGGAACTACTTGGCATGCAGCAGGACTGATTGGTCAGATTGGTGCATCAGCAACCATTACAAAACTTAGAAATTATTCGTTAAATTTATATAAAGACCTGGAAAAAGAAACAGGATTAGCAACAGGTTTAAAGCAAAACGGCTCTTTAACTATTGCAACAACTAATGATCGATTAGAGGAATTAAAAAGGCAAGCTACTTTTGCTCAAAGATTTAATATAGAAGTTAATGAATTAGAAAAAAATCAGATTAAGGATATTTATTCTCTTATAAATACTGATGATGTTGTTGGTGGAATATTTATTCCAAAAGATGGTCAAGCAGATCCTGTTGGTATAACAAATGTTCTTGCTAAATCGGCAAAAATGTATGGTGCTCAAATATTTGAACATTGTTCTGTAAATAAAATCCTTACTAAAAATGGATCAATAGAAGGTGTAGATACAAAACATGGAAAAATTAAATGTGAGTATATTGTTCTAGCATCTGGAATGTGGTCTAGGCAGATAGCAAATGATATTAACGTTAGTATACCGCTATATCCAAATGAACACTTCTATATATTAAGTGAGCCATTAAAAGAAATTTCTAAATCACTTCCAGTTCTTAGAGATTACAATAATTGCTTATATCTAAAAGAGGATGCGGGAAAAATTTTAGTAGGAATTTTTGAGCCTAAAGCTAAACCTGCATTTACTGATACGTATAAAGTGCCCAATGATTTTTCTTTTGGAGAACTACCTGAAGATTTTGATCATTTTGAACCGCATTTAAAAAATGCTATGAAAAGAATACCAGCCCTTGAAAATGTAGGTATAAGAAAATTCTTTAACGGTCCTGAAGCTTTTACTCCAGATACAAATTATCTTTTAGGAGAAACACCAGAAATAAAAAACTTTTATGTTTGTTGTGGATTTAATAGTATTGGTATTCAGAGTGCTGGTGGTGCAGGTAAGGTAACTGCAGAATGGATGATGAACGGTGAGGTTAATGATGATCTTTACTCCTTAGATATTTCAAGATTTGAAAAATTTCACTCTGAGACAAAATTTATAACTGAAAGAGTTACTGAGTCATTAGGAGATTTATATGCAATGCACTGGCCTTACAAACAACATAAATCTTCGAGAAATATTAAACTACTTCCTTTTCATAATGATTTGAAAAAAGAAGGGGCATGCTTTGGTCAAGTGGCCGGTTTTGAAAGACCAATGTGGTATGCTCTAAATGGTAAGAAACCAGAATATGAGTATAGTTATGGCTATCAAAATTGGTATGATGCAGCAAAGTATGAAACAATAAACACAAGAAAAAACGCTGGTTTATTTGACTTAAGTGCCTTTGCAAAATTTGAAATTAAGGGAGACACTGCCTTCAACGATCTTCAACGATTATGCTGTAATAATATTAAAAATTATCCCGGTAATACAACTTACACGCAAATGCTTAATTCAAATGGTGGCATTGTTGCCGATTTAACAGTTACTTGTATTGATACTAATTCTTTTCGTATTGTAACGGGTTCATCTGTGAGAGAACATGATAAAAAACATATTTCAGAAAATTTAAGTAAAAACACAACTTTAATTGATATCACTGAAAGTTTAGCTTGCTTTGGTATTTTTGGTCCTAAAAGTAGAGAAATTCTAACAGAAATATTTGGAGAACATTTTTCAAACGACAAGTTTAAATTTGGAACTGCTAAAGAAATATCACTGAAAAATAATAAATTAATCTTCCAAAGATTATCTTTTGTTGGTGAACTTGGTTGGGAAATTTATGTTCCTATAAATATATCTAGAGAAATTTATTTAGAGTTAGTTAAAGTTGGAGAAAAATATAACCTTTCACATGCTGGTGCCCATGCACTAGATATCATGAGAATGGAAAAGGGATATTTACATTGGGGTCATGATATTTCTCCAGCTGAAAACCCTTTTGAAGCTGGATTAGAATTAACTGTTAAATTAAATAAAAAAACAGATTTTATAGGTAAAGAAGCTTTAAAAATAAAAAATAGAATTAAAAAGAAACAACTAACAAATTTTGTTTTAGAAAAATCTACGCCAGGAAATCCTCTCTTATTACATGATGAGCCTATTTATTATAAAAATAAAATTGTGGGAGAAACAACTTCTAGCAATTATTCATTTTGTTATAATAAAAATATGGTCTTTGGATATATAGATTCAGAAATAGATTTAAAAAAATTAAATGGCAGCAATTTTGAAGTTGAAGTTGCTAAAAATAAATATGTTATGTCTGTTCAATTTAATCCATTGCATGATCCTGAAAATAATTTTACAAAAATATAGTTTTTTACGATCTAATATATGAAAAAAATTAGATTATTTTTTTCTATAGTAGTAATTATATTAATAATTTTATCTATCTTTATTTATATTTTTCTAAATAATTTTGAAAAAGAAAAAATAATTAGTGATATCGAAAAGAAATTAGAAATTAAAATTAATGAAAAAAACAAAACTAAAATCAATATTTTTCCAATTGTTAAGCTTAACACAAACTTAGAAATTAAAGATTACAAAAATAATTTATACTTTGATAATATTAGAATTGATATTTCTCAGCCCGTATTTCAAGTTTCAGGAAATTTAGATATTCTAATTGAT
>LUMI01000311.1_pt1 | contig 14679 bp, 17 predicted proteins | sample 729681 | NCBI WGS metagenome assembly LUMI01 (sample SAMN03860267, study PRJNA289734) | marine metagenome | biome: seawater column; feature: ocean; material: water; isolation source: Red Sea water column Station 34 - depth 10m | place: Saudi Arabia: Red Sea | collected 2011-10-15 | depth 10 m
AGCTTGGCCGTTTGCTAAAAAGTTATTTAATAAAAAAAAATTAAATCTTAAAAATTTTCTTTTTTTTACATCAATTGAAGAAACCTTAAAGAATGCAGATTTTATTCAAGAATGTGCAACAGAAAACTATGCATTAAAAACTAAATTAATGAGCATTATCGGAAAACACGCAAAGAAAAACGCAATTATATCATCCAGTTCATCTGGATTATTACCTACAAGAATATATTCAAAATGTAAAAACCCTGAAAGAGCAATGATAGGTCATCCATTTAACCCTGTTTATATGTGTCCAGGTGTTGAAATTGTTCCAGGAAAAAAAACATCTAAAAAATATTTAAATCAAGCAAACAAATTTTATAAATCAATCTCAATGAACCCAATTATGGTTAAAAAAGAATTACCTGGATATTTAGCAGATAGATTACAAGAAGCATTATGGAGAGAAGGTCTTCATATTATAAATGAAGGTTATGCAACAACAGAAGATCTCGATAGAGCAATAGAAGATGGACCGGGTTTGAGATGGTCTTTGATGGGAACTTTTCTTACCTTTCATCTTGCAGGTGGGAAAGCTGGTATGAAACATATGTTGGAGCAATTTGGACCTGCTCTAAAATTACCCTGGACAAAATTAAAAGCACCAAAGCTTTCAAAAAAACTAGCTTCAAGACTTATTTCAGGCACTTCAAAACAAGCAAAAGGAAAATCTGTTGCAACGATTTCAAATATTAGAGATCAATATTTAGTTGAACTACAAAAGCTTAGAAAAAAATACGAAAACAAAATTAGAAATTAATGAGAAAATCATTAACAGCCAGTTGTTTATGCAAAGGTGTAAAATTTAAAACCAAAGGCGAGCATAGAAACGTTTCAAACTGCCATTGTATTCAGTGTAGAAAAACACATGGTATTTATGGAGCATATTCAAACGTCCAAGATAAAGACATTACATTTTTGAATAAAAAAACACTTAGATGGTTCAAATCTTCTAAAAATGCAAAAAGAGGATTTTGTAATAAATGTGGAGCAAGTATTTTTTTTAAATTCAAAAAATCAGATAATGTCTCTATAACTGCAGGAATGTTTGATGGAAAAACAGGCCTTAAAACAATGAGAAATATATTTGTTGGAACTAAATCTGACTTTTATAAAATCACAGATAAGCTTCCAAAGTTTAAAAGGTTTTCAAAATAAACCGTGATCATATCCCATATATTACTTGCAGTTTTTGCAGTTTTTTTTGGATTAAAAAATCTAATATCAAAAAAAGGAGACAAAACACATAAAGTTATTGGATGGATTTGGGTTCTTTTAATGCTTTATGTATCGATCTCATCTTTTTGGATTAAAGAATTAAATGATGGAACTTACAGCTGGATACACTTGCTTAGTATGTGGGTTATAATTTCTTTAGCACTAGCAATTTATTTTATTAAGAAAGGAAAATTAATTCTTCATAAAATATTTATGATTGGAAATTTTATAGGCCTTTCAGTTGCAGGATTATTTACGTTGTTTCCTGGAAGATTTATTCCACAAGCTCTTGGATTATTTTAATCTAATCTTATAGCGTTACCATCAACACCTATAACTTGACCAGATATTCTTAAAGCTTCATCAGAAATTAGGAAGCTACACATTTTTCCAATATCCTCTTCATAAATCCAGCAGTTCATTGATGCCATTGACACAAATTCTTTTTCAATCTGTTTTTTTGAAATTTTTAGAAACTTAGATTTATCTCTTATAACCCTTACCATTCGATCACCTTTAATAGTTCCAGGACAAATCGCATTAACTCTAATTTTAAATTTACCAAGTTCCATAGCAAGTGTCTTTGTAACACCAACAATTGCCCATTTGCTTGCTGCATAAGGTGATCTTAAAGGAAATCCCATTATTCCTGCTCCTGATGATAAATTAACTATAGATCCACCTTTATTTTTTTTAAGCATAGGGATTGCTAGTTTTGTAAAATAAAAATGACTTATGACATTTACCTTTAAAGTATTTTCCCAATCTTTTGATTTTAATTTTTCAATAGTACCAGTTGGCCCTGCAATACCAACATTATTTATTAAGCAATCAATTTTTTTTGTTTTTTTATTTATTTTATTAAATAGTTCCTTTACATCAGTTTCATTTGATGCATCACATTTGTAGATAAAAAGTTTTTTGTTATTTAGTTTATGTTTTTTGGTCTTTGCTAAATACTTTTCATCTATATCACAAATAAAAACAGTTGCTCCCTTATCAAGGCATACTTTAGCAGTAGCCCACCCAATTCCAGATGCACCAGCTGAAATAATTATTTTTTTATTTTTTAAAGAACTCATTAAATTTTATCTATTCTGCTACTTGTTCCTTCTTCTTCCTTGGCATTATATTCTTTATCATTTTTATCATAAAGTTCTTTTATTCTTAATCCATCGGTTTGAAGAGTGGGTAAACCACCTTTTTTCATTCCAAGATGCCTTGCATAAACCGCTTTCTTTTTGTTAACCTGGTGAGGCTGAAAATCATTTATATCTTCAATGTTTAGATCATCTCCTTTTTCTAAATAACCTTCTTTGATTGCATCTTTAAGTAAATCAATTCCTTTTTGAGTTCTTGCAATTGCTGCATTAAAACCTTCGTCTTCTCTTTTAGGAGATCCACCTCTCCAAGTATCAAGTGCAGCAATATCTGCACTTTCACCAATTGCATCAGGGCAAATTTTACATCTAAAGTGAACTCTCCATGTGCTCTCTTCCCCCCAAAAAGAATTATATTCTCTATCATGCTCTCTTCCATCTTTAGTCTTGATATACATACGACCTGGATTTCCGTATCCTCTGTATCTAAAAGTGTCTAATTCTTCTTCTTTGACATTAAAGCTTTTTATAAAATCTTGAGATTTAGTGAATTCAGTAGATCCTCCACAGACAAGTGTAAGTAAAAATTTACAATATTTATTTACTCTTTCATCAGTTTTAGAAAGCAACCTAATTGCTGAAATATCACAAGGTTTACCAACAAATGCAAAATTTTGATTTTTATCTAATGCTTCATTGAACTTACTTAAAGGTGAAGCGGGACCATATCTTGATCTACTCTCACAATTTAATAAGTCTTCCTTATTATAACTAAACTTTGGAATACTTCTCATTGGATGATCAGGGTCACCTGCAGTGTGAAGAATGAAATCAACTTTTTTAGTTTCTAATAAATATAAAGATAAACCATTTAAAAGCCCTCCAGTTGAGCTTTGAAATCTAATATCTTTGTCAGTTGACCAAACATAAAATAGTGAATTGTAATATCCCCAAACTAAATCATGTTTAGAATTTTCATTTACTTCTTCTTTAGGTAATCCTTCTACTAAAACTCCAGGGCATACCTTTTTTATTTTATCAAAGTCTTCTTTAGATAATGATTTAACTTCTTGAGGTTCTAATCGTCCTTTATCTGTCATTGAGATTGTAATTTTATCTTTACCAACAACGCTTTGACAAAGCCCACAACCTATACAAAGTCCATTTTTAGTAATATCGGATAGATTTTTTATATCTGACATTTATCTTTTATAAGATGGATCTGCCTTATCACATCTTCTAAGAAGAGCAGGCCACTCATTTAAACCAGGTGAAAATAAATCATATTGTTTTTGAGATAATTTCCACATTTGCTTAGTACATCTTTCAAGTTTTAATCCAGAACCTTCTGCTTGAACCGCAACTTCACACATTCTAATTGCATAATACATATTCATAAATGCTTCTCCTGCAGTTTCGCCAACAGTTAACAATCCGTGGTTTTTCATTATTAAAACTTTATTGTTTCCAAGATTTTTGGCTATTCTTTTTCTTTCGTCTTTGTTTAAAGATAAACCTTCCCACTCATGATAACCAACTTTACCATAAAGCATAGACGAGTCTTGTACCAAAAAAGGTATACCATTTTTTAACGCTGTAGCCGCTAATGCAGATGGAGGATGTGCATGAAAGACAAATTTATTTTTTGGATGATTTAAATGAACTGCGCTATGAATAATAAATCCTGCTGTATTAGCTTTTTTTGGACCTTCTAAAACTTTTCCGTTTTCATCCACTTTAATTAGGTTTGATGCTTTCACTTCTTCATAAAGCAAACCCATTTCATGCATAAAGAAATTATGTTTTGTACCAGGAGCTCTTGCTGTTATATGGTTCCAAACAGTATCATCCCAACCAAACATATGAGTTAGTCTGAACATTGCTGCTAAATCAACTCTTACTTTCCAATCAGCTTTGCTTATCTTTTTTTTCATTTAACCTCCTTTATGTAAAATTAATTTATTTTTAGCTTCTAGCAATTTAATTGCATTTAGATGATTTGAATTTGCACCATACTTTTTAATTGCCTTTGAATATATTGATGTTGTTAATTTTGTAATTGGAAGTTTAATATTTTTAAGATTAATAATTTCTTTTGCTAATTTTAGATCTTTAAATGATAAACCGAGTGTAAATGATGGATCATAACTACCGTTAATCATATCAGGACCGTACCTAGTAGAAGTATAACCACCACTTGCACTTTTATCGATTATTTGAAGCATAGTTTGTGGTCTGATGCCAGATTTTGTACCAAGCATTAAAGCTTCTGATAAAGATAGATAATTTAAGTAACAAAGACTAACTTGTGCAATTTTAGCAGCATATCCTGCACCGTGCTTTCCTAAATAATACAAATTCTTTCCTAAAATTTTAAATATAAATCCCGTTTTTTTATAAAGCTTTTGTGATCCACCAATAAACATTGATAATTCACCTGATTTTGCTTTTATATTTCCCCCTGAAATAGGAGCATCAATAAATTGATTTATCTTTTTTCCTAATTTTTTTTGTAAAAAATTAAAGCAACTGATTGAGTTTGTAGAGCAATCAATCCAAATTTTATTTTTAGAAAGTTTTTCAATTAATTTATTTTTGCCAACTGCAATTTGCTTAATTTGTTTTGGCCCAGGAAGACATGAAATAATGATATCGCATTCAAAGGCCTCATCTAATGTTTTTGCAACTCTTCCTTTTAATTTTTTAAATTTTTGAACTGAATGATTATTTACATCAAATCCAAGTAATTGAATTTTTTTAGATTTATTTAAATTTAATGCCATTGGCATTCCCATGTTTCCTAAACCTATAAATGCAATTTTCATTAATCCATTAATCCATCAACTTGAATATCATTTCTTTCAAAATGAATTGGTAAAGCTTTTCCATAAACTTGTTTTGAATGCTCAGGTTTGTTTACTCTGTACGGATCTTTTACGTATGTTGGAAGAGCAATATATCTTGAAGTTTTCCCTTCAATTTTTGTAACGCGGTGCATTGAAAATCTTCCTTTAAATATTTGAAGATCCCCAGGTTTTAAATCTAATGATTTAACTGTTTCTCTTTCTCCTCTTAAAACTTTTGTTACTCCATTGAAGTTTTCATCTTCTATATTTCTTAAATCAGGAGAATATTCAAACAAACCACCTTTCTCTGCTTTTTGAACTAGAATACTCAAAGTAAACTCATTTCCATCAAAGTGCCATGGAAAGTAATGATCTTCATGCATAATGCTATAAGGATTTTTACCAAGTGGATCAGCCCATTTATATAAAGGAAATACTCCTAAACTATCAGATACAAATTTAAGCATCTCATTAGATTCGTAAATGGCATTTAAATCAGAATCTTTTTCAAGATCATCTGAATTAATGTAACCACTTTCTCTAAATGAAAAAATTCTTTTTGGATGATCTTTAGATAAGTTTTCATCATCTTTTGAAAAATATGGGTTATGATTATCTTTTGTCCAATGTGTTTTAGGTAGATTTCTCTCCACTTCCTCTTTCATTCTTTTTAATGATTGCTGAAGTACAAAGTTTGGCAATACACAACATCCATCTTTGTCTAAAAGTTTTCTATTGTGTTCTATAAGTTTTTTATACTCAGCAGATTCTGTATTGTTAATTGGATATTCTTTTAAATTTACTATTTCACTTAAAGCATTCATATTATTTCTCCTTTTAAAAATTAAATTATTAAAGAGATTTATTAATTTTCTAATTTAGTGGGATGACTGAAATTTATATGATTTTTACAGCTATTTTTTTTTAAAAGTAAATTGAATAGTTTTGAAGATTTTTTATTACTTAATCCTACTCTTGCTAATCTGTGATGGTGCAAAAATAAGTTTAAGTTCATGACTAAACGCTATCATAAATTAAAATAATTTAAAATTAAATTAATCTGCAAGACCATCTGCTCTTGCTACATTTCTTTCGTAATGAATTGGAAGAGCTTTGCCGTAAATTGCTTTTGAATGCTCTGGAGTATTCACTCTTTCAGGGTCTAAAACATAAGCGGGGATACACATATATCTTGATGAATTACCTTCTACTTTTGTTACTCTATGCAAAGTAAATCTCCCTTTAAATATCTGAAGATCTCCAGGCTCAAGTTTAAGTTGTTTAACTCTAGCTCTATCACCATCCAATACTTTTTTAACTTCATCAAAGTTTTCATTTCCTGGCGCTCTAATATTTGGACAATATTCAAATATCCCACCTTTTTCTGCCTTTTGGATCATTAAACTTAAAGTAAATTCGCAGCTGTCAAAGTGCCAAGGAAGTATTCCTTCAGGCTTCATAACATTATAAGCGTGACATGCTAAAGGATCTGCCCATCTATAAATAGGTGAAACACCCAAACAAGCTGAAACAAATTTTAATAATTCTTCAGTTTCATATAAAAATTTCATTTCAGAATTTTTTGAAAAACAATCTGAATTTAAATATCCATTATATCTATTCATGAAAGTTCTCTTTGGGTGATCTTTTGGTAACTCGGGATCATCTTTTGCATAAAGATAAGCATTAATACTTTCTTTAGACATATAAACTTCATCTAATTGTTGTTCTAATTCATTGTTCATAATTTTTAATGAATTAGGTAAAATAAAATCAGGAAGGGTAGAGCAACTATCTTGATCTAATTCAACTTTACATTTTTCAATTATTTTTTTTATCTTTGGAGAATTGAGATCGTGAATTGGATATTTTTCTAAATCAACAATGTCTTTTAAATTTTTAGACATATTAAAGAGGATATTATGATTTAGTCAAAGAATGCTGAAGCTCTTTATTTGTAATATATCCTTTAGTATTTCCTTGTTTATCAACTACTTCACAGTTTGAATTTGTACAAACTACTTGTGGCAAAAACTCTTCAATAAATTGATCTTCCTGAACTTTAATTAGATTACTTTTATCAATTCCATTTGCTTCATTAACAGGTTTCATTATTACTTTTGCTTTAATTACTTTTGCTCTATTTACATCTTTAACAAATGCTTCAACATAATCATCTGCAGGGTTCATAATAATATCAACTGGGGTTCCAACTTGAACTAGTTTTCCAGCATTTAAAATTCCAATGTGATCTCCTAATCTCAACGACTCATCTAAGTCGTGGGTAATAAATACAATTGTTTTTTTAAGTTGCGCTTGAAGATCTAATAGTTGTTTTTGCATATCACTTCTAATTAATGGATCTAATGCAGAGAAAGCTTCATCCATTAACATAATATCTGTATCAGTCGCGAGTGCTCTTGCAAGTCCAACACGTTGTTGCATTCCTCCCGATAACTGACTTGGAAATTGGTTTTCAAATCCACTTAATCCAACAGCTTCAATTTTTTCCATTGAAACAGAATTTCTTTTTTCAGGTTCAATACCTTGCATCTCAAGACCATAACCAACATTTTGTAAAACTGTTTTATGAGGAAACAAACCAAATCTTTGAAAGACCATGCTCATTTTGTGTCTTCTAAAATCAATTAGTTTTTCTGTATCCAAACTCATTACATTTGTTCCTTCAACTAATATTTCTCCATCTGTTGGATCAATTAATCTATTAAGGTGCCTTATTAGAGTTGATTTTCCAGATCCAGATAATCCCATACAAACAAATGTTTCACCTTCTTCAATTTTTAATGAAACATTATCTAAGCCAACTGTATGACCAGTTTTTTCTAATACTTCTTCTTTACCAGATCCACTTTTAACCATTTCCAAAACATCATGAGGCTTTGGTCCAAAAATTTTGTAAACGTTATTGATTTCTATTTTTGACATTATTTTTTCTCTTTCTTAGCAGGTGATGTTCGCTCTTGTAAAGTCTCTCCGTAGGATTGAGTAATTCTATCTAATACTATTGCTAATAAAACTATTGCAATCCCTGCTTCTGCAGCTCTACCTACATTTAATTGTTGTAAACCTAATAATACTTCATCTCCAAGGCCTCTTGTTCCAATCATTGATGCAATTACAACCATGGCAAGAGCCATCATCGTACATTGGTTAATACCTTGCATAATATTGGGCAAAGCAAGAGGTAACTGAACACCTAGTAATTTCTGTTTTTTTGAAGCCCCAAATGCATCGGCTGCTTCAATTACTTCTTTATCAACTAATCTTATTCCAAGATCAGTTAATCTAACTAAAGGAGGCACAGCATAAATAAATGTTGCAATAATTGCTGGAACCGCTCCTAAACCAAACAACATAATTCCTGGAATTAAGTAACAGAAACTTGGTATTGTTTGCATTAAATCTAGTACTGGCAATACTACATTTCTTGTTCTCACACTTCGAGCCATTGCAATACCTAAAGGTATTCCAGCTATAACACATAAGAATATTCCAATAATCATTATTGCAGTTGTCTCAATTGCTTTTTGCCAAAATACTGGGTGAAGAAAACCTATGAAGAAAGTACAAAATCCTACAAAAACTGTAGTACCAATTTTTCGTCCACTTGCAAAATAAGTTAAAACAACAACACCAAGAATAACTAATGGCCAAGGTGCTTGTATCAAAAAATTTTTAACAAGCATTAATATGTATAGAAGAAAGTTATTTATTGCCTCAAAGATATATCCATATTTTTCATTAATTGCTTTAAAGCCTGCATTGATCCATTTCATTAAAGGAAGATCTAACCACTTAGGCCATTTACCACCTAGCCATGAGAAATCATTTAATAGTTCACCTACGTTATCAGGCTTTCTTTTTGATTGGCTATAGCTTGTAATCAACAACCAAACAAAAATAACTAATAATCCAATATTAAAAAATATTTTTTTATTTTTTTTCAGCAATTCCATAGTGCAAACTTTAGTTAAAGAAAGAGCCCCGAAGGGCTCTTTCAAGAATTAAGAAATTGAATTATAGAGCAGCGCTAACTTTTTTAGCAACGTCAGCTGATACCCAATTTTTCCACATGCTTTCAGTTTTTAAGAATTGAATAGCGGTAAGTTCCATATCACCGTCTGATTCATCTTCGTAAAAAGCTAACATTTTGTTAACTGTTGCAGTTGGAATAGTGTATTTCTTTAAAAATTCTGTTTCAGCCGGATGAGCTTTTGCCCAATCAGACAATACAGATTTTGTTAAAGCCATATCTCTATACTCACATGCACAGCTAGCTTTGTATGCATCCGGACCATTTGCTTTAATATCTTCAACAACTACAGACATATCATCCCAACATTTTTGGTTGAATGCAGGCTCTTTTAATCTAACAAGATCAACTTTACCCATTAAACCAGTTGGCGCCCAGTAGTATGTAAAGATTGGTTTTTTCTTAGCAAACGCACCAGCAATAGCAGCATCTAATGCTCCACCAGAACCTGGATCAAAGTTTGTATAGTATTTGTCTAAACCATACTCTTTTTGTTTAACCAAGTTTACAGTGTAACAAGTCCAACCTGAAATACAGCTAGTCATTCTTCCTTTAGATGGATCTTCTGGATCTTTAAATAGCGCAGCTATTTTTGGATCTTTCATATCATCTACAGATTTCAAATTGTATTTGTCTGCAGTAGCTTTATCTACGTAGAAAGCTTGTTGAGAGTCTGGAGTGTTAATTCCAATATTCATAATAGTACCAGCTTCTTCGTGAGGCTTGTAGTTACCAATGATATTGTCATACCAAACTTCAGTAATTACATCTAACTGCTTATCATAGTGAGCAGCCATGATTGGAGTAGTACTTCCTTTTGTTACAGAAACTTCACATCCAAATCCTTTTTCAAGAATGAACTGAGTAATCGCTGTATGAATGTTAGCACTAGACCAGTCAAAATCACCTAATCTTGCTTTACAATCAGCTTTTGCACCTGTTGCAACAAGTGAAAAGAGTGAAACAAAAACAGATGAGATTAAAAAGTTTTTGAATAACTTCATTTAATTATCTCCTTAATTAAGTTTTAAAATCATATTTAATAATGCCTAAAATTAGAATGCAAGTAGCACTTTTAGTACAACTATAAATTGAATTGAAAACTTGTTCTGATTAGTTAAAGATTAAAAAATGTTGTCAATTTCTAAATTAGAAAAAAACTCCTCATATTTAAAAGTTATTTGGAGCGATGGAGAAGAAAGTAAATTTAATTTTCTTTGGTTAAGAGACAATTGTCCAAGCGCACATGATAAAGACTCAAGACATAGAATGTTTAATATTCTTAAAGTTTCTCAAGACATAAATCCAAAAAATTATTCTGTTAAAGAAGACGGTAAACTTGAAATAGAGTGGAGCGAGGGAGATCACACAAGTCATTATGATCCAAAATGGTTAAGAGAAAATTGTTACACAATTAATAATAAAAAAAAATATATCTCACCATATACACTCTGGGATAATTCATTAGAAAATAATTTAGCTTCTATTCAAATTGATCATGATGAAATAATGAATTCCGAAGAAGGCCTAATTAAATGGTTAGAGCTATTGCATCATACAGGTATTGCAATTGTTAAAAATGCACCTGTTGAAAAAAATTCAGCTTTAAAAGTTTTAAATAGGATAAGTCACACAAGAGAAACCTTTTTTAAAACACCTTTTGAAGTAATAAATATTCCAAAACCAAACAATTCTGCATACACAGCTCATGCATTAAGAAATCATATGGATCTTCCTTGGTTTGAAAATCCTCCAGGATATCAATTTTTACATTGTCTAATAAATTCAGCTGAAGGAGGAAATTCTTCTGCTATCGATGCATTTAAAGTTGCGGATTATTTAAGAAAAAACGAAAAAGAAATATTTGATACATTAGTCAATGTTCCATTTAAATTTAAAGACAAAGATTATACACAAGAAGCGTACAGACATTTTCATGCTCCAGCCATTACTTTAACTAAAGATGGTGATTTTAATGATGTAAGATTTAGTGTTGCAACAATGGATGTATTAGATTGTAGTCCAGAGACAATGGAAAAAGCATACAAAGCTCATCATAGATTTGGCAACCTTCTTCACGATCCTAAATATCAAATTAATTTTAGACTAGAACCAGGTGATATTTTTTCATTTAATAACAGAAGAGTTTTACACGGAAGAACAGAATTTAATCCAAACTCTGGTCATAGGCATCTTCAAGGTTACTATATGGATAGAGACGAAATAATAGGAAGATTAAGTTATTTAAAGAAATAATTAAACCATAAGTAGTATTTTTTATTCACAGACTTTTAAGCAATTATTGGTTAAATTTTTTTTAACATTTGATTTTTTTTTTTATAATATTTAATTTCAGAAAACTAAAATGAGAGGGAAATAAAAAATGAGTATAAGAAAAATCTTTTTAAAAGCTTGTATTTTTCTAATGCTGTCTACATCTGCTGTGTTTGCAAAAACACAAATCGAATGGTGGCATGCATTTGGAGGGAGACTAGGAGAACTTTTAGATGAACAAGTTCAAAAGTTTAATGCCAGTCAAGGCAACTATGAAGTTGTGCATACAAGAAAAGGAAACTATTCAGAAACTTTAAATGCTGGAATTGCAGCATTTAGAGCAAAACAACAACCACACATACTTATGGTGTTTGAAGTTGGAACCGCAACAATGATGGCAGCAAAAGGTGCTATCAAACCAGTTTATGAAGTAATGGCTGGATCAGGAGGATTTAATCCTGACGCATATATTCCACCTGTTAAAGGTTATTACACTACAACAGATGGAAAAATGTTATCTTTGCCTTACAACTCATCAACCCCTGTTCTTTGGGTAAATAGAGACTTAATGAAAAAAGCAGGTCTTGATCCAAATATGAGTTTATCTACTTGGAGTGATGTTGGTAAAGCTTTAGATAAAGCTAAGTCGTCTGGTATTTCTTGCGGTTTAACAACTGCTTGGCAAAGCTGGATCCACTTAGAAAACTTTTCTGCTTACCATAATGTTCCGTTTGCAAGTAAATCAAATGGATTTGCTGGTTTAGATACATCATTACAGTTTAACAGTGGTTTACACGTTAAACATTTAGACATGATGGGCAAATGGGCAAAAGATGGAAAATTCTTTTATGCCGGCAGAAGAAATGAAGGTGGAGCAAACTTTAGAGCAGGTGAGTGTATGTTCTTTACAGAAAGTTCCGCTGGATATGCTGGTATAAAAAAAGAAGCTCAATTTGATTTTGAGATTAGACCACTACCTTATCATGCAGGAACAAAAGCTCCTCAAAATACAATAATTGGTGGATCATCTTTATGGGTAATGTCAGGTCATTCAGCTGATGAATATAAAGGTGTTGCTGCGTTTATTAATTTCTTATCAGGAACTGATATACAAGCTAAGTGGCACCAAGATACTGGTTACTTGCCTATAACAATTGCAGCTAGTGAAAAAACAGCTGCAGATGGTTTTTACAATGCAAATCCTGGAACAGATATTGCAGGTAAACAAATGATGGGTAAAGCACCAACTGAAAACTCAAAAGGATTAAGACTAGGATCTTTTGATCAAATCAGAGGTATTATTGATGAAGAGCTAGAGTCGATTTGGACTGGTAAAAAAACAGCTCAAGTTGCTATGGATAGTGCCGTTAAAAGAGGTGATGCTCTTTTAAGAAGATTTGAAAAAGCTAATAAGTAATTAGATTAAATTCTGGGGGTTAACCAACCCCCAGATGTATTTCATGGAAAAGAAAGTTTTTTTTAGAGGTTGGTTTTTACCAATTTTACTAATTTTACCTCAATTAATAATTTCAATTATTTTTTTCTTTTACCCTGCAGGTCAAGCAATTTCGAATTCATTATATTTACCTGATCCATTTGGACTAAGTTCAGAATTTGTAGGATTAGAAAATTTTATATTTTTATTTAACGATAGTTATTATCTAGGATATGATTGGAACCATGCACTAAATAGCAATGAAGCTATGGGTTTAGTTGTTTTAGCTTCAACCTGGGGGAGAATAAGTTACAACTTTCTATTTTTTCTTGCTGGATTACAAGCTATTCCTAAATCAATAATTGAAGCTGCTGCAATAGATGGCGCTAGTTTTTGGAAAAGGTTTAGAACGATTGTCTTTCCACTATTGTCGCCAATTACATTTTTTTTACTAGTCGTAAATATAGTTTATGCATTTTTTGAAACATTTGGTGGGATCGAGTGCAGCTCAATCAGTTATTTTATTAGTAGTTGTTGGTTTATTAACTGTAATTCAATTTAAATATATTGAGAGGAAAGTTCATTACTGATGATAGAAAAAAATAAAAAAAGTTATTTTGCCTCTCATATAGGTTTGATACTTGGAATTATATTTATTTTCTTTCCTGTTTGGTTAACATTTGTTGCCTCAACAGTTACACAAGAAGATATTATAAAACCTCCTTTTCCTTTATTACCAGGCCCTCACTTTTTTGAAAACTACTCCTATGCATTATTTGAAGGTACACCAGAAGGATATGGTAAAAATATTCCTGTTTTAAAATTATTATTTAATTCTGCCATTATGGCTCTCGGGATAACAATTGGTAAAATAATAATTTCATTACTTTCTGCTTTTGCAATTGTTTACTTTAGATTTCCAGGAAGAAAATTTTTTTTCTGGCTAATTTTTATTACACTAATGTTGCCCGTTGAAGTTAGGATTGTACCAACTTATGAAATAGCTGCTAAATTAAATTTATTAAATAGTTATGCGGGTTTAATATTTCCTTTAATAGCATCAGCAACTGCAACATTTTTATTTAGACAATTTTTTATGACCATCCCAAATGAAATGGTTGAAGCAGCTAGGATGGATGGAGCTAAACCAATGAAGTTTTTTATAGATATTTTGGTTCCCATTAGTCGAACAAATATTGCAGCACTGTTTGTGATTTTGTTCATATATGGATGGAACCAATATTTATGGCCATTATTAATGACTACAGACCCAAATATGAATACTATTGTTATGGGTATTAACCAAATGATACCAGGAGGTGATGATTTTGGTCATTGGCCAACAATTATGGCCACATCAATATTAGCAATGGTTCCCCCTGTACTTATAATTATTACAATGCAAAAGTTTTTTGTTAAAGGTTTATTGGAAAGTGAAAAATAAATTATGGCTAAAATAAATTTAAACAATATTAAAAAGTCATTTGGAAAAAATACAGTTATTCAAGATTTAAGTGTTGATATTAATGATGGTGAACTCATTGTTATAGTTGGACCGTCTGGATGCGGAAAATCTACATTACTTAGAATGATCGCTGGATTAGAAGAAGTTAACAGTGGTGATATTATTATTAATAATAAAAATGTGAATAATCTTGAACCAATGGAAAGAAATATTGCAATGGTTTTTCAAAACTACGCTCTTTATCCTCA
>LUMI01002022.1_pt1 | contig 14627 bp, 17 predicted proteins | sample 729681 | NCBI WGS metagenome assembly LUMI01 (sample SAMN03860267, study PRJNA289734) | marine metagenome | biome: seawater column; feature: ocean; material: water; isolation source: Red Sea water column Station 34 - depth 10m | place: Saudi Arabia: Red Sea | collected 2011-10-15 | depth 10 m
CGGCGAGGGCGGCTCGGAAAAGGCGCTGCGGCTCGACAAGTGGCTCTGGTACGCGCGTTTCTTCAAGACCAGGGCCAATGCCTCCAAAGCCATTTCCGGCGGCCGCTTCCGGCTCGACGGCGAGGTGATGAGCAAGCCGCACCGCGCCGCACAGCCGGGCCAGGTCCTGACATTCATGCAGGGCGAGCGCGTGCGGGTGATCAGGATCGTGGCGCTGGGAACAAGGCGCGGTCCGGCCACCGAGGCGGTCGATCTCTATGAGGATATGTCGCCGGAGATGCCTTCGCGGCGAAAGGATGCGGAAGCCGAACCGCAGTTCGAGCTCCGCGAGAAAGGTGCCGGCCGGCCGACCAAGCGGGCCCGGCGAGAAACATCGAGACTGAAGTCCGGCCTCGTCTAGGGCTGCGAAAGGAACAGATCATGCTGGCACGTCTGGGAAACTGGATCAGGGAATTTTCAGAGGACGAGGCCGCCGCCCCGGCGAGCGATACCGAATGGGCGCAGACCCTCGCCGGACTTCTCGTCGAGGCGGCGATGGCCGACGGCACCCTCGATGCCGGCGAGAGGCAGCAGATCGCCCGTGTCCTGCATGGACAGCTGGAGCTGGACGAGGCCGATGTCGGCGCCATGATCGACAAGGCAGTCGCCGACCAGCAGGCGCGCGTGGAAATTCACGGCCTGACCCGCGCCATCCGTGCCGAGACCGAGCCCGAGGACCGTGTGGCCATTATGGAGATGGTCTGGATGGTGGTTCTCGCCGACGGCGAATTGCACGAATATGAATCGCAACTGATGCGCCGCCTTGCCGGCCTTCTCTATGTGGACGACATCGATTCCGGCCGTGCCGCCAAGCGCGCGCGTGCCAGGCTGTCGCAGGACGGCTGATCGGGCCTTGTTCGCCGCGCATGATTGCGATAAAAACCAGCGCCCGCTTTCGCTGAAGGAGCATCTGCGATGACCTATATCGTCAACGACAACTGCATCAACTGCAAATACACCGACTGTGTGGAGGTGTGTCCGGTAGATTGTTTCTACGAGGGCGAGAACATGCTCGTGATTCATCCGGACGAATGCATCGACTGCGGTGTCTGCGAGCCGGAATGCCCGCCGGAAGCCATTCTGCCCGACTCGGAGCCGGCAGCCGAGAAATGGCTCGAGATCAATCGCGAGATGGCCGAAATCTGGCCGAACATCGTGCAGCGCTCCGATCCGATGCCGAACGCGGAAACCGCCAAGGAAGAGACCGGCAAGTTCGAGAAGCATTTCTCGCGCAATCCGGGCCAGGGCAACTGACGCGACATTCCGGTTGATCCGGCAGCCGGACCGGTTCTCCGTGCGGCTGCCTGCGGTCGCACCTGATTGATTTTCGCTTTAATTTCGGTTATATTACAAACCAGTTACAACATCAGTCAGCACCGTCCTGACCTCGTTTCGAAGCGCCAGAGGCGTGACTCGGTCGTGGCGCAGGGGCGTTTTGGCTCTGACGTCCGGGCTCAGGGTTTGCGACCAGCTGGTGGCAGGCAAGACCCCGTCCGGAACATCCAGCGATCGGCCGCACTGGCCGTTCCAAGCAGGGAACAGACTATGTCGAAGAAGACCGAAGCCGCTTTCAAGGAAGATGATTTTGTTGTGTACCCGACCCATGGCGTCGGGCGCATCCTTGGCACCGAAACCCGCGAGATCAGCGGCAGCGAGATCGAATTGCTCGTTGTCCGTTTCGAGCATGACCGGATGACCCTTCGCGTGCCGATGGAAAAGGCGCGTTCGCTCGGTCTTCGCACGCTGAGCTCGAAAAAGCAGATGGAACAGGCGATCACCACGCTTCAGGGCAAGGCCCGCGTGCGCCGCACCATGTGGTCGCGTCGCGCTCAGGAATACGAGACAAAGATCAAGTCGGGCGACCCCGTCTCCATCGCCGAGGTTGTGCGTGACCTTCATCGCCGCACCAACCAGTCCGAGCAGTCCTATTCCGAGCGCCAGATGTATCAGGCCGCTCTCGAGCGACTGGCCCGCGAATTTGCGGCCATCGAGAAGATCGACCAGGAAGCGGCTGCGACCAAGCTCGAGGATTTGATGGACGCCGCCTGACAGGCGATCCGGTGACCGATTGATCGGGGCGGCCATGGCCGCCCTTTTCATTGCCACCCTGTTCTCCGGACCTGCCGCCGCCGTCCGGGACGGGCCGGACACAAACCACACCGGTGATTCCCGCCGGAAATTTCTGTGCTAGTCTTTGATCATGGCCAACGCGTTCATTCAGGAAAAAGAGCTGTTCCCGATCCAGCCGCCCTTCGACAGCGGCATGCTGGACCGTGGCCTCCACCAGATTTATTTCGAACAGTGCGGGTCTCGAACCGGAAGGGCGGTGCTGTTCCTTCATGGCGGGCCGGGCGCCGGCATCTCGGCGACACATCGCAGGCTGTTCAATCCGGACAGGTTCCGCTGCGTGCTGTTCGACCAGCGCGGTTGCGGCCGCTCGACACCGCATGGCGAGACGGCGCAGAACACCACGCAGGATCTGATCGCCGATATCGAGGCGCTTCGCGTGCATCTTGGCATCGACAGCTGGCTGCTGTTTGGCGGGTCCTGGGGCAGTACGCTGGCACTTGCCTATGCCATTGCCCATCCGGAACGGGTGACCGGGCTGGTCCTGCGCGGAATTTTCCTTGGCACACGCGCCGAGGTCGACTGGTTTCTCTATGACATGGGGCGCTTCTTTCCCGAGGCGCATCATGAATTCGTCACCTTCCTCGATCGCGAGGAACGGGATGACATTCTTTTGAGCTATCATGAAAAGCTGACAAGTGACCAGGCGCTGGTTCATCAGCCGGCGGCCGAGCGCTGGGCCTCTTACGAGACAAGCTGCTCGACCCTGCGGGCGGGGGTCAGGCGGGTCAGCGGCAAGTCCGCTCTCAGCATGGCGCGTCTCGAAGCGCATTATTTCGTCAATGACTGCTTCCTGCCGCCGGATCACATCATGAAGCATGTCAATGTCATCCGGCATCTTCCGGCCCACATCATCCAGGGCCGCCACGACGTGATCTGCCCGCCGGTGACGGCGCATCGCCTTGCCGAGGCATGGGGCCGTCAGGCCACGCTCAGGCTGGTTGATGACGCCGGGCATTCGACCTTCGAGACCGGCATCGCGCATGCGCTTCTGGCATCGCTCGACGAATTTGCCGTCTGATCCCTGATTGCCACTCCCGAGCATCGGTAAACCGCTATAGGCTTGCAACTGACGCGTTGTCTGCATCCATGCGATGCAACCGCAGGTTAACCGTGACACGGAGAACAGCGATGACTGACAGGCAGTCGGTCGAACGGCATCATCGGATCACCAACAACAACGCCATCGACCTTCATGTCGGCAAACGGCTGCGCTTGCGCCGCACTTTGCTCGGCATGAGCCAGGAGCAGCTTGGCGCCGAGCTCAACATCACTTTCCAGCAGGTCCAGAAATATGAGCGCGGCGCCAACCGGATCAGCGCTTCGCGCCTGTGGGACATGAGCCAGATCCTCGATGATCCGGTGAGTTATTTCTTTGATGACATGTTGGAGACGACGATGCGCAGCTCGCCGCGGCGGGTGGCACGCGGCTTTGATAATGGCAGCGCCGCCGATGGCGAGGTCAAGGATCCGATGGCACGCCGCGAAACGCTTGAGCTTGTGCGGGCATATTATACAATCAAGCAACCGGCGGTACGCAAACGCGTGTCCGATATGGTCAGGTCGATCGCCACGGCGCTGACCGGGGACTGACATCTCGCCGGAGGATAACTATCCAGGGCTGAACACGCGCCGGCAAATGTTGGCAGGAGGAATTACATCAATGGCCAATGAAACCCCGTCCGGCACCGGCGCCTCGGCCGATCTGGCCGATATCAGTTTCGAGGATGCCCTGCGCGAGCTCGAAGCCATCGTCGAGTCGCTGGAACATGGTGATGTCTCGCTCGACGATGCCATCGCCGCCTTCGAGCGTGGCACGGCGCTGAAAGCGCATTGTCAGGCAAGGCTCGAGGAGGCACGGATGAAGGTAGAGCAGATCCGGGTGCCGGCAGACGGTGGCGCGCCGGAATCGGCCGCTCCCTTCAGCGCTGACGAGTAGGGCATGTCGCTTCCGCAATCCGTGCGTGACGACGCGGCGGCCGTCGAGCGGTATCTCGGCGCACTGTTTGACGATATGAACGGGCCGGCCGACCGACTTGCCGGATCGATGCGATATGCCACGATGAATGGTGGCAAGCGGCTGCGGGCCTGCCTCGTCCTTGCCGTCGAATGCCTTCACGCCTATTCCCTTGTTCATGACGATCTTCCGGCGATGGATGATTCCGACACAAGGCGCGGCGAGCCGTCCTGTCATATCGCCTTTGACGAGGCGACGGCGATCCTTGCCGGTGACGCGCTGCAGACCCTGGCCTTCGAGCTGCTGGCCGATGTGAAAACGCATGTGGACGGCAATGTGCGCGCCGCGCTGGTCGCGGCTTTGGCGCGTGCTGCCGGGCTTGACGGCATGGCAGGCGGGCAAATGCTCGATCTAGAGGCGGAAAACCGTGCCATGACGCTCGACGAGGTTCGGCAGATGCAGGCGATGAAGACAGGCGCGCTGATCCAGTATGCGGCGGTGGCCGGCGGGATTCATGGCGGCGCCGATGCGGCGCTGCAATCCGCGCTGGAGCGCTACGCCCGCGATCTGGGGCTGGCCTTTCAGATCGCCGATGACCTGCTGGATTATGACGGCGATGCGGAACTGCTCGGCAAGCCTGCCGGCCAGGATGCGGATCGCGGCAAGGGCAGCTTCGTCGTGCTTATGGGGCTGGAGCCTGCGCGCGCCGCCGCGGCCGAGCTGATTGCCGGTGCCGAGGCCGCTCTGGAGCCGTGGGGTGATGCCGCCGCACCGCTCCGGTCAATCGCGCGATTCGCTATTGAACGGCAGTCGTGATACTTCTTATATCTGTAACAAGACGTTTAACAGGGTCGGCCCGTCCCCCCGGGTCGTGACACCGATGACCGCAACACCCCTGCTCGACAGGATTTCCAGCGTTGATGATCTGCGCCGGCTGTCCGAGGGCGACCTCCAGAATCTCGCAAGCGAGCTGCGCACGGCGACCATTGGCGCGGTGTCGAAGACGGGCGGTCATCTCGGCGCCGGCCTTGGCGTTGTCGAGCTGACAGTGGCGCTTCATTACGTCTTCCAGACGCCGCATGACCGGCTGATCTGGGATGTCGGCCATCAGGCCTATCCGCACAAGATTCTGACCGGCCGCCGCGACCGTATCGAGACATTGCGGCAAAAGGACGGGTTGTCAGGTTTCACCAAGCGCAGCGAGTCGGAGTTCGACCCGTTCGGTGCAGGCCATTCCTCGACCTCGATTTCCGCCGGCCTCGGCATGGCGGTCGGCAGCGACCTGCAGGGAATCAAGCGCAACGTCATTGCCGTGATCGGCGACGGCGCGATGAGCGCCGGCATGGCGTTCGAGGGCATGAACAATGCTGGGGCGTCGGACTCGCGCCTGATCGTCATCCTGAACGACAATGACATGTCGATCGGCCAGCCGGTCGGCGCGATGAGCAGCTAGTTCCCGGCCGAGATCGAGCGCACGGCGCGGCGCGCCCGCGAGGCTGCCCGCGACCTGATCAGCGGCAATTCGGTCTTCAGCCAGCTGGGATTCCTCCATATCGGTCCGATCGACGGCCATGACATGTCGCATCTGTTGCCGGTGCTGAAGAACATCCGTGACGGCCATGCGCGCGGTCCGGTGCTCGTCCATGTCGTCACCGAAAAGGGCAAGGGCCATCCCTTTGCCGGACCGTCGGCGGAGAAATATCACGCTGTTCCGAAATTCGATGTGATCACCGGCACGCAGCACAAGCCTGCCGGCAACGCCCCGAGCTATACTTCGGTATTCGCCAACAGCCTGATCGCTGAGGCCGAGGCCGACGACCGGATCGTCGCCATCACCGCGGCGATGCCGTCCGGCACCGGCATCGACAAGGTGAAGACGCGTTTTCCGAACCGGGTGTTCGATGTCGGCATCGCCGAACAGCATGCGGTGACCTTTGCGGCCGGTCTGGCGACCGAGGGCATGAAGCCCTTCTGTGCGCTCTATTCGACCTTCCTGCAGCGTGGCTATGACCAGCTAGTGCATGACGTCGCCATTCAGAACCTTCCGGTGCGCTTTGCCATCGACAGGTCCGGTGTTGTCGGCAATGACGGCGCCACCCATGCAGGTGTCTATGACATCGCCTATCTGTCCTGCCTGCCGAACATGGTCATCATGTGCCCGTCGGACGAGGCCGAGCTTGTGCATATGGTCGCCACCGCTGCCGCGCATGATACAGGGCCGACCGCGGTGCGCTATCCGCGCGGCGAGGGCGTCGGAACCGAACTGCCGGAACGGGGCGAGGTGCTGCCCATTGGCCGTGGCCGCGTGGTTCGTCAGGGCAGCGGCACGGCAATCCTGTCGCTTGGCACGCGCCTTGCCGATTGCCTGGCGGCAGCAGACGAGGTCGATGGCGGCGACGGGTTCACCATTGCCGATGCGCGTTTTGCCAAGCCGCTGGATACCGATCTTCTGGACAGCCTTGCGGCATCGCATGACAGGCTTGTGATCGTCGAGGAGAACAGCCCCGGCGGTTTCTCGGCGCATGTGCTGCAATATCTTGCCAACGCAGGCCATCTCGACGGCAGCCTTGCCGTGCGGTGCCTGTCGCTTCCCGACGCGATGCTGGATCATGACAGCCAGTCCGGGCAGCTGGCGCTTGCCGGGCTGGACAAGGCAGGGATCGCCGCCACGCTTCGTGACCTGACCGGGACGGCGGCCGCGTCACCCAAGGCAGAAAGCCAAAGCAAAAGCTGAGATGGCGCCGTCCGGAGCCGATGATTCCCCGATCAGGGCCGATGCCCTTGTGGTAAGACGCGGCCTTGCCTCGATATTCCGTGGGTCAGCCGTGGCGCGCTGAAGCTGGTCGGCGGGCTGGAGGCCTTTCCGGTGATCGACCCGGCAGGCCTGTCCTGCGCCGATATCGGGGCCAGCACCGGCGGTTTCACCGAGGTGTTGCTGGCACGCGGCGCAGCGCATGTCGTTGCCGTCGATGTCGGGCATTGTCAGCTTCACCCGAAATTAGCCGGTGATCCGAGGGTTACCTCGCGCGAGGGCCTGAACGCCCGGCATCTGTCAGCGGAAGATTTCGCCACGCCGCCACAGCTGATTGTCTGCGACGCGTCCTTCATTTCGCTGACCAAGGTGCTGCCGGTGGTTATGGACCTGGCAGCCCCGGAAGCCCTGCTGCTGGCGCTGGTCAAGCCGCAGTTCGAAGTGGGGCGCGCGCAGATCGGCAAGGGTGGCATCGTTCGTGACCGGCAGGCCGTCGCGGACGCAGTGGCGCGCATCGAACACTGGCTTGTGGCAGATATGGGATGGGAGCTGATAGGCACAGCCACATCGCCCATCGACGGGCAGGACGGCAACCGTGAGTTCCTGATGGCAGGCCGCAAAAGCCGGAACGGCTAGAACAGGCCGCACTGCGCCTTGTGGCGCATCACCGCGTCGGCGAGGGTGACGGCCATCATGGCCTCGGCCACCGGCACACCGCGGATGCCGACACAGGGATCATGGCGCCCTTTGGTGACAACCTCGACATCATCGCCGTCCAGATCGACCGAACGCCGTGGCGTCAGGATCGAGCTTGTCGGCTTGATGGCAATTCGTACCACCAGCGGCTGGCCGGTCGAGATGCCGCCAAGGACACCGCCATTGTTGTTGCCGAGAAATTCCGGACCATTCTCGCCGGATCGCATTTCGTCGCCTGCTTCGCGGCCGTCCATTGCGGCAAGGTCGAAGCCGCCGCCGATTTCCACGCCCTTTACCGCGTTGATGGTCATCATCGCGGCAGCAAGATCGCTGTCCAGCTTGCCGTAGATCGGCTGGCCAAGTCCGGCGGGAATGCCCTCTGCCACGATCTCGAGGATTGCGCCTGCGGAGCTGCCGTCCTTGCGCACGCCGTCGAGATAGGTCTCCCACTCGCTGGCCGCCACCGGATCGGGGCAGAAGAACGGGTTGTTTGCCGTTTCGTCCCAGTCGAGGCGGCTGCGGTCGATGGCGTGGGGTCCGATCTGGACCACGCCGCCGCGAATGCGATAGCTGTCGCCGAGCACGGTTTTCAGCATCTGGTCGGCAATGGCGCCGGCAGCGACACGGACAGCCGTCTCGCGCGCCGATGTCCTGCCGCCGCCGCGATAATCGCGAATGCCGTATTTTTCCTGATAGGTGAAATCGGCATGGCCCGGGCGGAATTGCCGCGAGATTTCGCTGTAATCCTTGGACCGCTGGTCCTTGTTGCGGATCAGCATGGCAACAGGCGTGCCGGTGGTCATGCCCTCGAACACGCCCGACAGGATTTCGACCTCGTCATCCTCGCGTCGCTGTGTGACAAACCGGCTCTGCCCCGGCTTGCGACGATCGAGATAGGGTTGGATCAGTCTCTTATACACATCTCCTCGACGGCTTTCATGCCAACGACATGGTAGCCGCAATCCACATGGTGGGTTTCGCCGGTGACACCGGATGACAGGTCCGACAGAAGGTAGAGGCCGGCACCGCCGACATCATCGAGCGTCACGTTGCGCTTGAGCGGCGAGTTGTATTCGTTCCATTTCAGGATGTAGCGGAAGTCGCCGATACCCGAGGCGGCGAGAGTCTTCATCGGGCCGGCCGACAGGCCGTTCACCCGGATGTTGCGCCCGCCAAGGTCGACCGCCAGATAGCGCACCGAAGCCTCGAGCGCCGCCTTGGCAACGCCCATCACATTGTAATGCGGCATCACCCGCTCGGCGCCGTAATAGGTCAGGGTCAGCAGCGAGCCGCCATCCTTCATCATGGCTGTCGCCTTGCGCGTGATCTCGGTGAAGGAATAGACCGAGATATCCATGGTGCGCTGGAAATTGTCACGGCTGGTATCGACATAGCCGCCCTTCAGTTCTTCCTTGTCGGAATAGGCGATGGCGTGAAGCACGAAATCCAGCTCGCCCCATTCGGACTTCAGCCTGTCGAAGACGGCATCGACACTGGCTTCGTCTGTGACATCGCATGGCAGGACAAGGTTGCTGCCGACGGATTCGGCAAGCGGGATCACGCGTTTCTGAAGGGCCTCTCCCTGAAAGGTGAAGGCGAGTTCGGCGCCATGCTCGGCAAGTTTGGAGGCGATTCCCCAGCCGATCGACCGGTCATTGGCGACGCCCATGATCAGTCCACGCTTGCCTGCCATCACGCCCGAAGAGGTCTGCTCCGACATGTCCGTCCCACCTTTGTCTTTCAATTGATTCTGTGCGCGCCAATATGGCACGGCTGATTCGCCAGAACAAGACACGCCGGCCGGTGACCGGCCGACGTGATCAAGGGTTCAGGGCAAGATGCTAGCGAAGCGTGTAGGTTGTCTTGCGGCTGATTTCCACACGCTCGTTCACGGCCAGCGGGTTCTGCGTTTCGACCGTGATGATGCGGTTGTCGACCTCGATCCGGGTGCGATAGCCGGTGACTTCCTCGATCGTCTCCTCGCCGAACCGATGACGCCGCCGATGATCATCGCGCCGAGGTCGCTGTTGTTATTGTTGCTGCCTGCGGACGCCTGGCCATAGACCGGCACCTCCTGGGTCTCGCAGACCTTCTCGTCAGAGGGGGTCTTGCGGATATAGCTGGTGCGGATCGGGTCGGACTTTGTCACCGTGCCGAGGACGGTTTCAATCCGTGTTTCGGCGCTTGCGGGGACAATGGCGACGGCACCTGTGGCGAGGGTGGCGGCGATCGTGGCTGTCAGCCGCTGCGAGGAGAAGAGACGCGGCATGGCATGCCTCCTGTCTGTGAAATCATGTGAAGCTGAGTCATAAACGCGAATTCGTACCAAAATGTGGCAGATCGCGCCCCATTGTCGTTTGTCCGCCAGATTGTCGCTTTCACCCCGCCGTCATATTGCCAAAAGGCGGGCGGCTTCCCATGTCTACAGCGATGGCAAAGACCGGCTGCGCTGTTTGAATCACGCGGCCCGACTACGGAGACTGAGATCCATGCAGATCGAGGCGGGAACCAATCCCTTCACCCTGTTTGACAGCTGGTACAAGGAGGCCGTCGAGGCCGAGATCAACGACCCTGATGCCATTGCGCTCGCCAGCGTGAATGCCGACGGCATGCCGTCTGTACGCATGGTTCTCCTCAGGCAGTGGTCGGATGAGGGGTTCTTCTTTTTCACGAATTACGAGAGCCGCAAGGCCGGCGAGCTTCTTGCCACCGGCAAGGCTGCCTTCTGCCTGCACTGGAAGAGCCTTCGCCGCCAAATTCGCGTGACCGGCGAGGTCAGCAAGGCCAGCCCCGAACGGTCCGATGACTATTTCGCCTCGCGCGGGCGGGGCAGCCGCATCGGTGCCTGGGCGTCCGAGCAGTCGCGCCCGCTCGAATCACGTGAGGCTCTGGCAAAAGCGGTTGCCGAGGTCGAGGAACGCTTCCCCGATGATGTGCCGCGCCCGCCGCACTGGGGCGGCTTCATGATCGTGCCGCAGGAAATCGAGTTCTGGGCGGATGGCGAACATCGCCTTCACGACAGGTTCCGTTTCACGCCCGACGGCAAGGGCGGATGGGACATCCAGCGCCTGAATCCATAGGGTAAATCCTCCACCTGTGTCGGCTGTGACCATAGTGTCGCGCCACGTCTAAACGCGTCAAAACTGGTCGCATGGCAGACGCAATTTCCGCGCCTGTTTGCCTAACATCCGCTCATGGGCCGCATGTCCAGCGCCAAGCAGGCGCGGTGTGAGCGCGGCCCGGGAGTCTGAAACCGCGAAACCCGCCGGGTTGCCAAGCAAGAGGCGCCGGCGCGGGTAATGACCGGACCGGAATATTTGGAGGGTGCCGTTATGAAAACGCATGCACGTGTTGTTGTCATCGGAGGCGGGGTAGTCGGCGTCAGCGCGCTTTACCATCTCGCGAAAAAGGGCTGGTCGGACGTTGTCCTGATCGAGCGCAAGGAGCTGACCTCGGGGTCGACATGGCATGCCGCAGGCCTGTTGCCGCTGTTCAACATGTCCTATTCGGTCGGCCAGATTCATAAATATTCCGTGAAGTTCTATCAGGAGCTTCAGGAAGAAACCGGCATGAATGTCGGCTTCCGCAATGTCTCCAACATCCGCCTCGCCCAGACCGAGGACCGGATGGACGAATACCGGCAATATGCCGGTGTCGCGAGCACCATCGGCGTTGATGTGGACTTCCTCACCCCTGACGAGGTGAAGGACATCTGGCCGCTCTGCAACACCGAAGGGCTGGTCGGCGCCATCCGCCATCCGGGTGACGGCTATATCCAGCCTGCCGACCTGACCCAGGCGCTGGCGCGCGGCGCGCGCGACCGCGGCGCCGAAATCTACCGCAACACCACGGTGACAGGTATCTCCCGCACCGCCTCCGGCGAGTGGAAAATCACCACCGACAAGGGCGAGATCACATGCGAGCATGTGGTCAGCGCCACCGGCAACTTCGCGCGCCAGACAGGCCGCATGGTCGGGCTGAACATTCCGGTCATCCCGGTCGAGCATCAATACATCGTCACCGAGCCGCATGACGACATCAAGGCGCGTCAGGCAGCCGGGCTGCCGGAAATGGGCGTCCTTCGCGACTCTGACGGCCGCTGGTACATGCGCGAGGAGGCGGGTGGCCTGATCCTCGGCCCCTACGAGGCTGGTGCCCCGGCATGCTATGTCGACGGCCCGAGTGCCGATTCCGAATATGAGCTGTTCCAGGAGGACCTCGAGCGTCTGGAGCCGCATATCGAATCCGCCATGCACCGCGTGCCCGCCTTTGGCGAGTCCGGTGTGAAGAAGGTCTATAACGGGACGGCAACCCGATCATCGGTCCGGCATGGGATGTGCCGAACTTCTGGCTGAGCGAAGGCCACAGCTTCGGCATCACCGCCGCCGGCGGCGCCGGCTGGCAACTTGCCGAATGGATCGTCGAGGGCGAGCCGACCATCGATATGCTTGGTGTCGATCCGCGGCGCTATGGCAGCTACGCAACCGAATCCTATCTCAAGGCGAAGAACGAGGAAGCCTACGAGAACGTCTTCGTCATCCACTATCCGGATGAAGAGCGCGGGGCCGCGCGTCCGCTTCGCACCGCGCCCTGCTATGACAGGCTGAAGGATCTCGGTGGCGTCTTCGGACAGAAGTTCGGGTGGGAGCGCGCCAACTGGTTTGCGCCGGAAGGCACGCCGCAGGAGGATCACTGGTCCTTCCGCCGCTCCAACTGGTTTGAACATGTCGGCAACGAAGTGCGCCATACGGCTGCGCATGCCGGCCTGCTGGACATGTCGGCTTTTGCTAAATGCCGGATTTCAGGACCTGGTGCAGAAGAGTTTCTAGACTACTTGGTTGCAAATAAAATTCCAAAAAAAATTGGAAGAGTTAATCTTTGTCATGCGTTAAACACTGCTGGAGGAGTTCACTCAGAATTCACAATTGCAAAAGAAAAAGAAAATTCCTTTTATTTAGTTTCAGCAGGAGCATTTCAACGATTAGATCATGATTGGATTCATAAATGGATGCCCAAAGATGGAGATTCATAAATGGATGCCCAAAGATGGATCAGTGATTTATGAAAATTTAACTAATAGTATGGGTGTTCTTGTTTTAGCAGGACCTAAATCAAGAGATATTCTCTCTAAGATTACCAAGACTGATTTATCTAATGAAAATTTTCCTTGGCTATCGTCAAAAAAAATCAATGTAGGGTTAGCCCCTAGTATTGCTATGCGAATGAATTTTGTTGGAGAACTCGGATGGGAGTTACATCATCCAATTGAATATCAAAACCATATTTTTGATAAATTGATAGAAGCAGGAAAAGATCATGGACTTAAACCATTTGGTATTAGAGCGATGGAAAGCTTACGAGTTGAAAAAACATATAAATTGGTTGGTACCGAAATGTCTATAGAATACGCAGCTTTTGAGTCTGGGTTAGATAGATTTGTACATTTAAACAAAGGGAATTTTATAGGAAGAGATTCTCTTGTTAAATGGCAGCAAAATGGTTTTAAAAACAAAATGGTAACTTTAGAGGTTCATGATGTTGAAGATGCAGATGCTTTGGGCAATAATCCAATTTATAATAATGGAAAAGTTATAGGTCGTGCGACAGGAGGTAACTATGGTTTTAGAGTGAAAAAATCATTAGCTATTGGTATGGTGGATCCTCAATTTGCAGATGTTGGTCAAAAATTAGAAATGGATATATTAGATAAAAAATACAATGTAACTGTTATAGAGGATAGTCCTTATGATCCTAAAAATGAAAAACTAAAACAATAGTATGAAGTTACTTGTCACCGTAAAAAGAGCCATAGATTATAATGTTCAAATCAGGGTTAAAGCTGATGGTTCTGGAGTTGAAAAAGATAATGTAAAAATGTCCATGAATCCTCCTGATGAAAATGCGGTAGAGGAAGCTCTACGAATAAAAGAAGCTGGTAAAGCAGACGAGATTATAATTCTTACTATAGGTAATGATAAGGCTCAAGAAACTATACGAACTGCATTAGCAATGGGAGCTGACAGAGGTATACATATTAAAACAGAAAATGATCTAGAGCCTCTAGCTATTTCAAAAATAATTTCTAAAGTTGCTGAAGAAGAAAAACCATCAATTATTTTAATGGGAAAACAAGCAATTGATGATGACTGTAATCAAACTGGTCAAATGACATCTGCTTTACTTAATTGGCCTCAGGCTACATTCGCATCTAAAATTGAAATCGAGGGGCAAAATGCAATCGTTACTAGAGAAATAGATGAAGGCTTAGAAAGAATAAAAGTGTCTATACCATTTGTAGCATCATGTGATCTTCGACTTAATGAACCAAGGTATGCTTCTTTACCAAATATAATGAAAGCAAAGAAAAAACCAATTGATACAAAAGATGCATCTTCACTTGGAATAAATATAGAACCTAGGATTGAACAAATAAAAGTAGAAGAACCACCTGTCAGACAAAAAGGAATTATGGTAAGTGATGTTGCTGAATTGGTTCAAAAACTTAAACATGAGGCAAAAGTTATATGACAATATTAGTATTAGCAGAACATAATAATATAGATATCAAATCATCAACCTTAAATACTATATCTGCAGCATCCCAAATAGACCAAGATATCCATGTTTTGGTAACTGGCTATGAATGTGAAGAGTTAGCTAAAAATATCTCTAAATGTGAAAAAGTTTCAAAAGTATATTTAGCCAATAATGAAAAACTTAAAAACCCAATTGCTGAAAACATTGAGCCTATCGTTGTATCTTTGGCTAATAATTATTCCCACATAATGGCACCTGCGACAACATTTGGTAAAAATATTTTTCCTAGAATTGCGGTTAAACTAGATATTGCACAAGTTAGTGATGTTATAAAAATAATAAGTTCCGATACTTTTATGAGGCCAATTTACGCTGGTAACGCTATTGCAACAGTTAAATCAAATGACAAGATTAAAGTAGTAACAGTAAGACCAACATCGTTTGATCCTGTAGAAACTAGCGGTGGAAAAGAACAAGTAGAAAATATTTCTTTTGATAATGATAGTGGCAGTGTTGAAT
>LUMI01001025.1_pt1 | contig 14595 bp, 16 predicted proteins | sample 729681 | NCBI WGS metagenome assembly LUMI01 (sample SAMN03860267, study PRJNA289734) | marine metagenome | biome: seawater column; feature: ocean; material: water; isolation source: Red Sea water column Station 34 - depth 10m | place: Saudi Arabia: Red Sea | collected 2011-10-15 | depth 10 m
GTGATACCAGGATTATCTTTTTTTATTTTAGTTACACTAGTGTAGATCTTTTCAGCCACATATAGCATAAGTGGTTTAGATCTATCTTTTTTCATTTGTAAAATTAAATATTTTTAATTTCCTCAAAAACTTCTTTAGCATGATCTTTGACTCGAACATTATGCCAAACTTTGTGAACTTTTCCGTTAGCTTTTATAATGATAGTAGTTCTAATAATACCCATATATTCTTTTCCAAGAAATTTTTTTTTACCCCAAACACCATATTTTTTTAATACTATTTTTTTTTCATCAGATAATAAATCAAATTTAAGTTTATATTTTTTTTTAAATTTTAAATGGGTTTCTATATTGTCAGCAGATATACCGTAAACGACGGTATTATTTTTTAATATTAAACCATTAAGTTTACTAAAGTCTCGAGACTCTAAGGTACATCCAGGAGTATCATCTTTAGGATAAAAATATAAAATTATATTTTTATTTTTAATCTTATTTAATTCAAATATTGAACCATTTGTAGAGGGCAGCTTAAAGTTTGGGGCTTTTTTATTTTCAGAAATTTTCATTGTTAGAATAAGGGGACATATAAATTATATAATCCCCTTTTTCAATTCATTAACCTTTAAAAAGTTCTAAAGCACTATTTAATAATTCTTCAGACTTTCCATGGTTACCAGAGTCATGAGCTTTCATACCCTCATCTCTAAGTTTTTGTGCTTCTGCAATTTTTTCATCAATTTGTTTTGCCATCATCGGACAAGATCCTGCAAATGCAGATCCTGTAAAACAAATTAAAGATAATATAATAATTAATTTTTTCATAAATTTCCTTTCTATATCTTAAATAGTCAAACTTTCTGATTTTATGATGCGACAAATTAGAAAAAAAACTTTTAGTTTCAGATGCTAGTAATAGACATGTTTATAGCAATGAATAGATTTAAAATTGTTTTGGGAAAAGAAGAAAACTTTGAGAAAGTTTGGAGAGATAGAGATACTCACCTTAAAGGAGTTCCTGGCTTTAAAAATTTTAATTTAATAAAAGGTAATAAGTTTGAAGATCACACATTGTATGCTTCTCATAGTATTTGGGAAACCAAAGATCATTTTATAAATTGGACCAAATCAGAGGCTTTTAGATTGGCACATAAAAATGCTGGTCAACATAAAGATCTTTATATCGGAGCTCCTAACTTTGAAGGTTTTGAAGTTGTTATTTAATGATAATTGACAATATACCTTATTATTTGGCGTCTGGAATTCTTGGCATCATGCTGTTTTTCTCATTTATTGTTGCGCCTATTACTTTTACAGTCTTAGACGAAAATGCCTCAAGAAAATTTATAAGAAAAATATTTCCATATTATTATCTAACAAATCTAGCATTAAGCTTAACATGCGTTATATGCTTTTATCTCATTCAACAAATAACGACTGATTTCTTTTTAATTCTTGTAATTTCTTTATTATTTATAATTTCAAATTTTATATTAATGCCATTAATCAATAAATTTAGGGACAGTAATCAAGAAAAAAAATTTAAATATTCGCACGCATTATCGGTTTTGATAAATTTTCTTCAATTATTTATTCTGATTTACGTCCTTTTTTAAAAAAAATTTTCTAATCCAGTGTATGCAAAAAATATAACGATTAACCAAATTAATCCTTTAACGAAGAAAAAAATAAAACCACTAAAAATAAAAAATTTTGAATACTTATTTTTTTTTAATTTTAAAATTAAACTCTTAAATTTTGACATTAAACTGATTAAATTTTTTGGTCGTATTCACCAATTTTGCCAGTTTTTTGAAGCAAGCCATCAATAAAATCAAAAATTTTTTTCTTTCTCTCTTCGGATGACGGACTTTCTGTGACAACAACTAAAGATGGCTTATTAGAGGAAGCCCTTATTAAACCCCAAGAACCATCTTCAAAAGAAAACCTAATTCCATTTACAGTAAGTATATCTTTGATCTCTTGACTATCAATTTTAATTTTTTTGTTTTTAATTTCTGTTATTTGTTTCACTATTTCATCAACGACATTATATTTCTCATCATCTTTACAAAAAGGTGCCATAGTTGGTGATTGAAATGTATTTGGTATTGATTTGATTATCTCACTCATATTTTTATTTTCATTATCTAATAGATGACAAACTTGAATTGCAGAATTTATTCCATCATCATAACCGTAGCCTAAAGGCTGATTAAAAAAGAAGTGGCCACTTTTCTCAAACCCGGCCAAAGCGTTTTCGGTATTTACTTTTCTTTTAATATGAGAATGACCCGTTTTCCAATAAATAGTTTCACAATTATTTGAAGCTAGTATTTTGTCAGTATTAAATAAACCAGTTGATTTTACGTCAACCACAAATTTAGATTTTTTATGATCTTTTGATAAATTTCTAGCAATCAGTAATCCAATTTTGTCTGAAAAAATTTCTTTACCCTCGTTATCTATTACACCACATCTATCGCCATCACCATCAAAACCAAAACCTATGTCAGCATTATTATCTATCACAGCTTTACTTATAGCATGCAACATTTCCATGTCTTCAGGATTTGGATTATACTTTGGAAATGTCCAATCTAATTTACAATCCAATTCTACAACCTCACAGCCAATTCCTCTCAAAATATCTGGAGCAAATATACCAGCTGTACCGTTACCACAAGCTGCTATTACTTTTATTTTTTTATTTAGCTTATTTTTTTTAATTAGATCATTTTTATAAATATCTTGAAAATTTTCTATTTTCTTTTCTTTTCCTTTTCCTTCTAAAAATTTACTTTTTAATGTGATTTCTTTAAGTTCTTTCATTTCTTCAGGCGCATGAGTTAGGCCTTTTTTGATACCCATTTTTACACCTGTCCAACCATTTTCATTATGACTTGCTGTTACCATTGCAACAGCATCACTATCTAAATTAAATTGCGCGAAGTAAACCATTGGTGAGAGAGACAAACCCAAGTCCTCTACGAAACATCCTGTGGAGATTAAACCTTTTTTTAAATTTTCTTTTATCTCTTCACTATAGGATCTATAATCATGACCCACTACAACTCTTGGATTATTCTTTTTTGTGTGTTGAATTATTTGACTTCCGAGACCTTTTCCTAAATTAACGATTCCCTTAAGATTTATGTTTTCTGGATAAAGCCATCGTGCGTCATATTCCCTAAAACCAAAAGGATCTATTTTTACGAGATTGTCCATGTTGATATTTCTATATTTTTTTTATTTTTTGATTGCAAAAAAATTCTTATGTTCTATATATGTTCTGTTGATTTTTAATTTATATAGTATATTTAAGAAATCTACATACAACATATAGTTGTTTAACATAAAATTAAGGGAATTATGAATAAATTAGTGTCTCAGGCAATCAAGAAAGCTGTCTCTGAATACAAAAATATCGAGAAATTCCAAGATTTAAACAAAGATAAAAGACCAGACCTATTCTCTTTAAACACGAATACAGAGTTGTTCCAAAATTCGAGAGGGATAACCATAAAGATCGATAGAAGTAGAGATAATAATTTGACTGATTTCGGTAGAGCGACACTAAGCGATAGATACCTTGGTGAGAATGAGTCTTTCCAAGATCTTTTTGCAAGAGTCGCTAGTCATTATGCCGATGATAATTTACATGCACAAAGAATCTATAATTACATAAGCAATCTCTGGTTCATGCCAGCAACACCGGTTTTATCAAATGGTGGAACTAAGAGAGGACTTCCAATTTCATGTTTCTTAAATGAAGCTGGCGATAGTTTAAATGGAATTTTAGACCTATGGAGTGAGAAGCAATCTTAGGTCAATAGGAGAAAAAATTGGTAGAGTTGGAAAAACTTCTGGAATTATACCTTTCATAAAAGTTATGGACTCTTTAACTATGGCAATCAGTCAAGGATCTTTAAGAAGAGGTTCTGCTGCTTGCTATCTACCAATCGATCATCCAGAGATAGAAGAATTTATTGAAATGAGAAGACCAACTGGTGGAGATCCAAACAGAAAAGCTTTAAATTTACATCATGGGGTTTTGGTATCAGACGCTTTTATGAGAGCTGTTGAACTAGATGAGCAATGGGCTCTAAAAAGTCCCAAGGATGGAGCAGTTCAAGCAACAGTTTCAGCTAGAAATTTATGGATTAGACTTTTAACTGCTAGAATAGAAACAGGCGAACCTTACATCATTTACATAGATACAGTAAATAGAATGATACCACAACACCACAAACTTGCTGGTCTTACAGTTAAGACATCTAATTTATGCAGTGAGATTACTTTACCAACTGGTATTGATAAAGATGGAAGAGATAGAACAGCAGTATGTTGTTTATCGTCTTTAAATGTTGAAAAGTATGATGAATGGAAAGATGATGAAAACTTTATTGGTGATGTAATGAGGTTTTTAGATAATGTATTAACTGATTTTATTGAAAATGCTCCAGAACAATTTAGTGATGCAACATATTCAGCAATAAAAGAAAGAAGCGTTGGTTTAGGTGTTATGGGTTTACATTCATTCTTTCAGAAGAAAATGATTCCATTAGAGTCGGTCATGAGTAAAGCATGGAATAAAAAAATATTCGAACATATACACAAACATGTTGATAAGGCTTCTAAAGATTTAGCCGAAGAGAGAGGACCATGTCCAGATGCTGCTGAGTATGGAATTAATGAAAGGTTTTCAAATAAAACTGCTATAGCTCCTACCGCATCAATCTCAATAATTTGTGGTGGAACTTCTCCAGGTGTTGAGCCTATAGCTGCTAACAGTTATACACACAAAACACTTTCAGGCTCTTTTAATGTGAGAAATAGACACCTTAAACAATTACTAGAAAAATACGGAAAAAATAACGACGAGGTTTGGTCAAGCATAACTACAAATCAAGGTTCAGTTTCACATTTAGATTTTTTAACTCAAAATGAAAAAGATGTATTTAAAACTGCTTTTGAACTTGATCAAAAGTGGATTATAGAATTGAGTGCTGATAGAACCCCACACATTTCTCAAGCACAATCAATAAACATATTTTTACCTGCAGATGTACATAAAAAAGAATTACATCAAATACACTTTCAAGCATGGAAAAAAGGCTTGAAAAGCTTGTATTACTGTAGGTCGAAATCAATTCAACGAGCTGAAAATGTTAATGATGCAAAATCAACAGACATTACAGCAAACGTTTATAAATCAAAAAAACAACAAGACAACCAACCAGAATACGAGGAGTGTTTATCATGTCAGTAATAAAACAAGAGAAAAAAGAAATTATTCAACCAAATAAAATGGGTTTATTAGTCGAAAACCCAGTTTACAAGCCTTTCAGATATCCATGGTGCTACGATGCATGGTTAACTCAACAAAGAATTCATTGGCTTCCTGAAGAGGTTCCTTTAGGTGATGATGTTAGAGATTGGCAAAAAAATCTGACGCAAGCTGAAAAAAATCTACTAACACAAATTTTTAGATTTTTTACTCAAGCAGACGTAGAAGTAAATAATTGCTATTTAAGACACTATACAACTGTATTTAAACCAACAGAAGTTTTAATGATGATGACGGCTTTTGCAGCAATGGAAACAGTCCACATTGCAGCATATTCGCATTTGTTAGACACTATTGGAATGCCAGAATCTGAGTATTCAGCTTTCATGAAGTACAAAGAGATGAAAGATAAATATGACTACATGCAAAACTTCAACGTAAATTCTAAGGAAGATATCGCAAAGACTGTTGCAGTTTTTAGTGCATTTACGGAAGGACTTCAGTTATTTGCAAGTTTTGCAATTCTATTAAATTTCCCAAGATTTAATAAAATGAAAGGTATGGGCCAAATCGTAACTTGGTCTGTTCGAGACGAAACTTTACATTGCAACTCTATGATTAGAATTTTCAAAGAGTTTATTAAAGAGAATCCAGAAGTTTGGACTCCTAAACTTAAAAAAGAGCTTTATGAAGCGTGCAGAACAATTATTGAGCATGAAGATGCTTTTATTGATCTAGCTTTTGAAATGGGTCCAATGCAAGGTTTAACTGCTCAGGAAGTAAAAGACTATATAAGATTTATTGGTAACAGAAGATTAACCCAGCTTGGTCTTGAGCCAATTTATAAAGTTGATAAAAACCCTCTAACTTGGTTAGATACCATGTTAAACGCTGTTGAACACATGAACTTCTTTGAAGGAAGAGCAACAGAATACTCAAAAGCATCGACTAGAGGAAACTGGACTGAAGCGTTTAGCTAATTATCTCTGATTTAATTGAACAACTTTTCTGTGTTGGTTACCTTTATAACTAGCTAAAGGTCTGATTAGTTTATTCGCAGCGTGTTGTTCCATTATGTGTGCTGACCAACCTGTAATTCTAGAAATTACAAATATTGGTGTAAAAAAATCTGTATCAAAGCCCATTAAATGATAAGTAGGCCCAGTAGGATAATCTACGTTTGGATGTATATTTTTTCTATCAATCATTACTTTTTCAACAATGTCATAAATTTTTTCAAACTTTTTATCTTTTTTAATTTTAGCAACTTTTGCAAAATATTTTCTCATCGTTGGAACCCTTGAGTCTCCAGACTTATAAACTCTATGACCAAAGCCCATTACAACTTCTTTTTTATCTAACGCGTTATTAATCCATTTAAGTGCATTTTCAGGAGTCTTAATTTTATTCATCATATGCATTACTTCTTCATTTGCACCTCCATGAAGAGGTCCTTTTAAACTTGCTATAGCTCCTGTTACGGCTCCGTGAATATCAGATAAGCTGCTTGTAATAGTTCTTGCAGTGAATGTTGATACATTAAAACTATGTTCTGCATATAAAATTAGAGAAACATCAAAAGCTTTAACAATTTCCTTTTGTGGAACTTTACCAAAGCACATGTAGAAAAAATTTTCAGCAATGTTTAGGTCTTTTTTAGGTTTAATAATCGTTTTTCCTTTTCTCAATCTATAAAAGGCTGCTAAAGCAGTAGGTGTTTTTGCTAAAATTCTAATAGCTTTTCGCATGTTTGCCTCTGGTGAAGAGTCTGTCGTTTCCTTATCTTCTAAGCCCATTATACTAACAGCTGTTCTTGCTACATCCATTGGATGAGCCTTTTTAGGCATCTTTTTTAAAATTGAATATAGGTCTTTAGATAATTCTCTATTATTTTTCTCTTCTTTTTCAAATTTTCTAAGCTGAATAGTATTTGGAAGATCTTTATTTAAAATTAAGTATGCAACTTCTTCAAATCTACAATATTCACATAGGTCTTGAGCCGCATAACCTCTATAAGTAAGAGAATTAATTTCTGGCATAACTTTTGAAACTTCTGTCTCATCAACAACTATTCCAAGTAAACCTTTTTTTATTTCTTCACTCATTACTCATGACCTTCTGTATTAAAATTATAAATTTTTTCGTCTAAACTATTATATTTTTCATAATCGACAAGCTCATATAATCGTTTTCTGGTCTGCATTTTATCAATAATATTATTCTGATGTCCATTTACATAAATGTCCCTCAATCCATCTTCAACATTTTTCATAGCTAATCTTTGAGTTGTAACTGGGTAAATAACAATATTGTAACCTAGATTTTCTAATTTTTTGTAACTTAAAAGCTTTGATTTTCCAAATTCCGTCATATTAGCTAACAGATAGCAATCTAGAGATTTTCTAACTTTTTCAAAATCTTTTTCATCAGCAAGCGCCTCAGGAAAAATAATTTCAGCCCCAGAATCTACATAAGCTTTGCATCGATCTATCATTTTATCTATTCCTTCAACACCTTTAGCATCAGATCTAGCAATAATTTTAAAGTTCTTATCCTTTTTAGCTTTTGTACATTCTTTAATTTTTTTTATCATTTTTTCTTTTGAAATAAGTTCTTTATTATCTAGATGGCCACATCTTTTTCTTTCAATTTGATCTTCTAAATGAACAGCGGTGATACCGAATTTTTCAAATGTTTCAATTGTTTTTTTACAAGATTTAAAACCTGTATCGATATCAACAATTGTTGGAAGATTAGTTACTCTTGCAATTTGTTTTGCACGAATACTAACATCTTCAAGTGTTGTTAATCCAATATCTGGATAGCCTAAATCATTAGACATTACTCCACCAGAAACATAAACTGCATCGTAACCAATTTCCTCAATCAATTTTGCAGTTAATGGATTATATGCACCTGGAACTCTTAATATTTTCCCACTTTTTAATTTATTAACAAAATCTTTTCTTTTTTCTTTAATTTTCTTTTTGATAAAATGCATTAAAAAATAGCCTTTTTTAAATTTCTCTTTAATTTCGATTTTTTTATTTCAATGTTGAGTTTATTAAGTTGCCCGGATTTCAATTTTCTTAAATTTTGAACTGTTTTTAAAAATCTATTACTTTCATTTTTTGATATAATGTCCTCAGTTAGTGTTAAAAATTTATTAATATAATTTTCTCTTTTAAATGGTCTTGCACCGTAAGGGTGTGCATCCGCTTTATCTAATTCTTCTGATAATCTCTTACCATTTTTTAATGTTACTATTACCTTTGCTCCAAAAGATTTATTTTTAGGGTTTGGGTCGTGATATTTCTTTGTCCATTTTTTATCTTCATGAGTTTTAATTGAATGCCAGATCTTAATAGTACTTTTTCTTGCGGCTCTGGACTTTGTGTATGATTTAATATGATGCCAGTCTGCATCTTCTAAAGCTACAGCAAAAATGTACATAATTGAGTGATCTAACGTCTCCCTACTAGATTTTGGATCCATTTTTTGTGGATCATTTGCACCTGTACCAATTACATAATGCGTATGATGGCTTGTATAAATATCTATTTTTTTTATCTGATTTAAATTAGGAATTTTCTTATTTAATTTTTTTGCAATATCAATTAATGCCTGAGCTTGATATTCTGCAGAATATTCCTTTGTATATGTTTCTAGTATAGCTTTCTTCTCTTCATTTTTTTTTGGTAGTGGAATTTTGTATAAGGCTTTTTTACCATCAAGTATTCTAGCTATTACGCTATCTTCACCTTCATAAATTGGACTTGGTGCTCCTTCACCCCTCATAGTTCTATCAACAGCTTCAATTGCAAGTTTACCAGCGTGTGCAGGAGCAAATGCTTTCCAACTAGAGATTTCTCCTTTTCTAGATTGTCGTGTTGATATTGTTGTATGTAAAGCTTGTTGAATAGATTGATATATTGTTTCAGTATTTAATTTTAGCATTGAACCAATACCGGCAGCAACACTTGGACCTAAATGCGCAATATGATCAACTTTATGTTTATGAAGACAAATTCCTTTAACTAAATTCACTTGTACTTCATATGCAGTTATTATTCCTCTTAATAAATCGATGCCGCTTTTTTTATTTTGTTGTGCAACTGCTAATAATGGTGGGATGTTATCTCCTGGGTGGCTATAGTCAGCTGCTAGAAACGTATCATGAAAATCTAATTCTCTTACAGCTGTACCATTTGTCCATGCAGCCCATTCACAATCAAATTTTAAATTTGAACTTAAACCAAATACTGTAGCTCCATTATTTCTAGAATGAGCCATAGCCATTTCTCTTGAAGAAATTACTGGTTTTCTATTTAATGAAGCAATTGCAACTGAGGCATTATCAATTATTCGATTAATAACCATCTCTATAGATTTCTTGTTTAGTTTTGCATTATCACTTGCTATCTCTGCTAATTTCCATGCAAGTTGTTTTTTTTTATCAAGTTTAACTTTTGATGGATAAACTTTTACTTTATGAATAATCAAAAATTCTCCTTAAGTTATGATTTTAATACAACCACGATGATTATTAATCAATATTAATGAGATAGATATTTTAAAATTATTTTTTCGATTCCTATAAAATCCTTAATTAAATGATCATGGTGTATTTGATCAGTAGTTTTTTCAGTATAACCATCTTTTACAAGTATAAATGGTATCTTTGCGGCATGAGCTGCATCTGCATCAGTCTCACTATCACCAATCATTATAGTTTTTGAGATATCTCCTTGCATGATTTCAACTACATCCGTTAAGTGTCTTGGATCTGGTTTACAATAATCAAATGTATTACTTCCAGCTACATACTCAAAAAAATGATTAATTTTAATTTTTTTGAGTAAATCTGTTGCAAGATAATCTTGCTTGTTTGTACAAACACCCATAAATTCAGTTACCATTTCTTTTTTAATTTTTTCGTTAGTTATTTTACTAAATTCCTTTTTTGCTTGTCCCCAGACCGATCTTCCAATGAGCGATGCTGCTCCTTTGCCTACAAGTTTTCTTATATCATCAGTAGTTTTAGTTTCATGACCATATTTTTTCATGACATGATTATGAGCTGCCATTAAATCTGGTGCGGTATCAACTAGTGTGCCATCTAAATCAAATAAAATAGTTAATTTTTGAGTCATTTTTAAAGTATTAAAAAGAAATATTTTGTGAGTTAATTATAATCTCTACTTAACTATAAACAAAAATGCAAATGAAACTAACAGCAAATCAAAAAATACAAATTAGTTTAAGAAATAAATTTCTTAAAAAGGGTGTAAAAATGATTTCACCTGAGACAATTTTTTTTTCAAAAGATACAAAGATTGGTAAAAATGTAACTATTGAACCTTACGTTGTGATTTTGGAAAAAGTGTCTATAAAAAATAATGTTAGAATTTGTTCTTTCTCACATTTAGAAAATGTAAAAGTTGAAAATAATGTATCTATTGGTCCTTATGCACGAATAAGGCCAGGAACAACATTAAAATCAGGTTCAAAAATTGGAAATTTTGTAGAAATAAAAAAAAGTACTGTTGGTATTAATTCAAAAATAAATCATTTATCTTATGTTGGGGATACCTCAGTAGGTAAATCAGTCAATATTGGTGCTGGAACAATTACTTGTAATTATGATGGTATAAAAAAAAGCAAAACCACAATAAAGGATAAAGTTTTTGTCGGATCAAATTCTTCTTTAGTAGCACCTGTTGTATTAAATAAGGGATCAGTAATTGGTGCTGGATCAGTAATAACAAAAAATGTAAATAAAAATTCTTTAGCATTAACAAGGTCATCGCAAAAAGAAAAAAAAAATTATAGGAGTAAAAAATAATGTGTGGAATAATTGGTATTACAAGCACTAAACCAGTTTCATCATCAATAATAAATTCCTTAAAGAAACTTGAATACAGAGGTTACGACTCTGCTGGAATAGCAACGTTGTTAGATGGTAAAATTAATGAGGTAAAATGTGAGGGTAGGGTAAAAGCACTAGAAAATAATATTTCTAAAATTAAAATGCTTGGAACAGTTGGCATTGGTCATGTTAGATGGGCAACACACGGGGTTCCGAGCACATTGAACGCACACCCACATTCATCTGAAAGTGTTTCGGTTGTACATAATGGAATTATTGAAAATTCAACTTTACTAAAAAAATTTCTGGTTGAAAAAGGTCACAAATTTAAATCACAAACTGATACAGAGGTGATTGTTCACCTTATTACAGAGTATTTAAAAGAAAATGATTTGAAAAATTCAATTTTAAAAATGCTAAAAAAACTTCATGGGAGTTTTGCCTTAGGAATTATTTTTAAAGATCAGCCAGATTTAATTGTTGGTGCAAGGAGAGGATCACCTTTAGCCGTAGGTTATGGACCAAATGAAAATTATTTAGGATCAGACTCTTATGCTCTTAAATCAATGACAAATAAAATTACTTATCTTGATGATGGTGAATTTTGTATTTTAAAAAAAAATAGTGTTGAATTTTTTGATGATACTGGAAAAAAAGTAAACAAGAGTGTTTTAGAGTTGTCAAATGAAGAGGGTGATTACGATAAAGGAGATTACAAACACTTTATGGCAAAAGAAATTGAGGAACAACCAATTACGATAAAAAATTGTATAAATGAATATATTGATAAAGTTAACAAAGATATAAATCTTTTAAATTTTCCCTGGAAACAAAATGAAATATCATCAATCGTACTGATTGGATGTGGAACAGCATATCATTCTTGCTTGATGGCAAAACATTGGTTTGAACAGTTAACGGATTTAGATATATCTGTAGATATTGCATCTGAATTTAGATACAGGAAAAATAAATTTAAAAGTGAAAGCTTGTATATATTTGTATCTCAATCAGGTGAAACTGCCGATACCTATGCAGCATTAGATTTATGTAATAAAAATAAAATGAAAACCTGCAGTGTTGTCAATGTTGTTGAAAGTTCAATTGCTCGCGACTCTAAATTTGTACTTCCTATACATTGTGGCCCAGAAATTGGCGTTGCATCCACAAAAGCTTTCCTTGGTCAAATGTTAGTTTTATATTTATTTTCAATTAAAATAGCTTTTGTTAGAGGAAGTATTGATAAAGATAAGTACCAAACAAAAATTAAATCTCTTTTAAGTCTAGCGGATTTAGTAAAAAATACATTAGATACTGATAATCAAATTCAATCAGCATGCAATTCATTTGTTGATGCAAAAGGATCAATGTTTTTAGGAAGAGGGAGTTCATTCCCAATCGCCTTAGAAGGTGCTCTTAAATTAAAAGAATTGGCTTATATACATGCTGAAGGATATCCAGCAGGGGAGATGAAACATGGACCTCTTGCTTTAATAGAGGATGGAATGCCTGTAGTTGTTATTGCCCCAAGAGATTATTATTATAATAAAACAATTTCAAATATGCAGGAAGTGATCGCAAGAGGTGCCAAGGTATTATTAATAACCAATAAAAGCACAGATGAAATATTTTCTGAAAATATTTGGCAAAAGATAGAAGTAGAAAATACAGATGACGATCTTTTACCTTTTTTAATAACAATTCCATTACAAAAACTTGCATATCATTCTGCATTAAAAAAGGGTTACGATATTGATAAACCTCGAAATTTAGCAAAATCCGTAACTGTTGAATAATCAGTAAACTCTGTTAAAACAATCTAAGGTTGATTATGAAAAAATGGAAAGTAAATAGCTGGAGAAATTATCCTGTAAAACACATCCCAAGTTATGAGGATGAAAAGGATCTTAATATTGTTTTAAATAAAATTAAGAGCTTTCCCCCATTAGTATTTGCAGGTGAAACTACGCATTTAAAAAATCAGTTAGCTGAAGTTGTTGATGGTAAAGCTTTTCTTTTACAAGGAGGTGATTGTGCAGAGAGCTTTGCAGAATTTAACCCAGATAAAATAAGAGATTACTTCAAAGTATTTCTTCAAATGTCATTAGTGTTAACTTATTCAGCATCATTACCTGTTGTTAAGCTTGGAAGGATTGCAGGCCAATTTTCAAAACCAAGAAGTGCTCCAACAGAAAAACAGGGTGATAAAGAACTGCCAAGTTATCTTGGAGACAATATTAATGGAATAGAATTTACAGAAAAAGCTAGAAAGCCTGATCCAAAAAGATTATTTAAAGCTTACTCACAATCTGCTTCCACATTAAATTTAATAAGAGCATTTTGTCATGGTGGTTTTTCTGATCTTAAGAAAGTTCACTTATGGAATTTAGGTTATATAAAGAAAAGTCCTCAAGCAAAAAAGTTTAAAGAGCTAGAGGACAAAATTGCTGATGCCTTAGCGTTCATGGATGCTTGTGGGATCAATTCAGATTTTAATAGAAGATTAAAAACTGTTAACTTTTGGACTTCTCACGAAGCTTTATTGTTACCATTTGAGGAAGCAATGACAAGAGTAGACTCAACCACTGGTGAATATCACGATACATCTGCTCATTTTGTTTGGATTGGAGATAGAACTAGACAGATTGATGGTGGCCATGTGGAATTTTGTAGAGGTATAGAAAATCCAATAGGTATCAAATGTGGACCAACATCAAAGCCAGATGAGATTGCAAAAATATGTGAAAAAATAAATCCAAAAAATGAAAAAGGAAAAATAACTTTAATTTCAAGATTTGGACACGATAAAGTTGAAAAATTTCTACCGAAACTAATCAGAGGTATTAAAAAAGAAGGTCTTAATGTAATTTGGTCATGTGACCCAATGCATGGCAATACATTAGTGTCATCAACAGGATTTAAAACAAGACCATTCAATAATGTACTTAAAGAGGTTAAAAATGTTTTTGCTGTCCATCAAAGTGAAGGGTCGTATGCTGGAGGACTTCATATTGAGATGACTGGACAAAATGTGACAGAATGTACTGGTGGAGCAAAAAATATTTCTGATCAAGATTTATCAAGCAGATATCATACTCATTGCGACCCAAGATTGAATGCAGATCAATCCCTGGAATTAGCGTTTTTAATATCTGATGAAATAAAGAAAAATTCAAATTACGCAAAAAATATTATTAAAGCGGCATCTTAGTCTCTTTATTATTTAAGGCGACTCAATATATTAGAAATATGGACCCAAAAACTAAAGTAGATTTTATAAAGAACTGGATACAAAAGTATGTAGATTCTATGCCAGCTAAAGCTAAATCTTTAGTTATAGGAATTTCTGGAGGTATTGATTCATCTGTATCAAGTACTCTATGTGCCCTAACAGGAATGAAGACTATTGTATTATCTATGCCGATAAAACAAAAAAG
>LUMI01000916.1_pt1 | contig 14586 bp, 14 predicted proteins | sample 729681 | NCBI WGS metagenome assembly LUMI01 (sample SAMN03860267, study PRJNA289734) | marine metagenome | biome: seawater column; feature: ocean; material: water; isolation source: Red Sea water column Station 34 - depth 10m | place: Saudi Arabia: Red Sea | collected 2011-10-15 | depth 10 m
TCAACCACATCCTCAACCACATCTTCTACAACTTCTTCAACTTTTTCAGCAGCTTCTTTGACTTCTTCAATGGCGTCTTCAACTACTTCTTCTGCTTTTGATAAAACTTCTTTTGCTTCATTTGAAACTTTTTTTACAAGGCCTTCGTCTTTTGAATCTTTTTCATATGAAGAGTCTTTGGTTTGTTCCATAAGAGCTGATTTGCCAGTTTCAGCTTGTTTTTTCTTTAAAATGGATGTTCTTAAAATATTTTCATTAAATTTAAAAAGGTCGGTTATTGATGCTAGCTCAGAGGAATTACACTCTAAGTTGATTAAAAAGTACTCGCCTCGATAGAAATCTTTTATTGGATATGCCAATCTTCTTGAGCCAATTTCTTCGGATCTATGTATCTGACCTTTAATGGATTTGGTTGTCTCTAATATTTTATCGAATAGAGATTTACCCAGCTCTTTTTCATCAGGGTTAAAAATATAAATTATTTCGTAATGGTTCAATTTGCCTCCTTATGGGTATGAATCTTTAATAGAAAGACTCAAGAAAACACGCGAAGTCTAAGTCAAAAGAACTCAATTATCAATAGAGTCTATTATTATTTTTTTTATGAGTTCAAAAAAATTTAAACCTTCTTTTTCTGCTGATTTAGGCACTAAACTGGTCTCTGTCATTCCTGGAACGGTATTCACCTCAATGAAGTAGAATTTATCTTCGTATTCAATTAAATCTACTCTCCCCCATTTATCACACCCTAAAAGATCAAAAGCATTCTTTGAAAGCTTTTTAAGCTTAGCTAGTTTGTCTTCTGCAAAAATAGGAAAGCTATAAGATGTATCAGTTCTATTGTATTTTGCTTCAAAATTATAAAACTCTTCTTGAGCTTCAATTTCTATTGGATCACATATTAAATTTCCTAAAACTGAAATAGTAAGTTCTCTTCCAGGAATAAATTCTTCAATAATTGGAGTGCCTTCAAACTTTTTTGCATGTTTAATGGCCTTTGAAAAATTTTCAGAATTATTTTTTATTATAGATACTCCAAGACTTGAACCTTCCTTGCTTGGTTTTATAACCAACTTTGAAGTTTTTTTTAAAAAGTCAGGAAGATCAGACCAGTCAAAAATGTCCGACACATATTGGGGAGTATTTATTTTGTTTTCACGCCAAATTTGTTTTGTCAGAACTTTATCATATGAATTTTTCAGGCCTGAAATGTCACTTCCTGAAAACTTAATATTCAATGACGATAAAAACTCTTGGACTTCTCCATCTTCTCCACCTTTTCCATGAATCATTACAAGAGCAAAATCAATACCGTCATACATTTTTTTGTCATGCATTTCGTTTTTATCTCTGATATCAATGAGTCTGGAATTTATGTTTTTCGCAATCAAGGTTTGATGAATTGACTGAGCTCCTCTCAAAGAAATTTCTCTTTCATTTGAAAAGCCTCCACAGACAATACCAATGCTTAAATTTTCTATCTTCATTAATTTTTAAATTTTTTTGCTAGCAACGAAGTATTTCCAGCTCCTTGCGTTAGAAAAATGAAATTATCCTCAGCAATTTCTTTCATTGCATCATATGCCTCCTCTATGCCTCTTACCAATTTTGCCGATGGATTTAACTTATGTATCTCTCTAATAAGGTCATCACTTTCATAGTTTGGAATCGGTTTTTCACTTGCTGGATAGATCTCTAAAAGAATTAAGTTTTCGCAAGAAGACAAAAGCCTTACAAAATCGTCAAACAAAGCTTTTGTACGTGAATACCTGTGGGGCTGAAAAACTACCAATAGTTTTCTATTGGGCCAAACTTCTTTGACTGTATTAATTGAAACGCTTAACTCTTCTGGATGATGTCCATAATCATCGATAAGAATTATATCTTTTTCAAAGACTTTTTCTGATATTAGTTGAAACCTTCTTTCAATAACAATGAACTTTTCTAAAGCCTGCTTTATTCCCTCGTAAGATATTCCTTCATCGAGAGCTACAGTGATAGCTGCTGCTGCATTTAAAATATTATGCTTTCCCAGCATATTTGTCTTAAAGCTCATTTTATTGTTTTTTTCTTTATCAAATAAAACAAAATTAGAACCATCTTTGTCTTGCATGAAATTTAATATTTGAAAATCGTTGTTTGCAAAAAAACCAAACAAAGATACATTGCGAGGAAGATTTTCAATGACTTCTACTACTTCAGGAGAATCACCATTGGCAAATATTCGACCTTGAAAGGGAGTTTTCAGACAAAAGTCCTTAAAGGATTGTTTTAATTTTTCAAAACTGTCGTCATAAGCCTCCAAATGATCATTATCAATATTCGCAATTACTGCTTTGTGGGGTCTTAATAATAAAAATGAGCCGTCACTTTCATCAGCTTCGGTAAAAATATGTTTGCCTTTGCCAAGCTTTGCATTTGATGCAAAAGATTCTACCTTCCCGCCAATGATGTATGTAGGATCAAGTTCATTACTGCTAAAAATATGAGCAAGAATACAAGTTATAGTGGTTTTGCCATGACTGCCGGCTATTGCAACACTTTCTTTAAGCATCATTAAATCAAATTTTCATGTGAAATAGCCGATGAAATAACAACCAAATCCTTTTCTGCTACATTTGAGGCATCATGGGCATAAAAAATCTCAGCTCCAAGAGACTCAAGTCTCTGCGTTATTGGAGTATCAACTAAATCGGAACCAGAAATTTCATAATCTAAATTGATTAGTATTTCAGCAATGCCACTCATTCCGGCACCACCTATTCCAATTAAATGTATTTTTTTTATGTCATTCATTTGAAAGAATTTTTTTGACAATAATATTTTTTTTGTCAGTTAAAGAAATCCTGGATATGTTTTTTTTCATCTTTTCAAGAATCTCAGGATTTTTAACAATTTCAAATAATATTTTTTTTAAATTTTCTTCCAAAAGATCCTCTTCACAAATAAATGCAGAGTTTTTCTCCGCCAGGAATTTAGCATTTTCATGTTGATGATTATCAATTGAATTTTTCAAAGGAATGAAAATTGCAATATTTTGAGTTTCACAAATTTCAGATACGGACAGAGCTCCTGCTCTTGAAATTATTAGATCCGCATTTGAATAAAAGCTTTCCATACTTTCTACAAATTCAAAGAGCTTTAAATCAAAATTTTTTTTACAAGAATCGTAGTACGATTTTGTTTCTTCTAGGTTTCCTTTGCCACATTGGTGCGACAAGATAAATTTAAAATCAGGAAAATCTTGTGATAGCTGGCTGAAAACTTTGGGTGCAGTTTTGTTAATCAATCTAGCGCCAAGACTTCCTCCCATGATCTTGATATCTAACTCACCAGAGCAGGGTTTCTTTTTCTCAACTTTTTGTGCATCAAGATTTATTAAATTGCCAGAGAATATTGCTTTTTTTTCTTCAAAAAAATCTTGGGTTTTTGGAAAACCGCAAAAAATCTTATCTATTTTTTTATACCGAGCTAAAAGTCTATTTGTAGAACCAGGTATAGAATTTTGTTCTTGAATATATATTGGTCCAGAAAAGTGTGCCAAACCTACTAAAGAGACATACCCTCCAAAACAAACTAGGATATTTCTTTTAGAAAAAATATTCCCAATCTGAAATTCTAGAAAAAATCTCAAGAATGAGAAAATCAAAAAAATAAGACTTAAGATTTTAAAAAATAAAGATTTGCCTCTGAAGCCAGTTAATGGATACCGATAAAATTTTATACCTAAATCTTTGCATATTTGTTCTTCCGGTCCTCTAGACGAGCCAATCCAACTTATTTCAACAGTCTCTTTTAGAAGCATTTCGCTTAATTTTTTTGCAGGAAATACATGTCCCCCTGTCCCCCCTGCACAGATAATAATTTTTTTATTTTTATCTGACATATTTTTTAGACAGAAACTTTATTTGAAAAGTTTGCTTCAATCTTTATTTTCTGAACTAAGGCAATCAAAACAAACATGAGCATCAAGTTAGAACCTCCAAAGCTTATTAATGGTAACGTAATACCTTTTGTAGGTAGCAATCCCGTTGAAACGCCGATATTTATAAAAACATGCAGAGCTATTAAAACTCCTACTCCATAAGATACTAAACAACCAAAAGTATAATCATTTTGACGAGCATATCTTCCTATCATAAAACATCTGAAGACTAAGTATGAGAAAGCTAAAATTAAAACTAAACTAAAAACAATGCCTAATTCTTCTGTGATAATCGCAAAAATAAAGTCGGTTTGAGCATCCGACAAAAATCCCTCTTTCATTTGGCTATTTCCAATGCCTACTCCAAACCATTGACCATTACTTATTGCGCTTAAAGAAGCTCTTAACTGCTCTGCAAATTCGTTATTCCAAGGATCTAAATATCCCATAATTCTTTTGATTCTGTAGCTCGCTGTAAATATCAAGCCAATAAATGTAAATAATCCGACTATAAAAATTGATATAAGATGCTTTAGAGGGGCTCCAGCAATAAAAAGTATAGAAAAAGATACAATAAATATTACTGCCGATGAACCTAAATCTGGCTCGAGCAAAATAAGCAATATGGAAAGCGAAATCAAAAAAACAGGTTTAAAGAAGCCTAACCATTCTTCTCTAAATTCATCGTATTTTCTAATGCAATATGAGGATATATAAATGATAAGCGAAAACTTCATCAATTCAGAAGGTTGAAAAGAAAAGCCCAAAACTCGAATCCATCTAAATGCGCCGTTGACTTCTTTTCCTATGAAGGGGACAAAAACCAATATCAATAAAAGTAAAGAGAACAATAAGAAATAAATTGAATTTTTTTGCCAAAAGCTCATTGGCATTCTGAAAGCAAATAATGCAATAACAAACGCAATGAAAATTTTTTGAATATGACTTAAAGTCATGTTGAGCGACCCTGAAGTGAGAGGGAGAGATACGGAAGTAACCATGACAATACCAAAAAATAATAAGAACGTTGAAATGAACAACATAGGTATATCAATATCAGCAAAGCCAAGCGAGCGATCATGCTTACCAAGAAAAATCCTTTGCAATGTTGATTGGTTTTTAAATTTTGGCATTAAAAACTAAATCCTTAAATTTTTTTCCTCTTTCCTCAAAGCTTTCAAACATATCTAAGCTAGAACATCCTGGCGAGAGAATCATAACGGTATCATTTTCAATAATTTTTAATGCCGAATGAACTGCCTCTTCAAGGTTTGAAACTTCTTGAGATTTTGACGAATCAAGAAGCTTTTTTAAAATTTTTGTACTCTCGCCAAAATAATAAATTTTCTTTGCACGTTTATTTAGATAATCAGTGAAACTTTTAAAATCCTGATTTTTTGATCTTCCTCCGCAAAAGACTATCAATGACTTGGATTCGTCGACACTTTTCAGGCCTTCTAATGATGAAGCTACATTAGTTGCTTTTGAATCATCTATGAAGGTTATGTTTTCATCTAACTGATGAAAAAGTTCCATTCTGTGAGGAAGCTGAGCAAAACAATTCAAAATATCTTTTTCTAAAAAATTAAGATTTAAGCAGGAACAAATTTCTTTGATTGCATTGTAGTTTTGATCTTTTATAGACCCTTTATTGCTAAAAAAATAATCAGCTTGAGGAATAAATTCTTTGAGATTTTCGTTAACAATTGAAATTTCACTACTGTCACTTATCTTCTTTTTTATTTTTGCATATTCATTAAAACTTCCATGTCGATCAATATGATCAGGTGTAATATTTAACAAAACTGATAATTTGAATTTGGGTAATGGTGCTATATCCAAATGAAAGCTTGAAACCTCTAAAACAAAAAAGTCTTTTTTTTCCTCCACGAATTCCAAAACTGGTCTTCCGATGTTTCCAATGGCAAGAGTATCTAAATGTTGGTAATTAAATAATTTTTCTAACCATGAACAAACTGTAGATTTTCCATTGGTGCCAGAAATTAATATTTTTTTTGATGTGTTTTCTTCTAAAAAAATATTTATATCACTTTTAATTTCAATGTTTTTCTCTTTGGCTGTTTTGATTATGTTGTGATTTAAGTCAAATCCTGGACTGCAGGCTATAAATTTTAAGTTGTTGAAATCGATTTCTTCTTCGGTAATAAAATTAAAATTTAAATTTTTTTTTAAATTGAATGACTCCTTTTTTACCCTCGTATCGAAAGTAATGAATGGTTGTTTTATTTTAGAAAAATAATCTCTAAATGACTCTCCTGTAATTCCTTTGCCAAGGATTAGAACAGGTTTGGATGAGTTCATTTTTATCTTAGTCTAAAGGTAGCCAAAGCAAAAAGAACAAGAATTAAGGTTACGATCCAAAATCTGACAATTATTTTTGGTTCAGCTAGCCCTGAAAGTTCGTAATGATGATGTAAGGGAGCCATTTTAAATATTCTTTTGCCAGTTAGTTTGAAAGAAGCAACCTGAAGAATTACAGACAGAGTTTCTATTACAAAAACTCCCCCCATCAACATCAATATAAACTCTTGTCTAATACTTACTGCGATAATTCCTAATGCCGCTCCTAAAGACAGAGATCCAACATCGCCCATGAATATTTGTGCAGGATAAGTATTAAACCAAAGAAACCCTATCCCAGCTCCAACTAGCGCCCCACAAAAAATTACTATTTCAGTAGAATAAAAAAGATAGGGAACATTAAGATAATCCGAGAGAATTGCGTTACCCGAAATGTATGCAATTATTCCCATTCCTGCAGCCACCATTACAGAAGGCATTATTGCTAGTCCATCTAGCCCATCAGTTAAATTAACAGCATTTGCAGTTGCAACAAGAACCAAGGCGCTGAATAAAATGAACCAAATCCCAAGTTGCAGAGCAAAGTCTTTGAAAAAGGGAAGAAACAAAGTAGTTTCTTCTGCGCTGGAAGCAAAATAGTAAATCAATGAACTTGCAGATAAAGCTACTAAAATTTCCCATAAAAGCCTACTTCTACCACTTAGACCTTTGCTATTTGAATAACGCAGTTTTAAATAGTCATCAATTAACCCAATAACGCCAAATAAAAAAGTTACTGCCATTGAAACTAAAAGATATTTATTACTTAAATCTCCCCAACAAAGGCATGAAAATACAATAGAAAATAAAATTAATAACCCTCCCATCGTGGGAGTTCCTTTTTTTTCTAAATGACTTTGAGGGCCTTCGTCTCTGATGATCTGACCATATTTTTGTTTTGCTATAAATCTTATAAAAGTCTTACCAAAAAAAAGAATAAAAACCAATGAGGTTAAAGTTGCAAGGATTGCTCTAAAAGTGAAATAGTTGAAGATCCTTAAAGGCCCAAAGCTTTCCGCTAAATATTCAAGTATTGGTAAAAACATTTTAAGTAAGATTCTTGATGATGTTTTCCATTTTAACCGAACGTGAACCTTTGAAGAAAATTAAAGCATCTTCTTCAAGATATTCCTTCAAATAAGAATCAATTTCTTCTCTTTTAAAAAAAGATATATTTGATTCTTTCAAATTCACCTTGAAATCTATTGCTAAAACAATATCAAAGATTAAAGATGCCTCTGCGAGGATATATTTATGTAATTCTTCGGATTTTTCTCCAAGTTCTCCCATTTGCCCCATAACGCATATTTTTTTTTGATATTTTGAACCTTTTTCAATAAAAGAAATTTTTGAAAGATCTAAATTTTTTATTTTTTTAAAAGCGTATAAAAAGGAATCTGGATTTGCATTGTAAGAATCATCAATGATCTAGCAGATCATTAATTTTTATAATGGCAGTTTTCATTAATTTTTTTGGATCATTGTCGCTTGTGAAAATTCTTTTTTTTCCAGACGATTTATCTCTAACTAGATTTAAATATTTTTTTGGAATGTCCCCTAAACAATATCCTTCATCCTTGGTAAAAACAAAAATATCACTTTTTTCATTTGCCACGCCATCTATATTTTTTAGGCCTTCTAAATGAGCATTTCCAATATTCGTAATTATGCTTAAATTCATTTTCAAAATATTTGCCAATTTTGAAATTTCTCCAGGATTATTTGTTCCAATTTCAAAAAAACCCACTTTATGATGCGGGCTTAATTCCAAAAGAGAAAAACAAAGGCCATAAAAATTATTAAAATTTCCATGACTTTTATAGACATCATTTTGCTTAAATTTCTCCTTGAAGTATTTACTTAGAGTTTCTTTTGTTGTGGTTTTACCATTACTTCCTGTAATTCCAACCACCAGTCCCTCAAATAGTTCTCTTTGTTTTTTGGCAATATTTTCTAAAAAAGTGTTCGTATCCTTAACAAGAATATGATTTTTATTATCAATCTTTTTTTCAGAAACAACACATGCTGCCCCAAGATCATATGCTTCAGCGATAAATTTATGAGCATCATGATTTTGCCCTTTCAGGGGTATAAATACATCGCCTCCTTTGATTTCTTTTGAATTAAAAACTATTTTTTTGAAATCAATATTTTGACAATAAATTCTTCCTCCTCCAAAGGCTGCAAGATTTTCTATATTTTTTTTAAATAACATCCTTCAATTCATTTAAAATTGTTAAATCGTTAAATTCTATTTCCTTGCCTTTTAAAATTTGAAAGTTCTCATGGCCCTTTCCAGCAATAAGCAAAACTGATTCTTGTTCCAATTTCTTAAGTTTTTTTAAGCCCTCAGAGATAGCTTCTTTTCTGTCAAAAATAATGTCAAAGTTTTTTAAATGCATATCTTTGACAATTTGAGCCACTATTTTTTTTGGATCTTCATTTCTTGGATTGTCGTTTGTAATAATTTGAAAATCCGATTTCTCTTGGGCTATTTTTCCCATATCCCCTCTTTTGGATGAATCTCTTTCCCCGCCACATCCAAATAAAGTTATGATTTTTCCTTTATAGCTACTTCTCAAATAATCCAAAACAGATTTCAATGCATCTGGGGTGTGTGCATAGTCTACATAGCAAATTTTGTCCTGAAATAAAGAAATTTTTTGTAATCTGCCAGGAAGGTTTTTCAAATTTTTAAGCGTTTCTGCCTCAAAATCTATTTCATTGAATATCTTTCCGTAGAGGCCCAAAGCACATAAAAAATTTGAAATCATAAATTTACTTTTAAAAGGAAGATAATTTGTTAAATCTCCCCAAGGAGTTTTTATTAAGTTATTTTCTAAGTGTAAATTTGCAGTTTTGTCATTCACTGAAACAGTCAAAGTTGACTTGTTTTCAGAATGAATTTCCCTTCCTAAGTCATTATCAATGGATACGATGTTGTTTTCATCGGATGTTGAGAAAAAGCTTTTTTTAACATTTCTATAACTACTAAAATTTTTATGATAATCAAGATGGTCTTTTGAAAAGCTTGTGAGGGACTTAGCGAAAAAATCTAAACCAGAAATTCTGCTCTGATCTATGCCATGTGAGGAAACTTCCATAAGGAAGTACTTTCTCTTCAAATCGATAGATTTTTTTAAAAAATGATGAAGTAAAAAATTATCTGGTGTAGTTAAGGGAGTGAATTGTGTATTTTTAAGATTTGAAACTTCTGGTGTATTCGTTAATAGAGTTGCATTGGAATCCTTGAAAGATAAAAGTTGGTGAAGAAAAAATGCGGTTGAAGATTTTCCATTTGTACCGGTAATTCCAACAATCTTGATACTTTTTTTTGATCTTGCAAAAAGAATCTCTAGATATTTATCTTTATGATTAACTAAATTCGAATCAAATAAGTTTTTATCTTTTAAATGTTCATGGAGGTTTACCTGACTAATGACAATTTTGGCGCCTTTATCAATAGCATCTTTGGAATATTTAAGTGCTTCCTTTGGATTTTTTGAAAAAGATATGAAAGCATAGTCTCGCTTTACAAAATTTGAATTATCGGTAAATCCAGTGATTTTTATACCTTCTAATTTTGAAAGATTTTCTGTTAAGGAAAGCATTATTAAAGTTTTTGAATGGTTTCAATGATCTCCGAAAATATTGGAGCAGCAACATCGCCTCCTCCATCACCGTTAATCTTTGGATTTTTTACAAATAGTCCGACCAAGTACTCTTTATCTTCTATTTTCGTCATTCCTATGAATAAGGCATTATGCAAATCCTCATTATACTTTTGATCCTTAAAAATTCTTGCCGTTCCTGTTTTGCCAAAAACATCATGATCATTAACTTTGGCCCGAAATCCGGTGCCATTTTTTATTGCTTGGTACAATATTTTCTTTATTTGTTTAGCATTTTCTTTGCTAAGGATTCTTTCTTCTTCAAATTGAGATGAGTGTCTTATTAATTTAAGTGGGCGATAAACTCCTTCTGAAAAAATTGTGCTGTAAGCAGAGATTAATTGAACCAGGGTTGTCTGAAGACCATATCCATAACAAAGTGAAACTTTTTCTCTAGGCGATAAATTTTTATATTCTGGGAGATAGCCTTCTCGGGTTGAGATAAAAATTTCATTCATATACTTCCCCAAACCAAGAGAGTAATAGGTTCTAAGAATTTGACTGGGATCAAAATCAGCGCATAGCTTTACCATGCCGACATTACTGGATTTAGAAATTATTTCTTCCGTAGACAATGTCCCGTAGTTTCTGGCATCTTCAGTTTTATAACCTTCAAATTCTATCCACCCAGGGGAAGTATTTACTGCTGACTCAATTAACTCTGGATTGTTTTTTAATAAGGCAGATAAAGCTAAGGGTTTTACAGTAGAGCCTGGCTCAAAGAGCTCTATCGCAGAATTATTCTTCAATAATTCCATGTTATTAAGTTTTTTTCTATTGTTGGGGTCAAATGACGGAAAATTTGTCATTGCTAGAATTTCATTTGAATCCAAGTCAATCATTATGCCTGACGCAGATTCTGCATTATGAAATTCGACAGCTTTTTTAAGCTTATCAAATAAGACAAATTGCATTTTAGAGTCAACCGTTAAGTTTACTGATGAGCCATTAATTGGCTCTTTAATTATTTTATTTTGAATAACGCCTGATTTTCTAGAAAGAATTTTTTCTTGATAACCGTCTTCTGCCTTTAAAGTTTCATCGAGAGCAAACTCAATTCCATTAACACCTTCGTTTTTATAATTAGTAAGTCCTATCAATTGAGAAAATATCTCTCCTTGAGGATAGTTTCTTTTAAATGTTCTCTTGCTAATGACTATTCCAGGAATTTCTAAAGACTGAATGAGTTCTTTTTTTTGTTTTGCTACTTTTTGATTGAGAACCAAATATTTGGTTTTTTTTCTGGCTAACCGTTTTTTTAACCTATCAATATCTAAATCTAAATTAGTCGATATGAGATTTATATGAATTGGGTCAAATGAAAAATCCTTTAGGGAGATGCCGATCTCATAAGATGGAATATCTTCAGCCAAAACGTTGTTATTTCTGTCAAAAATTACTCCTCTTTTTGAAGCAATAGAAGATTGCCTGATTGAAGCCTTTTGTGAAAATTCTTTTCCTAAACTAAAATCGTTTTTTTGAAAAAAGACTAACTTAGTTGGTAAAGCTAATAGGATAAAGAATATTACAATCCAGAGAGTAAGTTCTCTGTATTTATTATTCTCGCTTGCATTCAAATCAATCTATCTGTTTTCTCACAAATGACGGTATGTCTAAATAATCACTTTTTTTGGTTGATTCATTCTTAGCAATTTCATTTTCAACTTTTCCTAAAGTTGGTACTTCTTGAAATCTACCGTATGGATCATTAGCAACCTTAAATCCTGAAGCTCTATCATTTTGTTGAGAGCTGTCTGATAAGCCAGTCGCTATGATTGTGACTTTTATATCTCCTTCCATGTCTTTATCTTCTACTGCACCATGGATTATTTGAGCGCCATCACTCGCAAATTCTGATACTTGTCGAAGAACGTCCTCTATCTCACCAACCTTAATGCCTTTTCCAGTTATATTTACTAGAACTCCTTTTGCATTTTGTAAATTTATATCCTCCAAAAGCGGACTCCCTACTGCTTGAGCTGCTGCATCTTTTGCTCTGCTAGGACCACTAGCAACTCCTGTTCCCATCATGGCAACTCCTTGCTCAGCCATGACAGTTCTAACATCGTTAAAGTCCACATTTATGTAACCAGTCTGGGTGATGATGTCAGCGATACCTCTCACAGCTCCTAACAAAACATCATTTGCATGGCCAAAAGCTTCTAACATGGTGCAGTCGCCTCCAAAAACTTCACTTAGTTTTTGATTTGGAATGGTTATTAAAGAATCAACTTCCGACCTCAGCTCTTTAATTCCTGCTTCTGCCAAATCATCTTTAAACTCTAAAGACATTGGTTTTGTAACAATTGCTACTGCTAAAGCGCCAACCTCTTTCGCAGCTCTAGCAACTATTGGAGCTGCACCAGTTCCAGTTCCTCCCCCCATTCCTGCTGCTATGAAGACCATATCGGCACCATCAAACATAGTCGTTAATCTTTCATAATCATCTAGAGCAGTGTCTCTGCCTACATCTGGCTTTCCTCCAGCTCCTTGCCCGTGATTATTTATTTCTCCTAAAATTATTTTTTCAGCTGCTTTATTTTTAGTTAATGCTTGCGAATCGGTATTTGCGGAAATTGTTTCCACACCTTCAACTCCATTAGCTACCATGTGGTCTATGGCATTGCCTCCACACCCACCAACGCCAACTACTTTTATTATGGTTTGATTTCTCTTGCCATTATCTACTAGTTTATATTTCATAACTCCTCCTAAAATAAAGTTAAAAAGTATTCTGTATCCATCTAAAGGCTTTATTTAATAAGCCTTTTTCGTTTAACATCGCAAAGTCCATGTAATCTTCTTCCTGTTCCTTTTGAGCAAACAAAATTAATCCAACTGCTGTGGAATATATGGGATTCGATAAAATATCGCTTAAACCAATCAATCCCTGAGGTTTTCCGACTCTGACAGGAGCTTGAAATATTGCCTCCGCTAATTGAGAAATACCCTCTATTCTTGATGCGCCCCCGGTCAACACTATTCCTGCGGGTATTGCTTGAGCAAGATTTATATTTCCCATTCTTTGCTTAATAATTTGAAAAATTTCTTGATATCGTTCTTCGATAACAGTCGATAGGCCATGTCTTGAGAATGATTGGTTTTCTCTACCATTTATTGATTGAGTAGTTATCATTTCGTCGGAATCTGCTAATTCACTCCAAGCACAACCATGTTTCTTTTTAATCTCTTCCGCATTTTGAATCGAAGTTTGAATTGCCCTTGCAATATCATTAGTAACATGTGTTCCTGCAATAGGTACATTTACTGTATGACTAATTGCTCCATCTGAAAAAATTGCTACGTCAGAAGTTCCACCGCCAATATCAATAAGACAAACACCTAATTTCTTCTGATCATCCGTAAGAACTGAATGGCTAGATGCAAGTTGTTCCAAGACATATTTTTGAACATCAATTCCACATATTTTCATGCAAGATCCAATATTTGTTGCTGAATTCTTAAGACAAGAAACCAAATGAACATGGGCTTCGAGCCTTACTCCTGCCATACCTAATGGCGCCTTTACTCCAGGTTGATTATCAATGATGAATTCCCTTGGCAAAGCATGCAAAAGCTCGTAGCCCTCTGGAATTCTTTGAGCTTGAGCTGTAGACATAACCTTTTCAACCTCGCTCATTTTTACTTTTTTATCTTTTATTGGCACGGCTCCTGAAGAATTCAAACCATTAACACTCCCGCCTGAAATTCCTACGAAAGCTTTTGTAACCTGCCTTCCTGACATAAGCTCAGCTTTCGAAACCGCCTCTTTGACTGCTGCTACCGTAGATTCAATATCCACAATAACTCCATCTCGAAGACCTATTGAATTTTGAATACCTAAGCCCAATACGTTTATGCCCTCTGAGGTATTCTCTGCAATTATGCAAACAACTTTAGAGGTTCCTATATCTATTCCGACTCTTAAATTATTTTTGTTATTGTTCGCCATTAATAATATCCAATTGCTAATTTATCTTTATGTCTTAGGTCTATGGTTTTAAAGTTTTTTAATAAATTTTGTGAATCTTTGCTCTGGAAGAATAATTTCAGGGTTCTAAGTTGATCAGGGAGTTGAAAATCTTGAAATTTAATAAATTTCTTATTGGTCGTTTGAATTTTTATTTGCCCAAATTTTTTATGTTCCATTTCTTCAATTTGAAGATCTTTCAAGAGTAGGACCTCTTGAATTGCATAATAATTACCAATCAGCCCTAAAGGTTCTTTGCCAGCAGTTGATAAATTAACCAAAGATAAAGAATCATTATCATTTAGTAGGATTGATTTGCCGTTTTGAGAAATGACTTCATCATCATTTAAATAAAAATAAGGTATTTTTGTTAACTCTCTATCTTTAAAATTTAAACCGTTAATGGAGGAAGCTATTGCAAAACCACTGGATAAGATAAATGAAAAAAGAAAAAATATCTTTGGATTAAGCTTGATATTCAATTTGCAACCTCAATCTTCAATATCTCATCTGGTCTGATCATAGAAAGGCTCTGGGAAGAATTCTCATAAGCTTCTTTTAGAGATTTTTTTAATTGTATTCTGCTATTTAAGGAGAGATTCTCATCCAATTCATAATTAAATGCTTTTGTTAGTTTATAAACATCTGAATTTGTTTTT
>LUMI01000698.1_pt1 | contig 14557 bp, 10 predicted proteins | sample 729681 | NCBI WGS metagenome assembly LUMI01 (sample SAMN03860267, study PRJNA289734) | marine metagenome | biome: seawater column; feature: ocean; material: water; isolation source: Red Sea water column Station 34 - depth 10m | place: Saudi Arabia: Red Sea | collected 2011-10-15 | depth 10 m
TACCCATGGTTGGGATGGAGGAATTCGGCTTCTAGACTGCTTTTAACTTTTTCATTTTCCAGCGGGCTTCCTCCTCCTCCCGAAGTGATCTGGTCCATGGTTCCCATGTTGTAGTGTTCTAGAATATGATTGTGTCCACAGCAATAAAGCTGGGCGGAGGAAGAGCGCAGAAACTTTTTTTCCAGCCAGTTCATTCCGCGGTGTCTGCCCTGGGATTGAATCGGCCGATGGCCGAAGACCACCCTCCACGGGGTGGTTCTGGGTCTCAGTAGTTTCCAGAGGGAGCAGACCGTGCAGGAAGTGTTGATGCCCATGAACTGGACCGGGCCTCCCAGGAAATCATAGCTGCTGTCAGGCATCGTCCAGCGGTCACTGTGGTTGGTGTATTCCACTTGTGCCCGCCAGTTCCCCTGCAGGTCATGATTTCCCAGGACGGGATAGAAAGGAACTTTCTGGGTATAGACCTTCTCAAATTTTTCCTGAAACTGAGGATCGTCAAGATTTTCGACTCCATGCTGGATGAAATTGTCCCCCATCATCAAGACCAGATCACAGCCCAGTTGATCGCAGGTGATTGCACTTTTTTCGGCAATATTTTTCTGCTCGATCGAACCAGAACCCCAGTCTCCCAGCAACAATACCCGGATCTCTTCGGCTCCTGGTAAAATATCCAAGGGGCGGTTCACTTCGATACCGGCTGAAAAGCATGCTTTACGTTCCAGCGTTTTTTTAAAAATGTTTTGAATCACTTGGTTTGGAGGAATGAAAGGATGATGATCAAGCTTTACTATGGATGACAAATTATCAGTTCACCGAATCAATCTGAAGTTCTAATCATGGATCCTGGAGGCAGAAACCTGAATGAATATTCCACCTTATTTTTCCAGAAGGAGAAGGAGGATCCATTTGTTCCTGAGGATTGATACATATTGTTACTCAGTGTTACCGCTCTGAAATCCACTTCCGGCAGAAATCGACTATCTTGATCAACATCAATCAAAACTTTTTTTGGAGATCAAATATGTTATCAAAACTATTCTGGAAAATATCAGCAGCAATGTTCATCGGATTTGGAATCCTTTTGACAGGGTGTGCTAAAGACGACCCATCCTCAGAAGAGGTGAATGCCGTCATTGCAGAAAGACTCGATTTAACCGAGGAGCAGGCCGCCCGTGTGCAGCCGGTAACGGCGCAAATTTGGGCGGAACGTGAAACCTTCCGAACACTCCGCACAAGCTTATACGACCAGATCCTGGTTCAGCTCAAAAATGAATCGGTTGATCAGGAGGAATTACAAAACATGCTTTATACGAGCTGGAATCAGATGGAGCCCATGATTCCTAAAGCAGTCAATGCCTTTTCCGAGTATCATGCCGTGTTGAGTGAAGAAAAAAGAAATGAGCTTTCCGAGAAACTGGAAAATCGGAGAGAAAGGATCACCCAAGGCCGGAGAGGTTTTTGGAGATTTTCGGATGAAGAACCTACCGCCGAAGAGATCAACGGAAAAATTGCCGATCGACTTGATCTGACCCCGGAACAGGAGACGGAAATGCTGCCGTTGACTGAAAAGCTATTGATCGAACGGGAAGAAATTCAGCAGGTGAGACTCTCGATTTTTGATGAAGTGATTTTACAACTCAACAACGAGTCTGCCGATACCACCCGTCTCGAATCGAATTTGCGTTCGGGTTGGGATGCCATCCATCAACGAATCCCTTTAGCCGCAGAAACCATTGCTTCGGTTCATGCAATTCTCACCGAGGAACAGCGGGCTGAAATCGTGGAAAAGATGGAACGCCGCAAAGACAGGAGGGAAAAACGCCGTCAACGCCGTTGGCATCATTGGTACTGAGAGGGGGAATAATGATATGATGCTGGATTTCATCAAGAACATCCCCCAGGATCTTCATCCCATCCTGATCCATTTCCCCATTGCATTCCTGGGATTCAGTTTTGTTTTGAGTTTCCTGTCTATGCGGGTTTCCAGGTGGAATGAGGCAAGTTGGCTGCTATTATGGGTAGGAGGGTTGTCATGCATCCCTGCTTCAGTTTCAGGAGTCATTTCCCATTTTCCCTATGAAGAAACCGAACTTCATGAGGTGATAGGGACTCACCAGAATTTTGGAATCCTGGGAACCCTTTTTGTTTTCGTTCTGGTGGGAATTCGTTATTGGACCCGGCGCCGAAACAGGGATTTTGGTTTGCGGAAATCCTATCTGGTTCCGGCTGGGGCAGGACTCATCTGGATCATGCTGCTGGGTGGAACCGGAGGGCAATTGACTTATCAATATGGGATTAATGTAAGGGGAGTCAATCCTTTGTTCCATGAGTCCTGGGAATCGAAAGTGATCAATGAATCCTCTCAGGAAATTGGTTCGAATACGGACCATTGACTGGGATCAGGAAAACCCAGACGGAAAATGGAAGGCACATCTCAAAAACTCCTTGTCATCGATGATGACTCAAAGCTGAACAGGCTGCTGACCGATTATCTGGGCGGAATGGGTTTTCAGGTTCTGACCGCAATCAAACCCAGTGAGGGGCTTAAATTCCTGGAAAGGGAGAAACCGGATCTGGTGATCCTGGACATCATGCTTCCTGAAATGGACGGCCTGGAAGTATGCCGGACGATCCGGAAGGATTCGAATATCCCGATCATCATGCTCACCGCACGCGGTGAAACCACCGACCGAATCGTCGGACTCGAAATCGGCGCCGATGACTATCTTCCGAAACCTTTTGAGCCAAGAGAACTGGTTGCCCGGATTCAGTCCGTCTTACGCAGGGCCGGAAACGGCAATGATGAAAAAGAGGAAAGGCTTTTTTCAGGTTTGAGAGTAAATTATCCACGTCAACGGGTGGAACTCGATGGTGAATTACTGGATTTGACGACCCTTGAATTTGAATGCCTGGCGTTATTGACACGGCACGGCGGAAAAGTCCTCGACCGGGATCGGATCATGGAAGCACTGCATGGTGTCGAATGGGATGCGTACTCACGGACCGTAGACATCAACATGAGCCGCCTGCGTCAAAAACTGAAAGATGATTCCAAGCATCCCCGTTTCATTAAAACCATCTGGGGCTCGGGGTATATGTTCATCGGCAAGGAGGATTTTGAAAGTTGAATGGCTGAGAAGGCCTTTCGGGTCCCTGTTTAGCAAACTGCTGTTAATCATGTTCGTGTCGGGGATCCTGATTGTTTCAACCGTGACTTTCGTCAGTTGGCTCATGCATATTGAACAGGGACGAAATGTTTTTCGAAGAAACATGAACCAGTATGTCAGTTATCTGGTGAAAGACCTCGGTTCGCCGCCGAACCGGGTTCAGGCAGAAAAACTCAGCAAAAAACTTTTTATCAATATCCATTACCAAAGCCCGGAGACTTCATGGAAAACATCAGGAACCCTTCCATCTTTGGAGCAGTATGAATTTCGTAAATTGAAGACGAATAGAAGTATAGATTTCGGTCGAAATCCTTTTATAAAAGATAGAGTTTTCCGGGTTAAAAACGGAGATCAGGTCCTCTATATTTTTTACCAGAGAGAAAAAATCAGCGAAACCGGATGGATGCTGGGAATTATCCTGGCGGTTGCAATTTTGTTCCTGATTTTCCTGACGTATCTGGCGCTGAGATGGGTGCTTCAACCGGTCCACTGGCTTTCAGGAGGAGTCGAGGCCCTCGCCCAGGGGCAGCTTGAGCATCGTGTGCGGAGTGACAGGCATGACGAACTCGGACGGCTTGCACGAGGGTTCAACCGGATGGCAGAACGTATTTCGACCATGCTATCCGCACGTAAACAACTTCTGCTTGATGTCAGCCATGAACTGCGTTCGCCGATCACCCGTATGAAGGTCGCTTTGGAAATGATGCCAGGGGATTCACTGAGGAAAAACCTGGAAGAGGACCTGCTGATGCTGGAAAGCATGGTCACTGAAATCCTCGAAACATCCCGCCTGGAGAGTCAAAACGGCAGGCTGAATATCCACCAGTTGGATGTCGTGAAAATGGTCAAAAACGTCTTGGAACATTATTCCGAAGGAAAGCCTGAAATCGTTCTCAAGGAATCTCCAGAAAGTTTGGAATTAATGGCCGATCCTGAGCAATTACGGATTGTCCTGGAAAACCTGTTGAACAATGCCCGGCGTTTCAGTGATGATGCTTCCAATCCTATCGAAGTGAGTATTTCCCGGAGAGAAGACCAGGCGGTTCTCAGTGTTCGTGATTATGGAGTCGGAATAGCAACCGAAGAGCAGAACATGATTTTTGAGCCCTTTTACCAAATTGATAAATCCCGGTTTCGCGATTCGAACCATTATGGTCTGGGGTTGAATCTCTGCAGGACCATCATCGAGGCCCATGATGGAAGTCTCCGGGTGGAAAGCGAAGAAGGCTCGGGCAGCACGTTCTTCCTGGAAATACCGATGAACCTCCAATCGAAAGATTGAGTCAGGTAGCCTTATGCTGAAGAAAATTTTCAATCCCCAGTTCTGGATGCCGTTGGTGATTCTGGGCTTAGGTGCAGGGCTGGTGACCTATTTTATGGCGAACAAGCCAGAAGCACGTAAAAGGCAGGGTCGATTTAAAGGAACTCTCGTCGAGGTGACCCAGGCAGTTCGTTCCAATCCGAGAATTGTGCTGGAAACCCACGGGAGTGTCCGTGCCGCACAAAGGGTGGTCGTCACCGCACAGGTAAATGGGGTGGTGAACTGGATCAGCCCGTTACTCGAGGAAGGCAGTTATTTTCAGACAGGAGAATTGCTGATGACACTCGACCCCCTCAACAATGCGAACCTGGATTTTACTTTGATCAAGGCTCCTTTCAACGGAGTGGTGCAGGAACGTAATGTTGATCTGGGACAGTATGTCAATACCGGCACCCAACTGGCGAACCTGATAGGAAGCGACAGCGCTGAAGTCCTCACGGATGTACCGATGAGCCGTCTTCAATGGCTGATGGACAAGCCTGAGAAATCGGATAGAGAAGAAGATCCTAACAAGTTTTCCCTAGATGCCGAAGTTTCAATGCGTGTCGGTTCTGAACATGCCATTTGGAACGGCCGGGTTGAAAGGCATCTGCTTGAATTGACACCAAAAGGGATGATGGTCCAGTTGATCCTCAGTGTCGAGGATCCCTTCCGTTTGAGACCTTCTGAACCGGGAGAATGGATCTCTCTCGACAATAAAGAGAAAAAAGCATTTCCCGCTGGCAAAAAAACAGCTGAGGGGCAGGCGTTTAAGAAAAAAAGGGTTGCTTTTCCTGTTCCTCTGTTCATTGGTGCATTTGTCGATGTCAAAATTCCAGGCAGGATTCTGGAATCCGTGATTGAACTTCCGGTCAGAGCTCTTCGGGATGAAAACACGGTTTGGGTGGTGGAAAACGGATTGCTGCAAATCCGCAAGGTCGAGATCGTTCATTTGGAAGGTGATTATTTTTATGTGTCCAATGGATTGAAGCATGGCGAGGAGGTGGTGACTTCCCCGCTCAAGGGAGCCGCCGACGGGATGAAGGTCAGCCTGCAGGGATCGGGTGCGCCTGGAAGAAACATGAAAAGTCAGGGAACAAATGGGGAACAAAAACAAGGTACTGGCCGTGGAATGAAGAAGCAGAAGGCCGGGAAACAGGAATGGCAGAAACCAACGACTAGCAAGGTCCCTGCCGGTAGTGGTGAAGAGGCAAAGAGGCAACGGCCAAGAAATCAAAATAAAATAGAACAGGAGGGTTCATGATTCGATGGATGGCAGAACATAAGGTTGCAGCCAACCTGCTGATGCTGATTCTGCTTGTCTGGGGAGGAATGAGTACCTTGAATCTGAAACAGGAGCTTTTTCCTGAGTTCGAATTGGATCTTATCAGAGTATCTATTTCTTACCCTGGAGCCACTCCGGAAGAGGTTGAAGAGTCCATCATTGTCCCGATTGAGTCTGCGATCGAAGGGATTGAAGGAATCAAAGAACTTACTTCAACCGCACGTGAGGGGGCGGCAAGTCTGCGAATTGAACTGGACGAGGGGTCCAACCGGAAATTAATCCAGGATGATGTCCAGGCAGAAATCGATCGAATCTCCATCTTCCCGGATGAAGCGGATTCTCCCGTGATCACTGCTCCAAAAATTCGTCGTGAGGTTTTGAATGTCGTTGTCTATGGAGATGCTCCGAATCGTTCACTGGTGGAATGGGCGGAATTGATCAAAGGTGATCTCCTCAAAGACGATGCCATCACCCAGGTCGATGTGGAACAGCGCCGTGGCTTTGAACTGAAAATCGAGATTCCCCGAAGCGCTCTGCAGCAGTATTCCCTGACCATGGATCAGATCTCCCAGATTATCCAGCAATCGACCCTTGATATGCCGGGAGGAAAAATCGAGACCTCCGGTGGAGACCTGCTGGTGCGCACCAAAGAGCGACGATACAGCGCCCTGCGTAACCGCTACAACGGATTGCCCTCCCAACGGATCGCTGTTTATCGGGTGGGCGAGCAGACCCCGACTGAGGTGTCTCTGGCGGTAAAAAAGCAGTTGCTGGAAATCCAGGAGCGCCTGCCCGAAAGCATCAGTACTGCGATTCTCAACGACCGTTCCACCATTCTTCAGGATAGGATCGATCTGCTGGTGAAAAATCTGCTCTATGGACTTGTGCTGGTGTTCTTGACCCTTTCCCTGTTTCTGAAAATACCCCTTGCATTCTGGATCATGATGGGGATTCCGATCAGTTATGCCGGGGCCATGATTGCCATGCCCGGGATCGATGTGAGTATCAACATGATGTCCCTCTTCGCCTTCATCCTGGTTCTTGGAATCGTGGTTGATGATGCGATTGTGGTTGGTGAAAACATCTATGCCCATCAGGAGATGAACAAGTCTCCGGTTATGGCGGCAGTAGACGGTGCCAAGGAAATCGGGATGCCCGTACTGATTACAATCCTCACCACGACAGCAGCGTTCATTCCGTTTTATTTTGTTCCCGGAACGACAGGTAAGTTTTTCCGCAGTATCCCTAACGTCCTGATTGTCATCCTGTTTCTCTCTTTAATTGAGGCCATGTTTATCCTTCCCGGACATCTGGCCCATCGCTACCGTCTCATTGAATGGTTCCTCCGTCCTTTAGATCTGATTCTCAACTGGCCACGCAGTCATCTAAGCAGGATGCTCAAATGGCTTGCCGAAGTGCCATACCGGAAGACACTCAATCTCAGCATCCGTTACCGCTATACCACCCTGGCGATAGGTCTTTTCATGATGCTGCTTTGCGCAGGATTGGCGCTGGGAGGGCACATTCGTTTCACCTTCTTTCCTAGGATTGACAGTGACAGGATCAACGTCAGGGCGGAACTTCCCTTTGGAACCCCGGTAGAAGTGACCGAGAAAGTCGAAGCACAAATGCTAAAGCATGCCCAAACCCTGCTGGCCAAGTATGAGGAAGAAAAAGGGAAGCCGGTGGCTGAGGGAATTTACAGTTCTCTCGGAAGAGGAGGAAGCCATACCCTGAATATGCGTGTGTACCTCAAACCGCTCGATGAACGCGGGTTCGAGTCCAAGGAATTCAGCCGTCAATGGCAGAGGATGCTGGGACAAATTCCGGGATTGACCAATCTGTCCTACCGTAGCCGTCATCGGGTTGCTTCTGAAAATGACATTGACCTGCAGCTCAGTCATCCGGAAAGTAAGGTTTTGGAAAGGGTTGTGGGAAGATTCAAGGAGGACCTGTCTCAATATCCCGGAGTGAGCGACATTGAAGACACTACCGATGTAGGGAAGAAAGAAGTTCGTCTGACCCTGAGTGACGCAGGTCATGCAATGGGAATGAATGCTCAGGATCTGACGCGGCAGGTGCGAGGTGCATTTCAGGGATTGGAGGTCTTTAAAATTCAGCGGGACGGTAACGAGATCAGCGTTATGCTTCGTATTCCCGAAGAGGAAAGACGTTATCTTGATAACCTGGAAGACCTGGTGGTTCTGGGGCCTCAAAATCAGCGTCTCGCGTTAAGTCAGGTTGCAACCCTGGACTATGGGCTTTCCTACAGCAGCATCAAACGTGTCGATCGAAGAAGGGTGATTAATGTGACGGCCAATGTTGATTCGACACAGTCGAATACCGCTGAAGTAGAACGGTCTCTGAAAAAGGATTTATTGCCTGTAACTCAGGAAGAATTCCCCCAACTTCGCATCAGCTTCGAGGGTTCCAACCGGGCCCAGCAGAACACGATGAAAGGAGTTCAGCAGGGAAGTTACATTTCGATCATGCTCATATTCTCTCTGTTGGCATTACAGTTCCGAAGTTATCTTCAGCCCCTCATCGTCATGTCTGCGATTCCCTTCGGTATCGTCGGAGCCGTCATGGGGCATTACCTGCTTGGATTCACCCTCAGCATTGTCAGTGTGCTGGGGATGGTTGCCTTAAGCGGGATTGTCGTCAATGACTCTTTAATCATGGTGGATTTCATCAACCGTTTCCGGGAACAGGGTCATCGTTTGAGAGAAGCCGTTTTGGAAGCAGGCGTTCGCCGTTTCAGGCCGATCGTGTTGACGACGCTGACGACTTTTTTTGGTCTGATGCCGATGATGTTCGAGACTTCCCGACAGGCAAGATTTCTCATTCCAATGGCAATCAGTCTTGCATTCGGAGTGCTCTTTGCCACTTTCATTACCCTCGTGCTTGTCCCGGTTTTTTATTATCTGCTGAATGATTTTCTGGTTTTGTTTGGACAGAAGAAAAGAGACGTTTTGGACAAAACCGCAACTGCAGACTGAAAAAGAAGATGATCACAAAGCTCCTGGTCTCCATGATAATGGCTGTCCCAATCTTACTGCTTGTGCAGGACCCGTTGTTCGCGCAGGTGAAGGTTAAAGTCGCACCGGTGGTTCTGTTATCGAATGAGCCACTGCGGACCTATGCTGGAACGGTGGAGCCCTTTCAAAATGTCACCATCCAATCCAAAGTTGCAGGAAGGATCGCGGGAATAAAAGTGGACGAAAACCAGAGGGTGAAAAAGGGTGAAGTGCTTCTGAGTCTGGAAAACACCGTGACCAAACTTCAGGTCGAATTATCTGAACTACAGGTTTCCCTGAGCGAAAATACGCTCAAGGAAGCGAGGGAAGCTTTGGAAGATAGCAGGCAAAGACTCAGTGAAGAACAAAAGATGTACGATCGTGGAACCTCAACAAGACAAAGACTGGATTCCTTGAAACTTCAATGGAGCCGTAACGAAATCAATGAGGAAAGTTCCAGAATCCGTCTGCTGGTAGCACAAAAGGAACTTGAAGTTCGAAAGCAGTCCTACGCTGACACGATCGTTTTGAGTCCGCTCTCAGGCATCGTCACCCAGCGTTTTCATGATCCCGGCGAAGTGGTGGGAAGCGGGACAGCCCTCTTGGAAGTGATCGATATTGACCAGGTATGGATTGAATGCGGGATCAGTGAAGAAGAAATCGGAACCATTCAGCAGGGACAGAAGGTGGATTTTACGGTACCTGCCTACCCGGATAAAACATTCACCGGCATTGTTGAGAAACTGGCCTGGAAGGCGGATGCCCAGACCAGGAGGTTTACCTTCAGCATCCTCGCGAAAAACCCCGGCAAGCTTCTGCGGGGCGGAATGACCGCTCAAATACAACTTGTTGGTTCGTCATCCGGGATGACCGCGGTTCCAGCGGGATCATTGCGAAATGACAGCGGCTCCCAATATGTTTTCGTCTCTAAAAAAAATCGTCTTGAGCGAAGAGATGTTCGAATGTTGGGAAGCAGTCGGGGACTGGTCAAGGTTAGGGGTGATTTAAAACAAGGAGATTTGGTGGTTGTTTCACCTTCCAGAAAACTGAAAGCGGGACAGTTGGTACAGTTCTAGGAGGCGAATGAATTCCGTTTTTTTCAGTTGTATGCGGGGAATCCCCAGAGTTCTGGAAGAAACTCTTCCATCGAATCCAGGATCTTGGATGCCTCTGGATAGAGCTTTTTGTCCATGTTCTCATCCGGAATGGCAATCACAGCCATCCCGGCAGCATGCGCCGCAACCGTACCGGTGGGAGCGTCCTCGAAAGCAAGACACTTTTCAGGATCTGCTCCAACTCTTTTAGCCGCAACCAGGAAGATGTCTGGTGCTGGTTTCCCTTCTTTCACTTCAGGATCATCTCCGGTAACAATAGTCTGAAATAGAGAAAACCATTCCTGATGGTTGGCGATTTTTGCCTCCAGCATCTCCCTTTTGGAACTGGTCGCCACGGCCTGAGGGATTCCTGCCTCAGCCAAATGACGGGTCAGTTTTACAACCCCGGGAAGCGGTTGACAGTCTGAGAACATGTCCAGCAGGATCTCATTTCTTTGCTCCAGGTATTCTTCAGCACTGAGCGGAAGTTCGAGGGTTTCAACAATCATTCGGGCAGATTCCAAGGCTCTCCTGCCGAGTATCTTTGATTTCAGGCTCCAGTCAAAATTTTTACCATAACGCTGCGCAATCTGTTGGGTGACCAAGGTATAAAATGGTTCGGTATCCAACAACAAACCGTCCATGTCATAAATCACACCGCTTGGAGAGAATCCTTTATCCATAAGAGTCAATGATCTTCAGAACATCTGGGGAGAGATTTTCTGAAGATTGTAAATTTCCTCAGAACCATCTTTTTTTCGATGAATCAACTCGAATTCGTTTTTCCAGGAAAGCTTCGGTTTTGGACTTTGATCAACGATGCTGATTTGATAAAGAGAAACCAGTTGAGGCTGGCCGAGTCGGGTCAGGTGAAGTCTGAATTTGTAATTCCAACCAGGGTTCGAATTCGTTAGATTATCACTGCTATTGCTCGATTCGGTAATGTGGTAAAAAACCGCGTGAGTGTTTGAAAGGGTCACTCCTGAAGCAGTTCGTAACTTTTCCAGGACAGGGACGACTTTCCCCTGCAAAATGCGGAAGATCCGCTGATAGCCGATCTCATAATTGCTGAATTCATAAAATTCCTCTCCAACTTTTTTTAAGCGTCCTGTACCCTCATTGATCCCATTGACCAATCCAAGACCTTCCTGCCCGTTCACATCCCGGTAAAGGTAGACAATGCTTTCGATGCCGAGGATAGGTTGGGAACCGATGATCTGCTGGTCCGCTTCGGAAGCCATCAAAGTACCGTTGCGGTAAAGCCCGTTGCCAAGACGGTTTTGTGGGAAAATAGTAAAATCTCCTTCCTTTACCACCCCAGAATGCAGACTATCCCTAGGCTGAATTTCGACAGCATGAATGAGGGTGGATAGAAGTCCTAGATGTATTAAAAGGATCCATTTGAGGAATGTTTTGATTCCCCAAAAGTGTGGAAACGTTTTGCCCATGTTAGTGAACCAATTCTTTAATCTTCAATAGTTTGGAAGATGCATCTTTGTGAGGATGCCCAATTCTTTTAAAAAGTAAGAATATCTGGTATTTTTTTCTTGGTGGGAATATCGCTGCATGTTAAACCAGCCCATTTTTTTACCTTTGTAACCCCAGGACGGCAAGGCAATTATTCAGAACAGATGAATCTGAAATCCAACCTTCCTTACAGCAAACCAGCAATGAGTTTAGATTGCATTGAGTAAATCCAATATTATTGAATCTGATTTGACGGTTTCCTGTGCCGTCCCCCGAAGCGGCCGAACCTTACAAAATTTTCTAAGCCGACTGAAGACTTTGGTTTCTGATTCAGGAGAAATCGGGGGGATGTTGAAGATTTTGTCTGAGGGCAAAAAAAACAGCACCGGGGACATCGAACAGGCCTTCTCGCAACTGAGCCAGTTGCCCGATCATGTGCCGAAGTGCTTTTCCGTATTCGTAGACCGTAAGCGTAGCCCCCGACCTTTCAGATTGGGATTTCTTGCTTATGAATGGGAAATCGACGGAATCACCCTCCGTGTGGAAGGAGAGGAACCTCATAATGGATCTTCCCTGATCAAGTTGGATGAAGTGGATTTCACCTTGGTGGGACTCGATGAACTTTTGGCAATGACCCAGTATTATTTGAGGGACCCGACCCATGTCACTAAATGGGGGATGTACAATTACCAGTTGATCAAACCTACCAGTATCCGGGTGGCCGGTTCTGCGGAATTGACACGATACAATCCGGTTCTCGGCTGTGAGGTTCAGGACATGGTTGGCTTCTTCCTGATTTCAAAACCGGGAGGAAGGGGCAGGAGCAAAATCGATTTTCAGACCCTTTCACGTTATGGCCGCAGGGTTTTTGTCAAGGGACGTTACAGCGGGATCGTCATGGCGGCCTACCCGGGATTGCAGGTGGAACCAGTGGAAGACGTTGAGGATGCGGTGATGAAAGGGGAAATGGGAAGTGTCGGGATCGAAATTGTTCAGACTGGGAACACCCTCAGGTCAAAGGGCCTTTTGTTGCATGGTGCTCCTCTATTTCTCTCAGAAAGTCTGTACGTTGTTGATTATGATCGTTATCAGGCTAAACCGCATTTACAGGAAATGGTGAAATCACTGAAACCGCTGGGATATTTTGATGATCGGCGTATCCGGCATTTTGCAAGGTGGTATCTGGCCCTTGAAAAAAACATGGGGCAATCCTGGCTGGATCGTCCAGAGATAGAAGAACTTTTCTGCACCCGGACGGATCCCGAACGCGGGTTGAGACCCTATCGGTTAAAAACCCGAAACTGGAAACCTCACGACAGTTATAAGAAAGAAGAGGCAATGTTTTTGGCTGATGAATCCAGAAAAAAACTCAAAGAGGAATATCTACAGTTGAAAAGATCTACCAACGAAGAAAACCTGCCACTTAATCACCCGGAGTCGATATGAAGCGGATCAGCCGATTTCATTTCAATTTGATGCTGATTTCAGGATTTTTATTGTTTTTTGAAACAACAGGAGTCCAGGCACAGGGGAAATTTGTGGACAATGAAATTCTGGCAGGAAGGATTGCGAATTCCGTCCACCAGAAAATTGACCGACGTTACAACACCCTTGCCATTTCCCGAATCCGTCTTAAAGACAAGACGGTTCGGATCAACGTCAATGAATTGATCGATTACAGCAATGTCAAAATAGTCCGCGGACGCCGATTTCGGGTGACGGACCGTTCCAAACTGCAACTCCTGCTCAAGGAACAGAGGATTCAACTCTCTGAATTTGTCTCGCCCAATGAATACCGTGAACTGGGGATGCTCCTCGGCGTTCAGTTATTCATTTATGGTAATGTCTACAGTGATACCCTCGTTCTGAAAGCAATCGATGTTCAGAATTCCCAGATCGTCTGGGCGGAAACCTTCACCCTTTTTGATCAGAACCAGAATTATGAATTGCTGAATGACTTCAGCGGAAAGCTGATTGAGTCTTTCGGCCAGGATGAACAGTCTTTGAAAGAGGAAGATATTAAAAAGGTCAGTTTCTGGAGCATCGATTCGCCGCGGATTTTTGAGAACGGGGAAGTGATGGATTATATGACCGTTGCTCTTTCGACCCAGGGTGCGGTGAATGTGGTGGATCGTGAAAATCTGCAATTGATCTATCAGGAACAGAAACTCAACCAACAGGTTTTCATTGACGAATCCCAGGCCAGGAGATTGGGGGAGTTGTACGGGGTGGATGCGTTCATGTACGGGAAAATCACCTCCAAGCCGGATGGCAGTTACCTCGCATCGTTAAAATTGATGAGTATTTTTTCCGGAGTCATCATCTGGGCGGACTTGATCAAATTCAGCCTTCCTGAAGAAAAGGAAAAGGGGAAGTTGATGAATCCATTTACAAGAAAAATTCAGAAATCAGGAAAGCGAAAAGCCAATTCAGGCCAGGTAGCCCTGCGGGGAGGAGTTTTTGTGATGGGCAGCAATGATCCGCTGTACAATGCGTCTCCAGAAAGAGCCGTTCGAATCAAATCTTTCTACATCGATATTTATGAAACGTCCAACAATGAATATCTGCAATTTGTTGAAAGCACCGGGCATCGGCTTCCGACGAGTTGGAAGAATGGAGAGTTTCCTGAAAACCTTGGGGATCACCCCGTCGTGGGAGTCAGTTGGGAAGATGCAAAAATGTATTGCCAGCATCTTGGTAAAAGACTTCTGACCGAAAGGGAGTGGGAATACGCGATCCGTGGTTCAAAAGCCAGAAAATATCCATGGGACGGGATCGGTTTTGGATCTGGTTTTGCGGTAACACGTGAATCCGGAACACGAAGTTCCCAGCCGGTTCAAACCCGGAACAGGGATGTTACTCCGGAAGGAATCGCACACCTTGCGGGTAATGTCCGTGAGCATGTGGCGGATTTTTACAAACCCTATGGTTCAAAAAGTGCGGGAGGTACACAAAGGGTCATCCGTGGGGCTTCTTGGGCTTTCGGCGCATTCGAGGCTGCAGGATTTTTTCGCGGGTATTCTTCCCCGAACCTGGCCTGGCCTGATGTCGGCATCCGTTGCGGAAGAGATATTTAAGGAAGAAGGCCGAGAATTGAACCTCAACATGCCCATGATTGCCTAACCAAAAAAGGCAGGCATTTAAGAAAATCCCATGTCAGTCATCATCGTTCTCATCGGAGGTTTGCTCCTGTTTGCCAACCCGGATTTGCGTCAGGACACCTATCG